>Ga0208789_1000679_pt1 | contig 27602 bp, 18 predicted proteins | sample Methanotroph_Enr_FD_187368 | JGI IMG/M metagenome (GOLD analysis project Ga0208789, IMG submission 187368) | Enriched soil microbial communities from Old Woman Creek wetland in Ohio, USA - Methanotroph_Enrichment_5 (SPAdes) (version 2) | ecosystem: Environmental > Terrestrial > Soil > Wetlands...
TTTTTACAAAAGACGCCTCTGACCAGTTGCAAAAGTAATTATTTAGGAGGAATAAAAAAATCCGGATTGATACCCTGATTTCTGCTATTTAACTATCATTCAAGAGGAAGCAGCCGGATCATCAAATTTGTCGATCATGTCTAATTTAGAAGGATTTCAAATTGCACCGGATAATATAATTTTGAGTAAAATACTTTAATATAACTTCATTATAACTTCACTTTTGTTTGTTACTTTGCAGCACGAAAATATTTTATTATTTTAATGATTAACAAACGTTTGTCATGACAACACTCATTCGAAAAAATGCCCTTACTTACCATTCCGAAGGACGTCCGGGGAAAATTGAAGTAGTCCCCACCAAACCTCATAGTACGCAGCGAGATCTTTCGCTTGCCTATTCACCTGGAGTGGCAGAACCTTGTCTCGAAATTCAGGCGCACCCTGAAGACGTATATAAATACACAGCTAAAGGCAACCTGGTAGCAGTAATTTCAAACGGAACTGCTGTTTTGGGCCTGGGCGATATTGGTGCCGAAGCCGGAAAACCTGTTATGGAAGGCAAGGGTTTGCTTTTTAAGATTTTTGCTGATATTGATGTTTTCGATATCGAAGTAAATGAAAAGGATATTGATAAGTTTGTGGCTGTTGCAAAAGCCATTTCACCAACATTCGGTGGCATTAACCTCGAAGATATCAAAGCACCTGAATGTTTTGAGATTGAAGAACGTTTGAAAGCTGAACTTGACATACCGGTAATGCACGACGATCAGCATGGTACAGCAATAATTACATCAGCAGGTCTTTTGAATGCTCTTGTGATAAATGGCAAGAAAATTGAAAAACTGAAGATTGTTGTAAGCGGTGCCGGTGCTGCTGCTATTTCGTGCACAAGGCTTTATATTAAGTTAGGCGTGCTTAGAGAAAATATCATAATGCTTGATAGCAAAGGCGTGCTCAACCGAAAACGCACCGATCTGAATAAATATAAAGCAGAATTTGTTACCGATCGTGATATTGATACTCTGGAACAAGCAATGGATGGCGCCGATATGTTCCTGGGCTTATCGGTTGCCGGTGCAGTAAAACCGGAATACCTGATGAAAATGGCACCCAACCCGATTGTCTTTGCTCTTGCCAATCCGGTTCCTGAAATATCATACCCTGAAGCCACTGCAGCCCGTCCGGATATCATAATGGGAACAGGTCGCAGCGATTTCCCTAACCAGGTAAATAATGTGCTTGGTTTCCCGTATGTATTTCGCGGTGCCCTGGATGTAAGAGCACGAGCTATTAACGAAGAAATGAAATTGGCAGCCGCCTATGCACTTGCTGACCTGGCTAAATTGCCGGTTCCGGAGGAAGTGAATATTGCCTACAACATCCGTAACCTGAAGTTCGGAAGTGAGTACATTATTCCTAAACCCAGCGATCCCCGATTAATACTTTTTGTCGCAACCGCGGTTGCAAAAGCGGCCATGGAAACAGGTGTTGCACGTAAACCTATTACCGATTGGGCAGTATATAAATCCGAACTCAGCAAGCGCCTGGGCCTTTCCGATCCGTTAATGCGACAGATTAAAGCACGTGCACAATCCAATCCCAAAAGGGTTATTTTTGCTGAGGCTGAAAATTATAAAGTGCTGAAAGCTGCCGAAATTGTACTCGATGAAGGAATTGCGTTCCCTATTCTTTTAGGAAATAAAACCATCATTACACAGCTAATCAAGCAATATGATCTTGAACTGCCTGGTGTTGAAATAATTGATCCCAGTCAAAAAGAACAGTTTGAAATGTGCAAGACTTTTGCCGATCAATATTATAAAAAACAGCAACGCAAAGGAGTAAATGCGCAACTTGCACTCGATTTTATGAGTAATCGCAACTTTTTTGCCCCAAGTATGGTCGAAAACGGATACGCCGATGCTGTGATATCAGGTTTAACTACCAGTTATGCTGAAACCATCCGCCCGGCTCTGCGTATTATCGGAAAGAAAAAAAATTCCAATGTGATAACTGCCATGTATATTATGCTCACCAAGAAAGGTCCGATCTTTTTTGCAGATACTACCATAAATATGAATCCATCTTCGGAAACACTTGTCGAAATTGCCCTTCAAACCGCTGAAGCTGTTAAGGCATTTAATATTGAACCCCGAATTGCCATGCTATCCTACTCTAACTTCGGATCGACTAAAGGAGAAATACCGCTTAAAGTGAAGGATGCGGTAGCTATATTGCACCGCGACCATCCCGAATTGATTGTTGACGGCGATATGCAGGCTAACTTTGCCATTAATAATGAAATGCTCGCCGAACATTTCCCTTTCAGTAAATTAGTAGGCGCGCCTGCCAATACGCTTATATTCCCTTACCTGACAGCAAGCAATATTGCATACAAACTGATACAGGAAATAGCCGAAGCCGAAGCAATTGGACCTATCCTGATGGGCCTCGACAAATCCATTCACGTTCTGCAAATGGGTTCCAGTGTGAACGAAATAGTAAATATGACGGCCATTGCTGTAATTGATGCCCAGGCAAACGAGTTGAGAGAAAAAAATAACATTGAATAAGTTGGTGTTGCTCTGTTAGTTAACCAGGGGAAAAATCATTTTTAAAATATTTTCCCTTGAAACATCTAACAATGTAAATGTTTGTTAATTTAGCTGTCGTTGAATATTAAAATCAAACAAAAAAATAAACCATGACCTAATATCGATTGGGAATTTATTACCCTAAGAAAGATAGATTTCCAAATCAGCTAATATTCCTGGCCTGCATAAGGCAGGCTTTCAAACTTTCATTAATAAAATTTTAAATCATGAAAAAGATAACTGTTATCGGAGCTGGAAATGTGGGCGCCACTGTGGCTAATGTTATTGCTCACAAAGATATTACACGCGAAGTAGTATTGGTTGATATTAAAGAAGGAATGGCTGAAGGCAAAGCCCTTGACATCTGGCAGACTTCGTCAATCAATAACTTTAACACCCGTGTAAGTGGAAGTACGAACGATTACCTGAAAACCAAAGATTCGGGTGTAGTGGTTATTACTTCGGGGTTGCCACGCAAACCAGGCATGAGCCGCGACGATTTAATCAAAACCAATGCACTGATCGTTAAAGATGTTACTGAAAAAGTTATCAGGTATTCGCCGGAAGCTATCATTATTATTGTTTCAAACCCGCTGGATGTGATGACTTATTGCGCCTACAAGACTGCACAGAAAGACGAACGAACGGTTTTTGGTATGGCAGGTATTCTGGATACTGGCCGTTTCCGTAGTTTTATTGCCGAAAAATTGGACGTATCGCCCAATGATGTTCAGTCGATGTTATTAGGAGGTCATGGTGACACTATGGTACCTTTGCCACGCTACACTTCAGTGGGTGGTATTCCTATCACAGAACTGCTTAGTGCAGAAGATATTGATAAAATTGTTGACCGTACACGTAAAGGCGGAGGTGAAATAGTTAACCTGCTGGGAACTTCTGCATGGTATGCTCCTGGCGCAGCTGCCGCCCAGATGGTTGAAGCAATTGTGAAAGATCAGAAACGTATTTTCCCTGTTTGTACCAAGCTGAACGGCGAATATGGATTGAAAGATGTTTTTCTTGGCGTACCCGTTCGTTTGGGTGCGAAAGGAATCGAAGAAATTATTGAACTGAAACTCGATGCAGCTGAGAAAAAATTACTGGATGATTCATCTGCATCTGTTCAGGGTGTGATGCATGTTCTTGATGATATGCATATTTTCTAGGACTAAAACTGATTTTGTAGTAAATTTGAAGCACTCTTCATTCGTGGGGAGTGTTTTTTTTATCATGAAAAATTGAGTCAAGGAGAATTCTAAAATTGAATATTGAACAAGGAATACCGATTTGAGATTTTGGAAGTATCCTGCTGTATAGAAAATCGTACTTCAAAAATCGTTGATCCTTGTTCTTAAATCAAAGAGAATACTAAAGTTGAATATTGAACAAGGAATACCGATTTGAGATTTTGGAAGTATCCTGCTGTTTAGAAATTCGTACTTCAAAAATCGTTGATTCTTGTTCTTAAATCAAAGAGAATACTAAAGTTGAATATTGAACAAGGAATACCGATTTGAGATTTTGGAAGTATCCTGCTGTTTAGAAAATCGTACTTCAAAAATCGTTGATTCTTGTTCTTAAATCAAAGAGAATACTAAAGTTGAATATTGAACAAGGAATACCGATTTGAGATTTTGGAAGTATTCTCATAGACAGAAATTCGTACTTCAAAAATCGTTGATCCTTGTTCTTAAATCAAAGAGAATACTAAAGTTGAATATTGAACAAGGAATACCGATTTGAGATTTTGGAAGTATCCTGCTGTTTAGAAATTCGTACTTCAAAAATCGTTGATTCTTGTTCTTAAATCAAAGAGAATACTAAAGTTGAATATTGAACAAGGAATACCGATTTGAGATTTTGGAAGTATCCTGCTGTTTAGAAAATCGTACTTCAAAAATCGTTGATTCTTGTTCTTAAATCAAAGAGAATACTAAAGTTGAATATTGAACAAGGAATACCGATTTGAGATTTTGGAAGTATTCTCATAGACAGAAATTCGTACTTCAAAAATCGTTGATCCTTGTTCTTAAATCAAAGAGAATACTAAAGTTGAATATTGAACAAGGAATACCGATTTGAGATTTTGGAAGTATCCTGCTGTTTAGAAAATCGTACTTCAAAAATCATTGATCCTTATTCTTAATCAAAGAGAATAGATCAATAAAAAAAAATACTTTAATGAAAAAAATAGTAGTCCTTACCGGAGCAGGAATAAGTGCCGAGAGCGGAATTCGCACATTCCGCGACTCGAATGGATTATGGGAACAATACCGGGTTGAAGATGTTGCTACTTTCGAAGCATGGCAGCGAAACCAGGCACTTGTAATTGATTTTTACAATCAACGTCGAAAGCAGTTGTACGAGGTAAAACCCAATGCCGGGCATTTATCATTGGTAGAACTTGAGCAGAAGTATGATGTTCAGATCATCACTCAAAATGTGGATGATCTTCACGAGCAGGCCGGCTCAACCCGTGTTCTGCACCTGCATGGCGAACTTAAAAAAGTGCGGAGTACCTTGGATGAAAACCTGGTATATACTCTGAATGGATGGGAATTGAAGAAAGGCGATTTGTGTGAAAAAGGGTCGCAGTTACGGCCACATATCGTTTGGTTTGGTGAAGCTGTGCCGATGATTGAACCGGCCATGGAACTTTCAGCAGAAGCAGATATATTTATTGTGATAGGCACTTCACTCAACGTGTATCCAGCCGCCGGACTTGTATATCATGTTAGGAGAGGAACGCCGGTTTACCTTATTGACCCTCATGCAGAAATGCTTCAGGGAGTGGAAAACCTCACGGTATTTCGCGAGTTGGCCGGTACCGGGGTCCCGAAACTTGTAAAACAATTGATGGAAAGCAAAGTGTAAAAAAAATAATTTGCATTCCGAAAATGTTAGCCTGATTTACCCAGGCAATAACTTTATATGTGTTTGAAATAAGTCCGGGTGTAATTCAAGAGTACACCCGGACTTATTTTTATCGCCTGATAATCAAGGCTCTTGCTATAAACGGAAGAAATTAAAATGAAGGGCTTATATAGATCCGTTTCCCATTAACAAAAGTTACTACAAATGCATCATAATAACCTTCCTGAACCATTTTGCTGCGGTATTTGATAGCTTCCTCATGGGTTTTAAAAATCCCTGTGGTGTATTTATACAATCCAGCCTGGATATACATTTGTACATCTTCCATATCCTCGAATTCAGAATCAGTAAGCAACTTTTCCCTGCTAAGGGCTAATATCTGAACCCTGTAGGAAACTGACCCGGGGCTAGCACTTGAAGGTTCTTTGACCGGCGCGGCTTCTTCAGCAGGTTTTTTAACCACAACCGGTTCTTCTTTAAGAACTGGTTTTTCTGTTTTTACCTGTTTTTCAACATTACCTGTTTCTTTTTTTATTACAGGATTTTCGGTTTTTACAGCTTTTTCAACGTTAACCGGTTTTGGTTCCTTAGCTTGTATTTGTTCTGTAACGGTTTTGGTTTCTTTTGCCGTTGTTTTTACCTCGGTAGGAACTTTTTTCTCAATAGGAACTGACACTTTTTTTAGATCAGTAGTTGCTGAGGATTTTGTCATTCGTCTATCCTGCAAGCAATCAATAAAGAAATCACGGTCGAGAAGATAAACTGGTATTTCTTCATTGCGTTCAAATTTGCTCATATCATATTCTGAGTTGATCTCAGATTTTGTAAAGCCCGTAATTTTAAATTCAGTGCGCCGGTTAGCCTGGTGTTCGCTTGCTGAACAGGGCACGCCATCCGTGCAGTTATTCGTTAATTGCGATTCGCCATATCCTTTGGCTGTGATGCGGGAAGCATCAATTCCCTGGAGCAGAATATAGCGTACAGCTGATTCGGCCCGTTTCTGAGACAGATCATTATTATATGCCTTGCTTCCCTGGCTATCGGTATGCGAACCGACTTCAACGGTAACAGGATGTTCTTTCATTACCTGAACAAGTTTGTCGAGTTCTTTTTCCGCGTCGGGCCGGATAAACCATTTGTTGAAATCATAATAAATGGTTTCGATCGGATAATCCATGTTTCCAACACGTATTATCTTGTTCACCTCGAGGTGATCGAGGAGCAAATCACGGGGTGTTGATAATGCACGAACTGTATCGGAAGTCTTGAATGTAAAATTCATACAATCCGATAAATAGGTATTTTCCATGCCTTTTACAACATAAAGAATGCCTTTACTTGCAGTAGATTTATACTGTCCGTTGGAATCGGTTTTCAAAACTTTGGCTTTACCGGTTTGTGTGTTAAGCAGAAAAACGGTAGTTCCGGGTAATGGCTTCAATGTTTGTTTGTCTTTTACAAAACCTGTTACCGTGACGGGTGATGAATCCTGCGTTTGCGCGGCAAGCAGTTCAGATGCAGGCTTTAGCTTTGTTTTGACCTTGTTGTCAATCCGTTTACAGGCATAAATATCATCGCTTCCCATGCCCCCGGGTCGGTTGGAGCAAAAGAACCCTTTTTTACCACGGGCGTCGAGCACCATTGCGAAATCATCAAAAGATGAGTTGACCGGAAGTCCCAGGTTCTCAGCTTCAGACCATTTACCGTTTATGAGTGTTGACCTGAAGATATCAAGTCCACCAAAGCCTGCAAAACCATTCGAAGCAAAATAGAGCTGATTGCCATTGATAGATGGGAACATTTCGTTGCTAAAAGAATTCACTGAAGCGCCAAGGTTTACAGGTTGTTCCCATTGCCCATCCTTCCATACGCAACTGTATATATCCGTACCGCCCATTCCGCCGGGCATATCCGATACAAAATAGATTGTATCGCCTTCAGTAGTAAGTACCGGATGGCCGACGGAATAATTGTCGGAATTCAGGAAGAAGGGTTCGGTTTTTGGCCTTGATCCTATAAAATTTGAATAAAATATTTTAAGTCTGACAGTCCTGAAGTTATCGGAGTCTTTTTCCTCTTTTCCATTTTCAGTGCGGGTGAAATATATCAGGCTGTCGTGGTGTGCAAAGAATACCGGCCCATCAGGGTAGTCCTGGTTAACCTTATCGCTAAAAGATTTAGGTTCGTTCATATCCTGGAAAAACTCATCCAGGTATTTGGGAGTTGAAAAATAAAGGTTAAGGGAGGCGGCGTTAGTCGCATCGTATTTTTTGCTATCTATAAGATTATGACGCCGGTCGGAAACAAAAACGATCCCATCGCCATAAAAAGCGGGGCCAAAATCGGACTGTTCAGAGTTGAGTGAGTTGAAATGTTTAATTTCAAAGTTTGCAGGCTTTTCAATTAATTCTGGCACTTCTGAACAAAATTTTGCATACGTTTTTCCGCGCGGATCGTTAGGGTTGAGGTAATCGTATTTTTCGAAAGCGTCCTTGGCAAGGTCATATTCACCGGCACATTCAAGTGCTTCCCCGTAATAAAACCAACTTATGTTTTCACATTCCGGAAGTTTAACAGCCCTTGAATACCAGGCCTTAGCATCAAGTTGGTCGTTTGTCAGACGGTAACAATCTGCCAGTTTTTGTATAGCATAATTGCGATCAGGATCACCGGGTTTTTGGGCAATTTTCAGATACAAGGGTATAGCCAAAGAATAACTGTAATTTTTATATAGTTTATCAGCCTGGTTTATCTGAGCCTGAGCCACTATACCTGCGAAGGTAAAAGTTATGAGTAAGACTAAAAATTGTTTGTTCATACTCGGGTCATTAGTTGCTTGAAAAATAAATTATTAAAAATATCTCGGTGTGAGTATCCTGTTTTTCGGCGGATCCAGATCCAGGCCAAGCCGAATTTCATGAGATCCTGAGTTGTAATGAATTCTATTTTTAATATTCATATCGTAGGAATATCCAAGACGATATTTCCTGCCAATATTTAATTCAGATAAAAATACAAGGTCGCCATCCGTACGGTATGTCATACCAAGCCAAAGTAAGTCATTGATCAGGAAACTTGCATTCAGATCCAATTGCCATGGTGCATCTTTTACATATTTAACAAGGACAGAGGGCCTGAAGATGACCTTGTCCGAAACAGGAATTGCAACTCCGGCCATACCATAAAAATGCCGAAGCAGTTTTGAATAAGTTCTTTTGTCACCAAGTGTAACTATTCCATACTCATTCTGTAAAAGTTGCTTTGATGAAATTCCTGCAAACATACGGTTTGAGTAATAATAAATTCCAAAATTGGCATCCGGTGTTATTTTATTCTTCTGATCTCCCTGGAATGAAAAATCAGGATCTTCGACATGTATCATATCCCAGTTGATAGTATAATATTTAACACCAGCCTGCAAACCAAATGATAATTTCCCTGTCGGCAGATTAACCCGGTATGCATAGGTAAGAAGTGCGCCCTGGTCAACTACCGGCCCTATCTGGTCATTATACATATAACCACCTATAGCAATATGTTTATTATGTAACGGGGCATGCATGCTCAGCGAAAAGGTTCTAGGGGCACCATCAGTGCCTGCCCATTGATAGCGGTAAACCATATCGGCGCTGAACACTTCACGGCTTCCGGCATATCCGGGATTAACAGTTAGTTTATTAAACATATACTGGCTAAAGAGCACGTCCTGTTGCGCAAAGCCAGAAAGACCTGTAAACAAAACGATTATGAGGATTAATTTTTTCATCGGTGCAATAGTTTAATAAATTTCAGATGCCCAACCAGCCTGGGCGGATGAATTGCTCACTTTTCATTGTAATTGTTCAGTTATGAATTCAGGTTGTATTTTCATATATGCTTTATCCTGTATTTTATCATAATTCTGAAGATAAAATTATGCTTCATGTTTTACAAGCTTACCTATTTCTGACCCCGGAGGTATATCCAACCCTTCAGCACTCCAACATTTTTTACATCCAGAGTATAGAAATAAGTTCCGTCGGGCATTACCTGACCTTTTTCATTCTTTCCGTCCCACGAACGCGAAGTGTTATTGTAACCAGAAAATTCGCGCAATTTATCACCCCAGCGATTAAAAATAAGTACTGTATTATCAGGATATTTTTCTATACCCCTGATTTTCCATACATCATTGAATCCGTCGTTGTTGGGCGAGATGCCATTATAGACATACAGGTCGTTAAGGCTGGGTTGTTTCACGTGAATATAAACCATGTTGTCAACACAAAGCAGGGGCTGGGCTTCAACACATATTTTATAACAGAATTCATCGTCCCCTTCATAATCAGAATATGGTGAATAAGTGATGGTGTTATTTGAGTTCACACTTACAATTCCGTGTGCCGGAAATCCACAAATACCCATAGTTAATTGAATACTGTCAGGATTAATGTCATTTGCCAGCACCTGTATTGTTACAGGTGAATTAACAAGTGTTGTATCATAGTCGGCAACTGCAGCTAAAGTACATGCGGTTACACTCATGGTATCTACCGATACACAATTGCCGTTGGTTACCATATAACTGAAAACATAAGGTATCGGGCTTGAAATCATACCGGTTACGATGGCAACATTGCTGGTTGATGGTAAAACAGTTGGGATATTTGGACCTGAAACGAACGCCCAACTGCCAGTACCTGGCTCCGGTGAATTTCCAACCAGGGACGCAACAGTTGAATTACACACTGTCTGGCTGATCCCTGCATTGGCAATGATGGGAGTAAATACCTCAAAATAGACGGTATCGTTACTGCATTCAACCGGTATCCCTGAATCACAGATGCTAACGATAGCAAAATCAGGTCCGCTGTATGCAATGGCTGGTGTATAATTGAAGGTTCCTGAAACTGTGTCGGTAATTGAAAATACACCATGTGCAGGGCTTTGAACCAGAATATTCTTTACAGTTATTGGCAGATTATTTTCAGGATCGGTTTCTCCGTTAAATACAGTGCCACCATTTAATAAAGTGCCTATAAAGGGAGCGTCGTTGCAAACGTTCAGAGTCTCATTATTTGTTAGAGGAGGCTGATTGGGCGGAAGTACGGTGATAAAAATGGTATCATTTCCACACAATGCCGGCAGTGGAGTACCCATATCACAGAGGTTTACAACAACGGTATCGGTACCTATATAATTCAGGAATGGCGTATATGTATAACTTCCATCTGCCGCAATAACGAAAGTGCCGTTAACAGGGTCCAGGATTGGAGTTGTATTTACTATCAATGCAGTGCTGTCGGGATCATAATCGCCATTCAGCAAAACATTCCCTGTTTTTGGCAGGTTATAATTTACGGTAAGTGATTCCGTGAAAAGTACAGGCGAATCGTTAACAGGGCCGATTAGTACAAATACTGTTGCGGTTGAAGTGCCGCCGACGTTATCAGTAAGTGTATAGGTAAAGGAATCCGGGCCATTATAGTTCAGTGAGGGTGTATATGTAAACGAGCCATCTGGATTCACAATTGCGAAACCATGAAGAGGAACCGTATTTGAAGTTACAACTATTGGAAGATTGCATAACAACTGGTCGTTGGTCATAACATTTCCGTTCACCGGAGTATCCTCAGTTGCTGTAATCGTATCATTTTCCGCCTGCACCAATCCGGAAATAATAATTGTTACAGGAACAGTAACCTGGCAATTATTGGTATCCTTGACAGTAACTGTATAATTTCCAACTGGGAGATTGTTGAAAGTGCCGAAAGGCTGGAAGGCTCCTCCGTCAAAGCTATATTGATAACCAGGAGTTCCACCGGAGCCTGCAACTGTTACAGAACCGTTAGTGCCCGATAAGCAATCATAATCAACCTGGCTGGTGATTGAACCTGTTAATGCTGAAGCAGGTTCAGTTATAATCACTGTATCGGTATCAAAACATCCATTGTTATCGGTAGTAGTTACAATATAGGTACCAGATAATAAGTTCGTAGCAGTTGCTGTGATTTGAACGGGAATTGTATTCCAGGAATACATATATGGTGCGGTACCTCCGCTTGCAGTTACTGTAGCGCTTCCGTCTGCCTGACCGGTACACAAAATATTGCTTTGAGCCGTAATTGATGCTGTGAGTTTTGTAGCAGGTTCGTTAATGGTTACAGATGCGGATTTAAAACAACCTAAGGCATCGAAAACAGTTATTATGTAATTGCCGGCAGCCAGGTTTGTAACAGTTGCCGTTGATTGAACGGGAGTTGTGATCCAGATATACGTGTAAGGCGGAGTACCTCCGCCAACCTGGACTGTAGCTGTTCCGGATAAATCACCTGAACATAATATATCAGTTTTGGCTGTGGTTAGGATAACTGGGGTAGGTTGTGTGATTGTTACATCGGCAGTTATTAGGCAACCGGCTGCATCGGTTACTGAAACAGTATAATTGCCTGCTGTAAGATTGGTTGCGGTGTCGGTGGTCTGCACAGGAGTTGTATTCCACGAATACGTATAAGGTGCGGTACCTCCGCTTGCAGTCACTGTTGCGCTTCCATTCGACTGACCGGCACACAATACATTGGTTTGACCCGTAATTAAAGCCGTTAATGGATTAGCTGGTTCTGTAATAGTAGCCGACAAATTAACAGTACAGCTATTGGCATCGCGGGCATCAATAGCATATACTCCGGCCGAAAGACTGTTAAAAATACCGCTTGCCTGAAATGTGCCACCATTGAGGCTATATTGATATGGGGGAATTCCTCCAATTCCGGTTGCTGTAAGTGAGCCTGTTTTGCTCCCGGCGCAAAGTACATTTACCTGGTTGGTGATCGAAGTAGTAAATTGAGAGTCGGGTTGGGAAATGGTAACAAAAGCTGGTTTAAAACAACCCTGTGAGTCGGATACTGCAAGTATGTAGTTGTCGGCAGGAAGGTTTGATATGGACGCGGTGGTCTGAATCGGATCTGTAAGCCAGGCATACGAATAGGGAGGAGTGCCGCCGCTTGCCAGGGCGATTGCAGTTCCGGTAGAATCTCCAAAACAAGCAACATTGGTCGTTGTAATTACAATACTAATGGGTGTAGGCTGGGTTATCGTTACGCTGGCAGTTTTTGTGCAACCCGATGCATCTGTCACAGTAACAGTATAGGCTCGTGCTGTAAGATTGATTGCTGTTGCCGTGGTTTGAACAGGAGCCGTATTCCATGAGTATATATAGGGTGGGTTGCCTCCGGTTGCCGAAACAGTTGCGCTTCCGTTTGCCTGGCCAGAACATAAAACGTTTGTCTGGCTCGTAATGGAAGCAGCCAATAATGTAGCCGGCTGGGTTATGGTTACTGATAAACTACTTGTACAATTGCTGGCATCTTTCACAATAATATTATAAGTGCCGGCACTTAGGTTGTTGAAAGTACCATTTGCCTGGAATGCACCATCATTGATGCTGTACTGATAAGGAAGTGTGCCTCCGTTTCCTTCAACTGTTACAGATCCAGTAGCCGAACCAGAGCAAGTAACATTCGTCTGGCTGATAATTATTATTTGCATTGGCGGGCCGTTGGTTACAGTTACGGTCTGTGTGCATTGATTTGAATTCCCGTTAATGTCGTTTACAGACCATAATACGGTAGTAATGCCCGGGGGAAATTTTACCGGAGCATTACTGCTGAAGTTTAATATTCCGCAGTTGTCACTTACAGACAGCGCACTAAATGTAATAGTATCAGTGAGTAGAGCACAACTGGGAATTGTTATATTTGCATTAGCCGGACAAACTATCAGGGGCTTTTCCGTATCGCTGACTGTCACGGTAAAACTGCATGATACTGATGAACCTATGGCATCAGTTACTTTATAGGTAACTGTTGTTACCCCTCTATTGAAATCGAAAGATCCAAGAATATTGTTTATTCCTGTAAGCGGCGAAACTGCTGATGTAGCTCCATTCATTGCCCAGGTCAGCGTTGTTATGTCGCCATCCGGATCATTTATAGTAGCGGCAAGCCCATTCGTTGTAGCTTTACAAAGTCCAGGGTCAGTGGATGATGCAATATTTCCCGGACAACTGATTGTTGGCGGTGCAAGCCGTGCAAAATAAGAAACGAAGTACAGGGCTGAATTCCTGTTTAGCAAATAATCAAAAATGGTATAGTCTGGTCTGAGAAGGGAATCTGAATTTAAGTTTGAACTAGTGCTACTTAGCTTAAGTACAGCAGATGAAATTCTTCTTACAGAATCTGCCTGGATATATGCCTCATAACCTACTTTTTGCGACAACGAACCAGCCGAGACGGTTGCACAAAAGAAATATGACATAAGAATTAGGAGTAATTTTAATGCCTTATGACAGGTTCGGATATATAAAGGTTTCTTCATGTCGGTAGTTTTATTCTTTTACTTGATTATTCCGGAAGCCTTTAAACTCATTAGCTTCGGCTATTAATTGACTGGATGGGTTCGGGATCTTCTTTAGTCTTTCATGGCGGGTATGGGCGTTTCGCTTGGATTTCATTCGATAGAAGCCAATTTTCAGTTTAATACTAATTTAAGTGCAAGTTATTACAAAAAAAAGTTAACTTTAGGAAGCTGGAAATAAGTTATTAAACGATTTATTAACAACTATATATCTATATGCCAATAAGATAAGTGCTTTTTGAAGGTGCCGGTTTTTAGCCTGAAACCTTAAGCTATTCATATATCCCCAAACCGGGTATTCGAATACTGCTTTCTTCGGGATTAAAAATATAAATCCCTTGATTTGGTGAGCAGTGCAAAGATTCATTCAGCACGTGAATGAAATAAGGAAAATTGATTGCTCAAAGCAAAAAGCAGCAATGAATGGAATCGGATAAAAATTTATTTCAGGTAGAAAACATGGTTCAGTTCATAGTTCATTCCATAAGTTTGTTTTGTGCCCAAGGTATTTGAAATAATGGATAATTAATTAACGCAATTTAACAATAGCTGATCAGTATATTCATTTAGTACAAGAAAAATCTTTAGTACCTTTGCTGTGCTTATACTTGTAGAAATATGTATAAGGATTTGGCGGAGAATATACAAGCGTCAGGTACTTTTATTGAATCAGTTTAATTAAACTTTACTTTTAAAACATGCTTATGAAAACAAAACTCTTATTAGTGATGGGCCTTGCGGTTTTAATGCTGGGAACATCATGCGTTAGTCAGAAAAAATACAAAGCTCAGGTTTCCCATTTTGATGAACTCAATGCCCAGTATTCGAAGAAGCAGAACGATTTAAATGCCTGCGAAACAGCAAAAGTCAATTACCTGAAGCAGATCGATGACCTTAACACTCAACTTGCAGATATGAAAAAGGAGCAATCGTATCTAAAAGACAACAACACGGTAGTATTAAACCAGTTGGAAGCGCTTTCGGTGATTTCTGGTTCACAGGCCGAAAGCATAAAGAAATCGATGGAAAATCTCGGTATGAAGGATGCTTACATCCAGGGATTACAAAAAACGTTAGCTCAAAAAGATTCACTCAACATGGCCCTGGTAATGAACCTTAAAGGAGCCATCGGCAATCTTGATGATAAAGATATCAACATCAAAGTAGATAAAGGTGTTGTATTTATTGATATTTCCGATAAACTATTGTTTAAAAGCGGAAGTTATGATGTAACAGACAGAGCCAAGGAAGTCCTCGGCAAAGTCGCCAAAGTATTGGCAAATCAACCTAATATGGAATTTATGGTTGAAGGTCATACCGATAATGTGCCCTTTAAAAAAGGTGATCTGCTTGATAACTGGGACTTAAGTGTAAAACGTTCGACTACAATCGTTCGTTTGCTCCAGAAGCAATATGGTCTTGATCCTGCAAAAATGATTGCAGCGGGCCGTAGCGAATACCTGCCTGTTGCTGATAATACTACAACCGAGGGTAAAGCTGCCAACCGTAGAACCCGTATCGTAATTTTGCCTCAGTTGGATCAGTTCTTCAAACTGCTTGAGCGGAAATAGTTAAAACATAAAGGAATAATAATACGCACATTCCGGAACTATCCAATGCAATCATCCTGAAGTAAGATCTGTTATTTTACATGGCAGTGAGAAACTTCGGGATGATTGTTTTTATAGCAAATTCAAGTGAAAGTTCAGATTTATCTCTGATAGAATAGATGAAAGTGCTGAATTTGAAAACCGGATAGAATTAAACCTCTTTCCTGAGCATCACAGCAATCCGTTTCACAGGCAGCCAGGCAGCCGCTGTCCCGATCAGAACAATAGTAAAAAAAACATAAAGAAAATCTATGGCAATCATTTTAACAGGGTATGCACTGATAATAAAGGAGCCGCCACCCTGCAATTTTATTAGTCCGAATTTCTCCTGCAAAACACAAACCAAAAATCCAAGCAGAAGCCCGGTAAAAGCGCCTGAAAGTGAAATCAATAAACCTTCGATGAAGAATATCTGCTTAATGGTTGCATCCTTCGCACCCAGGCTGCGCAGAATTCCGATGTCTTTCCGCTTGTCGAGGATCAGCATGGTAAGCGATCCGATTACGTTGAACGAGGCAACAATAAGGATAAACGTAAGTATCAGGAAAACAGCCCATTTTTCCGATTTCATGATTTTGTAAAGTACTTCCTGTTGCTGGAATCGGTTCTGTATCCTGAACTTTGGCCCTGCAATGGAAGCAATTTGTTTCTGAATATTTCCCGCATCAGCGCCTTTAGCGAGCCTGATTTCAATTCCTGTAACTTCATCGGTATAATCAAGTAGCCGCCGTGCAAAGCGCAAGGGCACAAGCATATATTTGTCGTCAAAATCCTGTTGAACGGAAAATATAGCTATTGGCCTGATAAATTCGCTCCTGAACGATTCCTGTGGTAATCCTGTAATGCTTCCTTTACGTTTTGGAATATAAACCGAAATCAGGTTATCGGGTGCTTTCATGTCGAGGTTGAGGAAATACGCAATTCCATAACCCGGGATGGCAAAATCAAGGCTATCTTTTTGAAGCATCATCTCGCCGGTTACCAGCAACGAGTCGCTGATCGGGCTATTGACCTGGTAAAGCGAATCAACTCCTTTTATAGTGGCCAGGAATTGTTGCTTTTTATAGTAAAGAAGCGCATTTTCTTCAACTACCTCGGTATATTTAATAACACCAGGAATGGCGCGGATCTTGTCGGCGTCAATTTCATTTTGATGAAAAGTTTTTCCTTCGACAACTGTTATTTTGATATCCGGATCGAAAACGGAAAAAAGAGACACTACAACCGATTCGAATCCATTGAAAACACTCAGTACAATAATTAATGCTGCCGTTCCAACAGCTACACCAACCATCGAAATCCCCGAAATCAGGTTGATGATATTGTGCGATTTCTTCGAAATCAGGTAGCGTCGTGCTATGAAAAAGGGGAGATTCAAAATGGGCGTATTTTTTTGTAAGGCAAAAATACTGTATTATACTGTGAATGGGATAAATCCTGGTAATATTAAAATTCAAGCACCAAAATTCAAGCACCAAATCCAAGCACCAAAATCCAAGTACCAATATCTTCAATACTATCTCCTTGGAATTTGAACCTTGGAATTTGAGATTTGGGTCTTTATAAAAGTGGAAATTATCCCGTTTCAGCTAGTTTTGACTGTTATTTTACCGGATTTATAATCGGTACACCGATTGTTCCGTTTGGTTCCTGAATGTGGATCAGGTTTGTAATAGTCGGAGCTATATCTTCAACAAACACTTCTGCATTTGATTCGCCTGGTTTGATCTTCCAGCCATAAAAAATCAAGGGGACATGGGTATCGTAATCATAAGAAGAACCATGCGAAGTTCCTTCGTTATAGTTGCCGGTGAGATAACCGATTGCGAGATCAAACACCAGATCTCCCGAACGGTAAGGATTAAACCCGTTCAATGCAAACGTGCTCATAGTACGGGTTGGCATTTTTGAATTGAAATCCTCTTTCGACGAGATCGAGTTCATTTGTGGAAATGTATTTCTCAGGTAACTGATTAAAACGGTGTTCAGTAAATGTAAATCGGTTTTCCTGTTTTGAATGGACTGATGGTTAAAATAAACCTGGTTGTCCTCAACCGTTTCGATAATATCGCTGTATCCAAAATACCGGTTGCAGTATGACTTGAGCGAATCTTCCACCATTTTGCTATCCATATTTCCATATGACATGTGATTTTCCTTCAGGTAGTCACTATTAGGCCGAACAGCATGATCGGCGGTAAGAAAAAGAAGATAATTCCCTTTACCGATGCTGTTGTCGAGCGTTTCGATCAAACGGGCAATCTGTTTGTCAAGTTTAATATAGGTGTCCATTATTTCAACGGAGTTCGGCCCATAAGCATGTCCCACATAATCAGTTGACGAAAACGAAACTGCAAGCATATCAGTATATTGACCCTGACCTGGTTTTTCGTTTTTAATAAGTTCCAGTACAAAATCAGCCAATAAGTCGTTCCCGAAAGGCGTTGTTCTGATTTTGTCTAACCTTTTGGCTAATGGAACTTTGTCGAACGAATGAGGGAAATTTGTTTCGCCTTCGCTAAAAACATCCGCTTCACCGGCTCCATTATCAGGCATTGAACGGATATAGTCGGAAAGTGGCAACGATAAATCCCATCCATTTGCCATTAGTTTGGCTGGTTCCTGCAGTTTATTGAAACTGGTTATCCACTGAGGCAATGTTTTTGTATAGTAGGTAGAAGTAACAAAATTACCTGATGCAGCATCATACCAGTATGCTGCATTGGCCATGTGTCCGCCGGGAAGAATGGCTGCACGGTCCTTAATTGAAACTGAAAAAACTTTCGAAAGCCCATTATCCGACATGCGTAATTCATCCCCAATGGTTGAAGCCAAAAGCCTGTTTGGCGACATTTTGCCCGAAGCATTGTCAGCTCCAACGGTTTGAAAAGTAGAATCGCTGGTGCAGTAAACTGATTTCCTGAGTGTTTTGTCGTACCAATCGTTAGAAATAATTCCATGGTAATACGGTGTCGTACCTGTATAAATACTTGAATGACCTGGCCCGGTATAGGTTGGAATGTAGTTGTACTGGGCGTATGTAAAGTTCATCCCCTGGTTCATCAGCCGTTTAAAACCTTCCTCCGAATATTGGTTGTAATAACGGTACAGGTAATCATACCGCATCTGGTCAATCACAATACCAACAACCAATTTAGGCATTGAAAGTTCTTTTTTGAGAGTTGACTGTTCCTTTTTATTCTGAGCTGAAACAGTTGATAAAGCGACTGCCAGACTAATAAGTATTAATGCTAAATGTTTCATTATAAGGATGTTTTTGAAATTATTTCCATGCTTTTACCACCAGTCCTGTTCCTGTTTTGTGAACAGATGTGGCATCAATGTAGTTTAACACCAGGCAAACAGGGAATGTGATAATGTAGTAGAAAGGTAGCAAAATAAAGAAAAGTTTGGTTTTCCCTAAAGCAAGAATAGGATATTTCATCGAAAGGCGCCAACTGATCTGTCCTGGTTTCCCGTATTGATAGCGGGCTTCGGTACGGCTGAATCCTGCCAGTTTTAGCTTTTCCTGGATTTCGTGGATATTGTATCCGTCGCGCACATGTTCTTCGATAAAAGATTCCTCTTCATGGTCGTGCACATCGCTTCCGCCCTGGTCCGAAGGCGTCGATATCAAAACCATTCCTCCGGGCTGAAGCGAAGCATAGAAATTGCGGAATACCGCAACATCCTCGAGTATATGTTCCATCACATCAACCGAAAGGATCAGGTTATATGCCGAAGCATCAGTAAATGCGGTAAGATCAGCGATAGCAAATGTCACATTCTTTCGCCCGATGCGTTTAAAGAAATTGTTGCAATCAGCAATTTGCTCTTCTTTAACATCCACACCCCTGATTTTCCAAGTGGGGTTGCGTGATGACATATAAAAATCGTATTGCCCGAATCCTGAACCTGCATCCAATATCGAAGCATCTTTTGGCGCTGTGGCCGCCCATTTTTTCACTTCGCGGCGTATATGCCACGAGCGAAGCAAAAGCAAATCCAGCAAACGATAAAATACTTTTCTTAAAAACGGGGTACTGTTGAAGACGCTGCCTAGCGAACGTTTGATGGGATCGTATTGCATATGTGTTTAATGATATTTAAAGTAATAATTAACGATAAGATGGGGCGAAGGGCGAAAGGCGATGGGCGAGAAGTGAATGGGTATAAATAGAGCGTACTATCGTATTCTTCCTCCTGACATCCGACATCTGACATCCGACATCCGATTTCTAGCTCTTTTTCAGCAGATTGTCAATATTTTCAATATAATCGAGCGAATCGTCAATTAAAAAATCGAGTTCCGGGATGGAGCGAACCTGGTTGTGAATCCGGTTGCCCAACTTTAGCCTGATTTCTTTCTTATGTTCTTTAATCAGTGCAAGTAGCTCCTGTTTATCCGTTTTCCCGAAAAGGCTGAGATAAACCTTGGCCAGGAAAAGATCGGGCGAAATGTGAACCTTGGTAACGGTAATCATATTTCCCGGATAGTTATCGCGGCCCATGGCCTGGAATATTTCTCCCATATCCTTCTGTAGCAGTCGGGCTATTTTATGTTGGCGTGTTGTTTCCATACGGCAAAGGTACTGATTTTTAAATAAAATGTTATTTTTACACTATGAGTATCGCACGGAATATTTGCTCATGAAACTCATTTAATGTTAATTTTGCGCAATATCCGCAATTGAACCGGCTTGTTTAAAAATAAAATATTTGATTAGTGAGAAAATTCCTAAAACTAATGATTTACGCTAAACCTTACTGGGTTTATGCTCTGATCAATATTATCTTCAATATAATTGTCATCCTGTTTTCAATAGTTTCATTTGCAGCCCTAATACCCATCTTGCAAATACTTTTTAAAATGTCGAAGCCGGTGACTTCGGCACCACCACTGGTGTTTACCCAGGATTCAATTATGCAGAACCTGAATTTCTATGTAAGTGGGCTCATTACGCAGTATGGTGAGCTCCAGGTACTGGGTTATATTTGTGCACTCCTTGTCGGACTGTATTTTTTGAAAAATCTTTTCCGCTATGGCGCGATGTTTTTTATTGCGGTTTTACGTAACGGTGTTGTAAAAGATCTGCGTAACGCTATATATCACAAAGCTTTAATCCTTCCGTTGTCGTATTTTAACGAACAGCGGAAAGGTGATATTATTTCGCGTATTACCGGCGATGTGCAGGAAGTGGAATGGTCGATATTGCAAATGATAGAGATTATCTTCCGTCAGCCGATTACGTTATTGGCCTACCTGGTTTTCCTTTTCATACTAAGTCCGCAACTTACGGTTTTTGTATTGATAGTGTTGCCGATATCAGGATTCATTATTGGAAGGATTGGCAGGTCGCTGCGTCGCACTTCCGATAAAGTTCAAAATAAGATGGGAAGCCTGGTTTCGCTGATCGAGGAAACAATTTCGGGTCTCAGGATAATAAAAGCCTTCAATGCTATCGATTTCAGTTACAATAATTTCGTTAAATCCAACAGTGAATATGCCAAAGTTGCTACGCGCATGATCCGTAAACGCGACCTGGCATCGCCCCTGAGTGAGTTTTTAGGAATTATGGTTACGGCAATCATTTTATGGTATGGCGGAGGTTTGATTCTCGCACACGATAATTCACTTGATGCCACGCTTTTCATTGTCTATCTGGGTGTTTTTTCACAGATATTGCCCCCGGCAAAAGATATTTCACAGGCAGCAGCCTATATTCAGAAAGGCGCGTCATCACTCGATCGTATTGATTATATTCTGAAGGCCGAAGAAGTTATAGTTGAAAAACCCGATCCTATCCATATCAGCGATCTTGAGCATAATATTGAATATCGCGATGTGGCGTTCAGGTATAATACAGAACCGGTTTTAACCGGTATTAACCTGGTTATTCCGAAAGGGAAAACTATTGCCCTGGTCGGTCCTTCGGGTGGTGGCAAATCAACCATGGTTGACCTGTTACCACGTTTCTATGATATTACCGGTGGACAATTATTGATTGATGGTAACGATATCCGGGATATTGCAATCGCCGATGTACGTGGACTGATGGGAATAGTAAACCAGGAAACCATTCTTTTTAACGGTTCCGTTTACGATAACATTTCATTCGGTATGAAGAATGTTACCATGGAAAAAGTGGTCTCGGCCGCTAAAGTGGCCAATGCACACGAATTTATTGAGAAACTGGACAAAGGCTATGATACTAATATCGGTGATCGCGGGCTGAAACTTTCGGGAGGTCAGCGTCAGCGGATCAGTATTGCCAGGGCTGTATTGAAAAACCCGCCGGTTCTGATTCTCGACGAAGCAACATCCGCCCTGGATACCGAAAGTGAACGCCTGGTTCAGGATGCATTGGTAAAACTGATGGAAAACCGTACCTCAGTGGTTATTGCCCACAGGCTTTCGACCATACAGCATGCCGACGAAATTATTGTACTGAATGCAGGTCAGATTATACAACGCGGCAGCCACCAGGAATTGATCGCAACAGAAGGAATTTATAAAAAACTTTGTGAAATGCAGTCGTTCTCTTAAAAATCAGGTTACGTGTGCCAGGTTCCGTGAGCCGGAACCCGGAACTAGGAACGTGGCACCCAATACTAACTTTTTACCTTCTGTTATGACCATCTCCCTAAGTGAAAAAATAAAGACTCTCGCAGCAGAATTTGCGCCTGGTATAATCCAGATCCGCAGGCATTTGCACGCCAATCCCGAATTATCGGAAAAAGAATTTAATACCGCTGATTTCATTTGCAAAACCCTCGATGGGTATGGAATCCAGTACACACGAAATGTAGGTGGAAATGGTATTGTGGCAAAAATCGAGGGGCAACAACCTCAAACTACAACTTTGGCGCTTCGTGCCGATATGGATGCTTTACCCATCAATGAGTTGAATAACTGCGATTACAAATCGCAGCACCCCGGCGTGATGCACGCTTGTGGACACGATGTTCATATGGCTTCGTTACTTGGGGCTTCAAAAATCCTGAATGAATTGCGCAACGAATTCGAGGGTACAATTAGGTTGATTTTTCAACCTTCAGAAGAAAAATTCCCTGGAGGCGCCTTAGCTATGATCAAGGATGGCGTTTTGGAGAATCCTGTTCCTCATCGCATATTTGGACAGCATGTTTTGCCTACACTTGAAGCCGGGAAAGTTGGTTTCAAATCAGGTCGGTACATGGCCTCAACAGATGAGATTTATTTAACTGTAAAAGGCAGGGGTGGTCATTCCGCCACGCCTGATCTGAACATTGACCCGGTTTTAATTGCTTCGCACATAATTGTTGCACTTCAGCAGGTAGTAAGCCGATCGGCCTCACCCGGAATTCCTACAGTTCTCTCTTTCGGGCGTGTAATTGCCGACGGACGCACCAATATTATCCCGGCAGAAGTAAAAATTGACGGTACTTTCCGCACATTCGACGAAACCTGGAGGGCTCTCGCGCATGAGAAAATTACCGCTATCGCCAAAGGAATGGCTGAGGGTATGGGGGCTTCCTGCGATGTATTTATCGATCACGGATATCCGTTCCTGGTAAATGACGACCTGGCAACATCAGAAGCCAAAGCGTTGGCACAGCAATACCTTGGCGCTGAAAATGTGGTCGAACTAGAGCAACGCATGACTGCCGAAGATTTTGCGTATTATTCGCATATTATTCCAGCTTGTTTTTACCGCTTAGGTGTGAAAAATCCTGAATGGGAAAACATCCGTAACCTTCATACTCCTGAATTTGATGCGGATGAAAGTAGCCTCGAAACGGGTATAGGGCTTATGGCCTGGATTGCTGTAAACCAGTTAAAACCGTTGCAATGAAAGTAGCCGGCAAGCATTATCGGACTATCTGGATGGAGGGATCATCAGTTTATATGATTGACCAGAATGCTCTGCCTTTTGAATTTAAAATTTACGAAGCAAAGACCTACCAAGATACCTGTTGTGCCATCCGCACCATGGTTACACGTGGAGCAGGAGCAATTGGAGCTGCAGCGGGATTTGCAATGGCACAGGCTTTTCTGGATTTAGCTAAGTTTAAAAATGACACTCGTGTACAACTCGATTTTTTAAATAGCGTTCGTGAAGAAATTGAAGCTACCCGCCCGACTGCACATAACCTTTTTTATGCTACTAAAAGAGTTTATAATAAAGGCCTCAGAAGTGTTGAACAAGCTTTGCGCGAAGCTCAATTGCTTGCTGATGAAAATATTGCCGATGCAAAACAAATCGGTGAATATGGAAGCAGTCTTATTAAGAACGGAAGCCGGATTTTAACCCATTGCAATGCCGGCTGGCTTGGATTTGTTGATTACGGAAGTGCACTGGCGCCTATGTATATTGCAAAAGAGCAGGGTAAAGATTTCTTTGTGTATGCCGATGAAACCCGTCCCCGAAACCAGGGCGCAAGACTTACTGCCTGGGAATTACAAAACGAAGGTATTCCGCATAAAATAGTTCCCGACAATGCCGGTGCTTACCTGATGAGCCGAGGAATGATTGATTTTATGATTGTTGGCGCCGACCGCATTGCTGCCAACGGTGACACCGCCAATAAAATCGGAACTTTTGAAAAAGCTATTGTGGCAAAGGAATTTGGAATTCCTTTTTATGTGGCAGTTCCTTTTTCCACTATTGATTTCTCGATTAAAGATGGATCACAAATCCCCATTGAAGAACGAAGCGAAGATGAAGTGCTTACATATTCCGGGCCGGATTCCGAAGGAATTATTCGTACCATTCGGATGGCATCTCCTGGTTCACATGCTTTTAATCCGGCTTTTGATGTAACACCGGCAAGGTTTATAACTGGGTTTATTACTGAAAAAGGGATTATCGAGGTTGGGGACTTGAATAAAAATAGGCTATAGATGTATTGCTTGTTTATCTGCCTTAATTTTATTTGCCACTTTTAGTTTCCAATTATAGAAACATTATTTATCTTTGCAAAAATAAACTGTACTTGCATTACTTTCAAACACGGTTTTTAGAAGATGCCGACAATTTTATTGCCGGTCTTGACCCTAAAGCACTAAGAAAAGTGTTTTATAACATTGATCTTGCTGAACAAACTAATGACCCGAGGTTATTTAAAAAGCTGCAAAAAGATATCTGGGAGTTCAGGACACGATTTGGTGGTCAACAAATCAGACTACTTGCTTTTTGGGACAAAACTGATGGAAATGAAACCTTGGTTTTTGCAACACATGGCTTTATTAAGAAGGTTGATAAAGTATCTTCAAACGAAATCATAAGAGCAATTAAGATCAGAACAAAATACTTTGAGTGCAAATTAATAAAATGACATCATGGAAAAGTCAACAATGAAATCATATTCTCTGGCCGAAATGAAAGATAAATATATTGGCAAAATAGGTACAGAGATCCGGGATGAATACGAGCATGAATTGAATATGGAAGTATTAAGCCATATGATTAAAAAGGCCAGACTCGAACGCAATTTAACGCAGGAACAACTTGGTAAACTTGTCGGTGTTCAGAAGGCTCAAATATCAAAACTGGAGAGCAGTGCCAACAGTGCAACTATTGATACGATTATAAAAGTTTTTAAAGCTCTAAAAGCAAATATTCAATTTAACGTGACACTCGAAAATTAATATTGCGTTTCTCGGAGAAGAGTTTATCAAATTAGCTTACTATGGATCAATTCAACACCTGTAACTGGCCCGGCGACGATCCTTTGATGATTGAATATCACGATAACGAATGGGGCGTTCCTCTTCATGATGATCAAAAGCTTTTTGAATTTATGATCCTTGATGCTTTCCAGGCCGGGTTGAGTTGGAATACTATTCTGCATCGCCGTGAAGGGTTTCGCGCCGGTTTCGATAATTTCGATACGGTTAAAATTGCTGAATACAACGAAGACAAAATCCAGGAATTGATGCAGGATGCCCGCATTATCCGGAATCAGCTCAAAATCAGATCAACCGTCACCAATGCGCAGGCTTTTCTCAAAGTACAAAAGGAATTTGGCACTTTCGACAAGTATATTTGGCAGTTTACAGGTGGAACAACCATTAACAATAACTGGACAGATCTGAAACAAATTCCGGCAAAATCAGCCGAATCGGATGCTATGAGCAAAGATCTGGTGAAAAGAGGATTTAAATTCTGCGGATCAACGATTTGCTATGCTTTTATGCAGGCGGCAGGGATGGTGAATGATCATCTGACATACTGTAATTTTAATTTGAGTCAAAATACTGATTTGTAACGTGACAGGCGCTGTCAGAAAAAGGAATTATGTATCAAGACAGAATCAAGGGGGAAAGTAATTTATTGCCTTTCCTTCAGTTCATTAGCCAATTTAAAGATGGGTTCGATTGACTTCAATGAAAGATTTTCTTTCTCCGCCTCTGCTTTAATGAAAGTATCATTACCAAAATGCTTTGACAAATACTTGCTTAACAGCTTATGAGAACTGGGAAGAGAATAATATCCTTTCTCATTTTCTATAATCACATAGTATCCGCTATTCTTGGCCTTAAACATACCTTCCGCTGCTCCGCCCATTAGCCCCATTTGTCCATAGGAAGAATAACCGTCAATATATTCATAATGCAACAATGTGTAATATCCTTTTAACTTGACCGCAACATATCTTATTGAGTTCATTTCATTTATGAAAAGTGGGACGTATTCCTGGTGATTAAGGCAGAAACTCTGGATCCGGGATGGAGTGAATTTGTGTTTTTTGCCTTTTGAGTCCCTGAATATCAGGTACATACCATCCTGGTTTGTCAGGTTGCCGAAAATTGTATCATTCTCAAGTGTAATATAATACCCGTTTTCCGGAAGTTTTTCCTGCCCGAATACATTAAACTGTGACAATATCAGCAATGACAACAATAGTACTATAAAAAGAAGCCTTGCCTTAATTCCTGAAAATGATACTTTCATAATACTAAAAGTTTATACCAGATTGATGTCTCAGGGCAAATTTAAATGCTTTTTGCTCATATTGTTATAAAATATACTCCGACTCCGGATCAGATTTCCGTTGAGTAATATAATTCAGCACCATCCTCAGCTCGCCATAACTTACATCATCGCCCAACACCGTTTTGGCTTCGGTTAACGAGGTGCTTTCTGTTTCAATAAAGTAAGATTTGACCAGTTCGAATTTTTCGGGTGAAAGTAGTTCTAAAATATCCAACTCCCCATTTACAACAAACCTGGCCAGGTGTCCTTCAATAGTCGAAACAGCATAGGAGCGTTCCCTGGCAATTTCTTCAATTGTTTTACCTTGCTTAAACATCTCCAGGCTTACTCTCTGCGACTGTCCTTTCTCCGGCTTAAGGTTTTCTACTGGTTCATCTTCATTCAATTCAACATCTATTTTATCAAGATGATTTACCTGTAGATAGTTACGGATAATTCCAATAAGCTCTTCGCCGTATTTTTGGACTTTCTTCTTTCCGAAACCTTTGATTTCTTTCAGTTCCTTCGTAGTAACCGGCAGAAATTCAACCAGGTCGTACATCGTTTTCTGCGGAAGTATCATATAAATTGGAAGATCTTCCTCATCAGCCATGGCTTTACGCCAGGTTTTTATTTCCTGAAGGAGTGCGGGATTTGTATTGCTACCGTATGAACCGGGAGCTTTCGGTTTTGATTCTGGTTTTAGTTGAATTTTCTCAATAGCTGCTACAGCCTTAGCCGCGAGATAGTTTTTTACAGTGAATCCCGACATGCAGGTTTTGAAACAGGCTGTTTTGATAAAAGCTTCCTGGTAAAGGTTTTCAAAACTATCTTTTAATAATTTTCTAATAGCTTTGTTATCTGTTTCTAAATCAATGTTCTGCAACACCTTGCAAATATGCTGATCCGTTTTTTCGGCAAACCAGGCACTTGCCTTTTTGATGCGTTCCTGCAAGGCTTCATGGCCTTCGATCATGGGATCAACAGCCAGGAACTGACCAACCTGTGGTTTGAATTTATCGGATACCGAAATCAACTCATTTTTTAAAGCATCATGCATTGCCATAAACGCTTCAGCCAGTGAGGGTAATAAAACATTTGAATTTTCCTTGATCAGTTTCTGGCATTGGTAAAAGCGACGCTGAATTACTGAGAAATCAAGCAATTCG
>Ga0208789_1000680_pt1 | contig 27535 bp, 24 predicted proteins | sample Methanotroph_Enr_FD_187368 | JGI IMG/M metagenome (GOLD analysis project Ga0208789, IMG submission 187368) | Enriched soil microbial communities from Old Woman Creek wetland in Ohio, USA - Methanotroph_Enrichment_5 (SPAdes) (version 2) | ecosystem: Environmental > Terrestrial > Soil > Wetlands...
ACGCATTTTAGGCAGTAATCCGTTTTATGAAACCGCTCGGGAAATTTCTGCGGGCCATCATGAAAATTATGACGGCACCGGTTATCCGCACCGCTTAAAGGGCGATGATATTCCGCTATCGGCACGTATTGTAAAACTTGCGGACGTCCTTGACGCACTGACGACGAACCGCCCCTATAAAAAGCCCTGGACAATGGAAACCGCCATAGCACATATCGAATCGCATGCAGGCATCATGTTTGATCCGGCGATGGTGAAGGAACTAAAAAAGCTGTTTGCCGACGGGACGTTAATGCGCATTATGACCACGCATTATGGTTAATAAAAAGAGAGTGAGGCGCGCACGGCACGCCCTACTTATTGCTGGATGAGGCTCCAATGCAGGAAATATTAGTGCTGGGCGATTCGCATAGCCCAGTTTTCAATCACCCGTTGTTCAAGGAAAAATTCCCGCACCTGTTTTTCAATGTGCTCACCGTCATTGGCGCGACGGCATCGGGACTGGAAAACCCCAATTCAACAACCCAGGCCTATCCCGTGTTCAGGGAAGCCGTCAGGCAAACCGCCGCCAAGAAAATCATTGTGATGCTGGGCGAAGTCGATACCGGCTTCGTCATCTGGTACCGGGCGCAGAAATACCAGGAGTCTGTTGCGGCGATGATGGATAAGGCCATCACCAGCTATTCCGGATTTTTGGCTGAACTGAACCAGAGTTTTGAAGTCATGTGCATCAGCACTCCGCTACCCACTATTCAAGACGGCAACGACTGGGGCGACGTTGCCAACGCCCGGCGAGAAGTCACCGCCTCGCAAGTGGAAAGAACCGCGCTAACCCTTGAGTTCAACCGGATTATGCAGAGATTTTGCCAGCAAAACGACATCCGCTATATCATGCTGGACGGTGTATCGCTGGGCGATGGTGGCATCGTCAAGGCTGAACTGCTCAACAGCGATTACAATGACCATCATTACGACCCTGAGCAGTATTCCCGGTTGTTGGTTGAGGGGGTAACGGGAGTGATTTGATTCTGCTGAAAATTTGTCTCCGCCTGGACAACGATTAAAAACCAGCTTTACAGCACCGCCAACGCGCTTTCATAATCCGGTTCATTGGCGAGTTCATCGACCAATTGCGTGTAGATCACTTTGTCATGTTCATCGATAATGACGATGGCACGGGCGGTTAAACCGCGCAGAAAGGTATCGACGATAGTTACGCCGTAATCGTTGGAGAAACTGGAACGGAAAGTTGACAGGGGAATGACGTCTGTTAAATCTTCCGATTCGCAAAATCGGCTTTGGGCAAACGGCAGGTCGGCGGAAACCGCTAACACAACGGTGTTGTCCAGGTGCGAGGCTTTTTGGTTGAACTTGCGCGTTGAGGCGGCGCAGGTCGGGGTGTCCAGGCTGGGTACGATGTTCAGCACTTTCCGTTTACCGGCATAGGTTGCCAGGGTGACATCGACTAACTCGCGGCTGGTCAGCGTGAATGCCGGGGCATCGGTGCCGACCGCCGGCAATTCGCCGGACGTGTTGAGGGGTTTGCCTTGAAATGTGATTGTAGCCATGATTGTTTCCTGTGATGTTGGTTTAATACCTTTTGCGCGATGGGGGGGCGACCAGCCGGTCGCCCCTACGAATTTATTCCGTCCTACACCCTGATTTATTTTGTGTTTTTCGTGCTTTTTGTGCTTTTCGTGGACAAATAGGTTTTTTAGGCTTAATCCTTCTTCTTAGTTTTTGCCCGCTTCAGCAAGCGTTCCTTTTTCTTCACCTGCCATTCTGTTATTTTGGTCTTTTGCCCGTGGAACGGATTGGCCGGCGACTTGAACACCAAGCGTATCGGCGTTCCGACCAGCCCCATTTTATCGCGGTAATAGTTGATCAGATAACGCTTGTAAGACTCCGGCAAGGCATCGGTTTGCACGCCGTGAATCACCACGATCGGCGGATTCCTGCCGCCCTGGTGCGCGTATTTCAGTTTAATACGACGGCTGTTCACTATCGGCGGTTGATGCGCGGTGGTGGCTTCTTTCAGGATACGGGTCAACACCGGAGTGGACATGTCGAGCATGGCCGACGCATACAACTGCTGCACGACATCGAACATTTTGCCGACGCCGCTGCCATGCAGCGCGGAAATCGGGTGCTTTTCAGCAAACTCAAGAAAAGACAGTTTGACATCGAGTTGGCGATGAATGGTTGCCTTTTGGTCGGCGCTGATGCCGTCCCATTTGTTCAAGCCAATAATCAGGGCTCTTCCGGCTTCCAATACCAAGCCTAATAAATGCGCATCCTGGTCGGTAATGCCTTCGCGCGCGTCGATCAGGTAAATGACGACATTGGCTTTTTCAATCGCCTGCAACGATTTAATGACGCTGAATTTTTCAATGGTTTCGGCAATTTTCGATCTTCTGCGCATTCCAGCGGTATCGATCAGGGTGAACTTCTTGCCGTTACGCTCAAATGGAATGTAGATGCTGTCGCGCGTAGTGCCCGGCTCATCGAATACGATAACCCGCTCTTCTCCCAACAGACGGTTGACCAGCGTCGACTTGCCGACATTGGGCCTTCCGACCACAGCGATGCCGATGCCGCTGTGCGCCTCTTCGACTTCGCCTTTATCCGGCGGCAATAGTTGGTTAACTTTTTCCAGTAATTCTGGTATCCCTCTACCATGGGAAGCAGAAATATGCACCGGCTCGCCCAGCGCCAACGAATAGAAATCCGATCCTGCAACAGTGGCGTCAATACCGTCAACCTTGTTGGTAACCAATATGACAGGCTTATTTAACTTTCTCAGGGTATCGGCAATGACCTTGTCGGAAGCACTTAAACCTTCGCGCGCGTCAACCATGAAGAACACGACGTCCGCCTCTTCCAGCGCGACCTGCACCTGTTTCCTGGCAAAGCTTTCTATGCCTTCGGCGTCATCGGCTATACCGCCGGTATCGACGACCAGGCAGGGACGATCGCCCAGTTTTACCCGGCCGTATTGCCTGTCCCGGGTCAAGCCTGAGAAATCCGCAACCAGGGCATCGCGGCTGCGGGTTAAGTAATTGAATAATGTGGACTTGCCCACATTGGGTCGCCCTACTAGGGCTATGACAGGTAACATATTTTTATCGGACTTTTATAGCGGCAAGAGTGCCGTCTTTTGCATAAACATAAACGGTATTATCTACCACGATAGGCTTGGCATCGATCGGACCGTCGGTCACTTGAACGCGGCCCATCTGCCTGCCGTCGGTAGTCGACAACCAATGCACATAGCCTTCAAAATCGCCAACCACCACATAATTTTCATAGGCGGCAGGAGCGGTTAATCTTCTTTGACGCAAATCCTGTTGCTTCCACAAAGCCGCACCGCTACGCTGATCCAGCTGCATGACGTTGCTTTGGGAATCCGCTAGATATAAATACCGGCTGTCGTTGCTCAAGCCTGAATGCGATGAAATGGTTTCATTGCGCCACAACACATCGCCGTCCAATTCCGAAACAGCGGCTATGCCGCCCTGATAACTGGCAACGTAAATCACGCCGTTAATGACGATGGGATCGACATCCAGATCGACCAGTCGTTCAATTTCAGAGCGCCCCTTGGGAATGGCAATGCTGGTTTCCCACGAATATTTGCCGTCGGTCAGCCGCAAGGCCATGAGTTTGCCGTTATCGTAACCGCCGATCACGTTGTCCTCGACAATCAGCGGCGATCCGGTTCCGCGCAGGCTTAAAGCCGGTACGGTGCGTTCGTAATTCCAGCGCTTGCCGCCGGTCTTTTCATCAAGCGCGAACACGGAGCCGTCCGTGGTGCGAACGATAACAATGCCATTGCCGACCACAGGCACGGAAAGCACTTCGCTGGATACTGTGGTTTTCCACAGCACTTCGCCGGTTTCGATGTTTAAGGCGACGACCTCGGCATTGCTGGAGCCCAAAATTACACTGCTCGCGCCAAGTCCCGGCCCGCCGGAAAAAGGCACCTCGGTTTCAGTCTCCCAGATTAAATTGCCGGTGGTCAGGCTTCTAGCCTGCACCACGCCTTCCCGATCCGCCGCCAGCACTTTCCCGCTGCCGATGGCCGGAATCAGTTTTAAGGATTGCTCGTCAGCACCTACGCCGACCGACTCTTTCCAGACGACTTCAGGCTTGATTTCAGGGGTGTATTCAATCAAGACGCTAGGCGGATCGGCGTTGTCTTCCCCGCCGAGAAAGTAATTGCTAATGCCGGAAGCGCCTTCCTTAACGGCATCAATCGCCGAACAGCCTGTTAATAAGGTGAAGGCAAAGGGCAAAAGGCAAAGGGCAAAAGGCTTTTTCGCCTTGCGCCTTTCGCCTTTCGCCTGACTCATATAGATTGAATGGTTACTCATTATTTTTGAGTTTCTAGCTTTTCTTGAGCGGTCAAATCATCAATTTTGAACTGCAACAACGGTGACGGCTGTCCATTTCTCAAGGCGTTTTGATACGAAGTACGCGCCTCATCCAAACGATCCAGGGCCACATACAGATCGCCCACTAATTCGTCATAATTGGCTGCATAGCTGGCCGCGTCTTTGGCATCCACCTGGTTGACGACTTGCAAGCCCTGCTCATATTCGCCAGTAGCCAGCATCAAGCGCACCAGTCTTATCCTGGCGATATTGCTCAGATATTTGTTCGAGTCTGCGGCAACCGTCTTCAAAATCTGCTTGGCTGCGGCTAAATCGCCTTGTTGCGCCTTTAATTTGGCCTGCAATAAACTGCTGTATGCCGCATATTCGCTGCCCTTAAATTGCTCTTGTATGCGTTGGGCCAGCTTGTCTGCGCTGTCATCCTTATTCTCGTCCAGCGCTTTCAGTAACTGAGTGTAAGCCGCTGAAGCTTGTGCCGCCTGCGCTTTCTTATGTTCCTGCCAGTAATTCCAGCCCAGAATAATGACGATGCCCATGGCTAAACCGACGATGGTAGAGGTTGAGTTTTCTTTCCACCATCTTTTTAGGGCTTCAACCTGTTCTTCTTCTGTATCGTACATTTCCACTTGTTTTTTCTCTTGTTTGATGTTTAAAAAAAGGCGAAGGACGAAAGGCGAAAGGCGAAAGGTGCAATTTTTGCCCTTCGTCCTTTGCCTTTCGCCTTTTAAGCCCGTGTCATCCGTGTTCTATCAAAAATTTAATCGCCTGCTGCTGAGTCATATTCTGCTGTTCTAGCTCACTGTTGCGTAGCGGTTTGATGCTGACTTCGCCGCGGCTGACTTCATCGTCGCCCAGGATGATCGCAAATTCGGCGCCGCTTTTGTCGGCTTTTTTGAACTGACTTTTAAAGCTGCCGCCGCCGCAATTAACTTGCAATTTCAAGCCGGAAATTTCATTCCTGATGGTCTCGGCAAAACGCATGCCTTCCTGTTCCGCCGTTTCGCCAACCCGAATCATATACACATCGACGGGGCTTGCCAGTTGCACATTATCCAGCGTTTCCATCAAAGCTAATAAGCGCTCCATGCCCATGGCAAAGCCGACGGCGTGATTGGGCTTGCCGCCCAGCTGTTCGATCAGTCCGTCATAACGTCCGCCCGCACAGACAGTGCCTTGCGAACCTAATTCGTCAGTGACCCATTCAAAAACGGTCTTGCTGTAATAATCCAGGCCTCGCACCAGCCGGGAATTGAGCTCGTAGCCTATGCCCAGATCATCCAATATCGTGGTTATCGCGTTAAAATGCTGACGGCTTTCATCGTCCAGATAATCCGACAATTCGGGGGCATTGGCAACAACCTCCTGCATCGCCGGATTTTTGGTGTCCAGAATCCGCAGCGGATTAGTCTTTAGCCGGCGTAAACTGTCTTCATCCAATTGGTCCAGATGGCCTTGAAAATAGTTGACCAGACTTTCCCGGTAAACGATACGTTCGGCAAGCGTGCCCAAGGAATTGAGCTGCAACCGGACTTTATCGCGGATACCCAGCTTTTTCCATAACCTGTCCATGATCAGGATCAATTCCGCATCAATATCGGGTCCTGCCATGCCGTAGGTTTCAACACCCAATTGAATAAACTGGCGATAGCGGCCTTTTTGCGGGCGCTCATGCCGGTACATCGGCCCGTAATACCATAACCGGTGCACCTGATTGTGCAACAGGCCATGCTCCAGGCAGGCCCTGAGGCAGCCGGCCGTGCCTTCGGGGCGCAGGGTTAAGGAATCGCCGTTCCGGTCGTCAAACGTGTACATTTCCTTTTCGACAATGTCGGTTACTTCGCCGATGGAGCGCTTGAACAGTTCGGTTTTCTCCACGATCGGCAGCCGGATTTCACTGTAACCGTAAGCGCCGAGTACGTCCCTGATGCATTGTTCCGCATACTGCCAGAGCGGGGTCTGTTCGGGAAGCACATCGTGCATCCCGCGAATTGCTTGAATATTATTTGCCATATTTAATAGAGGTTCTGCCGAAGTTAAAAATCTCTAAGCCCGGCGATTTTTTTTGCTTCATTTGAAAGTGGGAATTTTTCCAGCAACAATTTCTTGTACTCATTGGCCAGCTCTTTATTGCCCAGTGCGCGCTCAGCCTGCGCAGCAAACCATAATGTTTCAGGCGTATGTTCGGCAACGCCCAGATAGCGTTGCAAATAACCTTTCGCCGCCCAAAAATCGCCTTTTTCATAAGCGATTTTCTGCATTTCCGATAATGCCGGGGCATAGGCGTTATTAAGTTGCAGCGCTTGCTTGAAATAATTCTCGGCCAACTGCTTTTGCCCGATATTCAGCTGGCATCGTCCGGCATTCGTTAAGGCCATCCACTGTCTGTCGTTTAACGGGTTTGAACTCGTTTCCGATAATAGCGCCATGCCTTCTTCATGCTCGCCATGCTCACAGAGGAAACGGCCGAAATTATTCCTCACGCTCAAATCATCAGGTTTTAAACCCAGTGCGGTTTCATACTGATCTTTGGCCTGGTCGGGTTGATTCAGTTTTTCGTACAAAAAAGCCAACGCATTATGCGCTTGGGCATTCCCTGAGTTTTCTTTTAATGCCAGCAGCAAGTTCTCCTGAGCCAGTTCCAGCTTGTTCAGGCTCAGATAACGTATTCCCAGCTGCAAATGTACTTCGTCAAGATTATCGCTTTGACTGTCGTCCAGCAGACCGCAACCTGCCACAGTCGCAACAAGCAGGGCCAGCGCAAATCGGTTAACCGTCTTTAATAGCTCAAGCTGCACGTTCGGAACCTTCCGGTTGAATTTTTAAGTGTCTGCGGCTTTTATCTTTGACTTGCCCTACCAGCTGGCCGCAGGCCGCATCAATGTCTTCGCCGCGCGTCTTCCTGACCGTGGTAACGATACCCGCATCGTTTAACAGCGTTTTAAAGCGATTGATCGCTTCACTGCTGGAACAGCGGTATGACGACGAGGGAAACGGGTTAAACGGTATCAAATTGACTTTTGCCGGTACCGTTTTTAATAATTTGATCAGTCCTCGCGCATCCTGTGTCGAGTCGTTAATGCCGTCCAGCATCACGTACTCAAAAGTAACCGTGCGCCGTGGCGCAATCTTAGCGTTATCCCGGCAAGCGTCCATTAATTCCTTCAAGGGATATTTTTTATTGATCGGAACCAGTTCATCCCTTAACTCATCAGTCACCGCATGCAGCGACACCGCAAGACTGACGTCGCAAACCTGGGTTAAGCGGTACATGGCCGGGACTACGCCCGAAGTGCTGACGGTCACCCGGCGCTTGGACAGGCCGAAGGTGAAATCATCCATCATCAGGTTCATCGCCGCGACGGCATTGTCGAAATTCAACAGCGGTTCGCCCATGCCCATCATGACCACATTGGTGATTCTTTTTTCTTCGCCCAAACGTTTTTGCGCAACGACTAACTGGCCGATAATTTCAGACGTGGTCAAGTTACGGTTAAAGCCTTGTTGGGCGGTAGAGCAAAAGGTACAAGCCAACGCACAGCCGATTTGGGATGAAACGCATAAAGTGCCGCGCCCCTCTTCAGGAATAAACACCGTTTCTATCCGGTTGCCGCAATGAGTTTGCATGACCCATTTGCAGGTGCCGTCGGTCGCGACTTTTTCAAGCACGATTTCCGGCGTTGCGATATAACAGTTTTCAGTTAAATAAGCGCGCAATGGCTTGCTCAAGTTGGTCATCAGGTCGAAGTCTTCGACGCCTTCCTGATAGATCCATTTGAGCAGCTGTGTCGCCCGAAAAGGCTTCTCGCCTAACTCGACAAAAAAGGCCGCAAGACCTTTTCTGTCGAAATCGAGCAAATTGATGGTTTTGGTTTTAACGGGTTCTTGCACAGATTTCATTGGCTGAGAAAAAATAAGCAATTTCTCTTTGAGCGGTTTCGACAGCGTCTGAACCGTGTACGGCATTTTCGTCAATGCTGCTGGCGAAATCGGCACGGATAGTTCCTGCTGCCGCTTCTTTAGGGTTGGTTGCTCCCATGATTTCGCGATGCTTAAGAACTGCGTTTTCACCTTCCAGCACTTGCATGATCACAGGGCCTGAAATCATAAATGCGACCAAATCATTAAAGAAACCGCGTTCGCTGTGTTCTGCGTAGAAACCTTCAGCTTGTTCTTTAGTCAGATGCAACATTTTTGCAGCAACGATTTTTAAATCGTTTTTTTCAAAGCGGCTGTAAATTTCGCCGATTACGTTTTTTGCTACGGCATCAGGTTTAATGATTGAAAAAGTGCGTTCTATCGCCATTTTTTTAAAACTCCAAGTGTGAATAAATGTTGTTAAGCGGCTGATTATACCTGATCAACCGCTGGTTTTTGAAAATACCTGTGGCTTAAGGACGGGTATCCAGTTCCGCGCCTTCTTTTACCGGGATCATCAAATCCTCAGCACTGAGACCCAACAGTAAAGCCGCAGGACTGGCGATAAAGATAGAGGAGTAAGTCCCGAAAAACACCCCGAATAACAGCACAACAGAAAAATTATGGATCACTTCCCCGCCCAGGAAGAACAATGAAACCAGCACCAGCAGCACCGTCAATGAAGTCATGATGGTACGACTTAAGGTGACATTGACCGAAATATTCATGATTTCCTCGGTCGACTTATTTCTTAATGCCCGGAAGTTCTCGCGGATACGGTCATAAACCACGATGGTATCGTTCAACGAATAACCGATCAGCGCAAGAACCGCCGCCAATACCGTCAGGTCAAACTCCAGACCTAATACAGAGAATAAGCCCAGCGTCACGATAACATCATGTAACGTCGCTATGATCGCGCCTACCGAAAATTTCCATTCAAAACGCCAAGCCACATAAATCAAAATACATATCGTTGAATACAACAACGCTAAAAAGCCGTCTTCTGCCAGGTCATCGCCGACTTGTGGACCTACATACTCAACGCGTCGCACACTTGCCGGTTCAGCGGTATTTTTATTAATAGCTTCAAGTACTTTAGCGCTTAACTCGACACTGCTAACCCCTTCTTGCGGTTTCAGGCGAATCAGCACGTCTTTTGTCGTACCGAAATTCTGCACCGTGGCGTCGCTAAAACCTTCCGTGTCCAAGGTATTGCGCAGCACGTTTAAATCGGCTGGTTTTTGATAGCCAACCTCAATCAGGGTACCGCCGGTGAAGTCGATGCCCATTTTCAAACCGTGTATAGCCAACGATCCTATCGAGATAATCGTTAATATGCCGGAAAATATCAGTGCTTTATTCCGGTTACCGATAAAATTTATATCTTTTTTAAACATATTCAATCTTCTATGTAAAAGTCATGGTGGCCGGATTTAGCCAAAAGCGTGCAATCCGGCATTCTACTAAATAGATAACTTCTCAACCCTGCGGTTACCGTAGATCCAGTTAATAACCATCCGCGTACCGGTAATAGCGGTAAACATGGAGGATAAAATTCCGATAATCAATGTCACCGCGAATCCTTTAACAGAACCTGTACCGTAAGCAAACAACACCACAGCGACGACAAGGTTGGTAAAGTGAGAGTCCAAAATAGTGGCAAAGGCTTTCTCATAGCCGATAAATATAGCGGATTGCGGCGTGTTACCATTTCTGAGCTCTTCTTTAATCCGCTCGAAAATCAATACGTTAGCATCAACCGACATACCCACGGTCAAGATGATCCCGGCAATACCCGGCAGCGTCAATGTTGCCTGCAACATCGACAAAATCGCCACAACAATGACTACGTTAAACGCCAGCGCAAAGTTGGCAATCATGCCGAACAGCCGGTAATAAACCGCCATAAACAGCACAACCAAAGCAAAACCCACCACAAAAGACAACATGCCTTTGTCGATGTTGTCCTGCCCTAAACTTGGCCCCACGGTACGTTCTTCAACAATATCAACAGGAGCTGCCAGTGCGCCGGCTCTTAACAACAGCGACAGGTTACGCGCTTCTTGAGGGCTGTCTAAACCGGTCGTTTGAAAGCGATGACTGAAAACGCCCTGAATGGTCGCCACGTTGATGACTTTCTCGACCTTTTCTTTATGACGGATTTTTTGGCCGTTCACTACTTTGGTTTCGACTTTGTATTCGATGAATACCACCGCCATCGGCTTACCAACATTGGCTTGTGTCAATTTACCCATTTTGGCTGCACCAACGCCGTTCAAAGAAATATTGACCGATGGCCTGCCGTCCTGATCAACCCCGGAAGAAGCGTCGACGATTTGGTCGCCGGTTACAATAACCCGGCGATCCAACAGGATTGGGTTGCCGTTTCTTTCTGTATACAAGCGGCTGCCGACAGGGACATGACCTTCGACGGCTTTTTGCACATCGTGTTCCACATCAACCAGACGGTATTCCAGGGTAGCCGTTGTACCCAAAATTTCCTTGGCGCGGGTTGTGTCCTGTACGCCGGGCAACTGAACCATGATGCGGTTTTCGCCTTGCTGCTGGATCACGGGTTCTGCAACACCCAATTCATTGACTCGATTACGCAAGGTGGTCATGTTTTGCGCGACGGCAAACTTTTTAGTGTCGCGCACTTCTTTTTCAGAAAGCGTCAACCAAACCTGATCCTGCTCTTTCGGCTCGGTAACCTCCAGCGTGCGGAAATCCTTGCCCAGCAGCTTTAAGAGTGCAGGCTTGTCATCAGCTGACGTTAGCTTAACCTTGATGAACCCGTTGTCCTTCAAAACAGATTGATAACGTATTTTTTCGTTTCTTAACGCCAGACGCACATCATCGTTATAACGCTCTTCAGCCTGTTTGACGGCCGCATCCATATCCACTTCGAGCAGGAAATGCACCCCGCCGCGTAAATCCAGACCGAGATACATAGCATCCGCGCCCAAAGCTCTCAGCCAAGCAGGTGTGGTAGGCGCCAGATTTAACGCGACGTTATAATCGTCACTCATTTGATCCCTGAGTAAATCCGCGGCTTTAAGCTGATCGTCTGCGCTGTTAAATCGGACCAAAATGCGGCCATCTTTAAACTCAAACGCCTTGATATTAAATCCGGCAGCCTTAATCGCAGATTCGACTTTATTTGCCTGTTCCTGCACCAGCTTAGCCGGGTGTGTCGATGACACTTGAACAGAAGGGTCGTCGCCGTACAAATTCGGCAACGCGTAAATAATCCCGACGGCAAAAACAATCAGGACCAATAGATTTTTCCAAAGTGGGTAATGGTTTTGCATGTGTTATTCCAATAATTGAAACATGTCGTAGGATGGGTAGAGGCGGCAGCCGAAACCCATCCTAATCAATCTGATGGGTTTCACTTCGTTCTACCCATCCTACGTGACATTAAACTTTAGCGACTTTTTTAGTAATCGCTTTGTAAGTTCCTTTCGGCATCATGCTCTCAATATTATGACGCTGCACTTGGATGAAGGTATTGTCGCAGATTTCAATCTTCACGAAATTGTCATCCAGATCAACGATCTTGCCCAAAATCCCTCCCGAAGTAACCACTTCAGAGCCTTTCGTTAGCGCGGCAATCATTTCCTTCTTCTCTTTGGTACGTTTTGATTGCGGACGCAGAAACAAAAAGTAAAAAAACACCAGTATACCCAGTGGGAACAGCATGCCTTCGATGCCGGGTGATTGGGCGGCGGGGGCTGCTGCGGCTACAGCATCAGAAATAAAAAAACTCATGGTTATCCTCGGTTCTTATTGTAATAAAAAAAGTTCGCCATTATGCCACAGTCGGCACGGCTTTTCCTCGTTGTTGATAAAACTGCTTGACAAAAATATCCAGCTCTTGCCTTTCAATCGCATCGCGCAAGCCCTGCATCAGGCTCAAGTAATAATAAAGGTTATGAATGGTATTGAGCCGCGAACCCAACATTTCCTTGCATTTATCCAGGTGCCGCAAATAAGCTCTGGAAAAATTCCGGCAAGTATAACAGCCGCAGGACTCATCCAAAGGACCGGTATCAAACTCGTACTGGCTGTTCCTGATCTTGACCACGCCAAACGTAGTAAAAAGATGGCCGTTACGGGCATTGCGGGTCGGCATCACGCAATCGAACATATCGATGCCGCGCCTGACCGCCTCCACCAAATCCTCCGGCGTACCCACGCCCATTAAATAGCGCGGCTTATCGACCGGCATTTTGCTATGCACTACATCCAGTGTCGCCATCATTTCTTCCTTGGGTTCGCCTACCGACAAACCACCGATCGCATAACCGTCAAAACCGATGTCCACCAAACCGTCTATCGACTCCTGGCGCAGATGCTCATACATCCCACCCTGCACAATGCCGAATAAAGCCGACGCATTGCCCTCATGAGCCGCCTTACTGCGCGCCGCCCAACGCAACGATAAGCGCATCGAGTCGGCCGCTTCGTGAACCGTCGCAGGATACGGAGTGCATTCATCGAAAATCATCACGATATCCGAACCCAGGTCGCGTTGCACCTGCATCGATTCTTCAGGCCCCATAAAAATGGAGCTACCGTTGATCGGCGATTTGAAGGTCACGCCTTTTTCGGTGATTTTCCGTAACGCGCCCAGGCTGAACACCTGAAAGCCGCCGGAATCGGTCAAAATCGGCTTGTCCCAGCGCATAAACTCGTGCAAGTCGCCATGCGCCTTAATCACATCCGTGCCGGGACGCAGCATTAAATGAAAGGTATTACCCAGAATAATCTGCGCGCCGATGCCGGTCAATTCATCGGGTGTCAACGACTTAACCGTCCCATAAGTGCCGACCGGCATAAAAATGGGTGTTTCCACGATGCCACGGGCAAACTTAAGCTGACCGCGTCGCGCATGGCCGTCCGTATTGATTAATTTGAAGTCCATAAAAACTTGAGTGCTTTGATTAAGGCTGGGAATTATCCCGGCTTTTTAAATCAATGTATATGTGAAGAATTAAAACTTTACCTCGCCGTTTGGTAATGGTGCACACAATGCAGCCACAGACAAAATTATTACGGGTAAAGAAGGCTGAAGAATATCCAGCTTTTTTTAGTTTTCTGATGATTATATCTGCATGGACTACTTTCGCCACCGACTAATAACATCGGAAAAAGTAATATCGCGCCACTGTTCCTGCCATTCTTTGTGCACCTTTACACTCTGCGAATGTAGCTCCGGATCCGGGCGCGGCATCTTGATTACAGCTGGCAGCAGAACCGCATCGCCCACGACGACGCACTCTCCTGGGGCTAAATTAGGCAATATTTCTGTGATGGCATTTGAGTTATCTGGAAATAATCGACGCACGTAGTTCTGATCCGCATCATTTGTCAGCCGCAGCGACAGAAAGTTATTGCACTGCGCGAAGATGGTCTCGGATACTTCTGAAGGCCGCTGACTCAAATTTGAATCAACATTAACAGACCCACCACGCAAAAAAGGCCGGATATTCTCCAGCCTTTTTTGTTTTTAACGCTTAGTGCAACAACCCCTGCAATAATCCATTCAACTTATGCACAAAGGCCGCCGGATCATCCAGCTGCCCACCCTCACTCAAAATGGCTTGATCAAACAGGATATGAGTCAAATCGGCAAAACGGCTATCATCCTGTTCTTCTTTCATACGAACCACCAGCGGATGGGTCGGGTTAAGCTCGAAGATCGGCTTTCTGCCCATTCCCATGCCCAAGCCTTGTCCGGCATCCTTCATGATTCTTTCCATGTTCAGGCTCATACCGTAGACATCGGCCACCAGACAGGCAGGTGACTCAGTTAAACGATGGCTCAAGCGCACTTCGCTGACTTTATCGGTCAATACGTCTTTAATTTGTTTCAGTACCGTTTCAAAATCCTTGTTTACTTCTTCCTGAGCTGTTTTGTCTTCTTCGCTGTCCAAAACGCCCAAGTCCAGGTCGCCTTTGGCGACGGACTGTAAATGCTTGCCGTCGAATTCGTCCAGGTTAGACACCAGCCATTCGTCGATCCGGTCCGACAACAACAAGACCTCGATGCCTTTTTTGCGGAAAATTTCCAGATGCGGGCTGTTTTTTGCCGCCGAGAAGCTGTCTGCGGTGACGAAATAAATCTTGTCCTGGCCTTCTTTCATTCGGCTGACATAAGCTTCCAGCGAAACATCCTGCTTGTCGGTATCGGCATGGGTTGAGGCAAAGCGCAGCAATTTGGCGACGCGTTCTTTATTGGCATGATCTTCAATCGGGCCTTCTTTGACAACCGCACCGAATTGCGACCAGAACTTCTCGTATTTTTCCGGCTCAGTCTTAGCCAAGTCTTCCAGCATGCCCAGCACTTTTTTAACAGCGCCTGACTTAATGGTGCTGATTTGCTTGCTTTGTTGCAGGATCTCCCGCGATACGTTCAGCGGCAGTGAGTTGGCATCGATAATCCCCCTGATAAAACGCAGGTAACGTGGCATTAACTGCTCGGCATCGTCGGTAATAAACACTTTGCGTATGTACAGTTTTACGCCGTGCTTGGTGTCTCTGTCCCACATGTCGAACGGCGCGCGTGACGGCACGTAAAGCAGCAAGGTGTATTCATTGGTGCCTTCAACTTTGCTGTGCACATGAGTTAACGGATCTTGAAAATCGTGTCCCACATGTTTGTAAAATTCGTTATAGGCCTCGTCGGTAATCTCCTGACGGGCCTTGGTCCATAATGCGGAAGCGGAGTTAACGGTCTCTTCGACGATTTCCGCCGGTTTTTCCTCTTCGCCTTCTTCGCCCATGGACGGTGCGGCTTCTTTGTCCATCACGATAGGCAGGGAAATATGATCGGAGAATTTTCTGACGATAGAGCGGATGCGGTAGCCGTCCAGGAACTCGCTTTCAGCTTCTTTCATATGCAGGACGATTTCGGTACCGCGCTGAGCTTTTTCTACCGATTCCAGCGTGTAATCGCCCTCGCCTGCCGATTCCCAACGTACGCCGTCGCTCTTGTCGGCTCCAGCCTTACGGGTAGTCAATGTCACTTTGTCGGCAACAATAAACGCCGAATAAAAACCTACGCCGAACTGACCGATCAATTCGCTATCTTTAGCCTGGTCGCCGGTTAATGCTTGAAAAAACTGCTTGGTGCCTGATTTTGCGATGGTGCCGATATGCTCCTGGACTTCCGCACGAGTCATGCCGATACCGTTATCGATAATGGTAATGGTGCGCTTGTCTTTGTCGTATTCCAGACGAATTTTCAGCTCGCTATCGCTTTCGTACAGACTGTCATTGGATAACGCCTCAAAACGCAGCTTATCTGCCGCGTCCGAGGCATTGGAAATCAATTCCCGTAAGAATATTTCCTTGTTACTATATAATGAGTGAATCATTAAATGTAGCAGGTGTTTAACTTCAGTTTCAAAGCCTAATGTTTCTTTTTTTGCTTCAACAGTCATATTTATTAATCCTGATTAATTATAAGATTAACGCCAATATTGGGACGCTTTGGTATTTTTCAAGCCCAAACCAAATAGATGAAACATAAGGCTAACTAATCTCTCATGGCAATAAATCTCGCTACAAAAAAAATATTAGTCGTCGAAGATCAGCCGATCATGCGCGACACCATCAAACACATACTGAGTTCATTCGGCGCACGACGTATTATTGAGGCAGAATCCGGTATCAATGCCATAACGGCGATGAGAATTGACAAGTTTGACCTGGTACTCTGCGATTACAATCTGCTCAGAGGAAAAAACGGCCAGCAGGTTCTGGAAGAGGCCAGGCATCTTAGGTTATTGCCGCTTAATGCCGTCTTTATCATGGTCACTTGTGAGCAGAATCAAGATATGGTGCTTAACGCCATCGACAACAAACCCGATGACTACCTGATTAAACCTTTTAACCGGCAGCAACTATTAAGCCGCATTGAACGATGCTATGCCCGCAAAATATACCTAACCCACATTGAGAACGAAATAGACAGCGGTAATCTTTACCAGGCCATACATCATTGCAAAAAGCTGCTGGAGCAGGATGACAAAAAAATGCACCTGCAGTTATTAAAGATATACGCCGAACTGACTATCAAGATTGGCGACTTTCAGGCGGCCGAGGCCATTTATCAGGAAATCCTGCAAGAAAGAGAACTGCCCTGGGCCAGATTGGGCTTGGGTATTGTTGCTTTTTTCCTAGGTTACTATGACCAAGCTATCAAGACTTTTCAGGATCTCATCGAGCAATACCCTATGATGCTGGAGGCTTATGACTGGCTGGTAAAAGTGCATGAATTGATGGGTAATGACGAGCATGCGGTGTCCTCACTTAACTCCGCCGTTACGCTTTCGCCGATGTCTATCTTAAGACAAAAAAAACTGGCTGTTCTGGCGGATAAAACCGAAAACCTCCCTATTGCCAAAAAAGCTTACACGGCCACCATTAAACTGGGCAAAAACTCCATACACGGATCGCCCAGCGACTATTCGGGCTTGGCTAATGTTTATTTAAAAAGCAATGCCGCCAACGAAGCGTTAAGAATATTGTACGAACTGAATCAGCAGTTTCATAATGACCCCGAAGCAAAGCTTAGGGCTGCCCTGCTAGAAACCGGAATTCATCAGGCCAAAGGCAATAAAGAGCTGGCCCAGCACGCTTATGAAAAAGTATTTAAACTAAACGAGCAGTTTAGCAAGCAGACATCCAGAGAGCTGCGCCTGGAAATGGCAAAAACTTTTTATCTGAACGGGAACAGCGAAACTTGCGATGGGATTCTTAGGGATTTAATCAAAACCAATATTGATGACAAGCTTTTTATCCGGGACATCGTCACCATGTGCGACGCCATTATCGGCAATAATCATGCTGAAACGCTGATTCAGCAAATAAAGAAGGAACTGGTCGACATCAACAATAAAGGCGTCAGCCTGTTTCAGGAAGGCAATATTAAGGGAGCTCTTTCAATTTTTGAACAAGCCATTACAAAAATGCCCGATAACCACACGATCATTTTGAATATGGTGAAAATCATTATTCATGATATTAAAAATTCTAACCCCGATCCGGAAAAAGTCATAACCGCCCAGTCCTATATCAACAAAGCAGTTAAAATAGGCATACCTCACAATCAAATCAGTGGCCTTCAAGCAGAACTGAACGCCATTCAACACAAAACCAATCCTTAACCCGCCAAAATGCCTAATACTCATATGCTCTCAATCAGTTTCCCCGCCATCCTAGCCTCTTCAGTCCATGACATCAAAAATTCACTGACATCTCTGCGGGCGCTGCTCGATCAACTCGAACATCATTATCAGGATAAAAAGCCGGCTGAATTCAGACAACTGGAATTTGAAACCAATCGCATGAACAATTGCCTGATGCAGCTGCTGACGCTTTATAAAATCGACTTATCCCAGTTTAATCTGGCTATCGACGAGCATAGCGCGGCTGACATATTGGAGGACGTTGTCGCCCAACAATCCACCCTATTATCCTTGAGCCATGTTGAACTCATTACCGAATGCCATGGCGATCTGTTTTGTTATTGCGACAACGCGCTGATCAGCAACGCTCTCTGTACGTTAGTCAATAACGCACAGCGCTATTGTTTGAATAAAGTTCTGCTGTCTGCAACTCAGGAAGACGATTATATTGTTTTCTGCATTGAGGATGATGGCAAGGGTTACCCGGAAAATCTTATATCGTCCGATTACAAACAGCTCCCCCAGATAGACCTGGCTAACGGCAACACCGGATTGGGATTGTTTTTTGCCGAGACCATTGCGCAATTACACGCCCAAGGCACCAAGCAGGGTTTTATTGAAACCGACAATAACAGTCAGTTCGGCGGAGCCAGATTTAAGCTGTATTTGCCATAAGGCTAAAGGCTAAAAATCCCTTAAATTTAAATGCAAGCTTTTTTCGCCTTTCGTCCTGCGTCTTTTGCCTTTCTCATCCGTGTTCTATTATTTGCTGAGTAGTTACGACAGAGGCAAACATCAGGCAAACGGCCAGTAACGTTTCCCAGGGCTCTCCTTGCTGCTGGCCTTTAATCTGCCTATCCGCCTTGGCGCTCAATACCAGTATGTTATTGAGATCGCTATCACGCAACCTGTTCAACGCATCGCCAACCAACTGCTGGCGCTTATCCCAGATTTGATTGTTTTTAAATACCTGCGCTTTATTTTGCCCCTGAGCCAGCGCCTGCTTAATCCTGATCAATACCCGCGCTTCCCGCGTCAAAACCCACAACACCACCGGAGCCGCAACGCCTTCCGCCTGCAAACCGGACAATATCCTGATAATCCGCTCTACTCTGGCGGCCAGTACGCTATCCATCAGTTTAAACACGTCGAATCTGGAGCTGTCGGCCACCACTTCGAAAATTTGCTGATTGCTGAGGCGTCCTTCACCGTACAACACGTAAAGCTTTTCTATCTCTTGGGCCGCCGCCAGCAGGTTGCCTTCAATTCTGGAAGCCAGTATCTTGATAGCTTCCGTTTCAGCCTGTAGCCCCCGCCGCTGCATTCTTTGCTGCAGCCAATGCATCAAGTCCTGACCCTCTAACGGCCAAACCTGAATAACACAGCCGACCTTGTCCAGGGCCTGAAACCACTGCGTTTTTAAAGAACTACCGGCCAGCTTTGCGGCGGTAATCAACAGCAGCGTATCTTCCGGCACGCGTTCGCAATAGGCGATTAAGGCCTTTGAACCATCCGCGCCCGGCGTACCGGTGGGCAATCTTAAATCGATGATTTTTTTATCGGAAAAAACAGATAACGAACCTGCCGACTCGGTTAATTCATTCCATGAAAATCCGGCGTCCGCAACAAGCACCTCGCGCAAATCATAACCTGCACTTCGAGCCGCCGCCCTGATCGCATCCGCCGTCTCGCCCAACTGCAACGGCTCGTCGCCGCTAATAAAATAAACCGGCGCCAAACCCTTTTGCAGCGCCGACGTTATTTGTTCGGGCTTGAGTCGCATGCTATTTCGCGCCGGCCTCTAATACAACCCTGGCACGGTTGAGAATGGTCTGCACAGCCTGTCGATACATTTCGTTACGTATCACGTTTTCTTCGTTTTCTTTAGCAATCACAAATTTTTGATCGTTGTAATAGTCACGCCTGATTTCAACGGTCTGCTTCTCCATCAACAAGACATCCTTGGCATTGGCAAATTCATAGTCCATGCGATATTCAAGCTCAAACTCGTTAGACTTGCCGCTGGAACTGACCGACAGCACACGCCGGTTAAATTCTTCATTGCTTACCTTGATAACAATGCCCGCCTCTTTACGCGAACTGGAAAGCGTAGCGGAAGATGCCTTCAAAACCTGCTTGAATTGCTCGAGTACATCCCCGGTTACGCCCTCTACATAGACACTTTTCAGATTTTCCGGCAATTGAAAAGCGCCCCGCAAGTGATAGCCGCAAGCACTCAACAACAAAGCCATAACTAAAACGACAGCTTTTTTTGTTAACACACGTTCCCCTTAAACAACAATATTGACCAATTTTTTAGGCACCACGATCACCTTTTTGATCGGTTGGCCTTCAATAAAGCGCTTGACCTGTTCGTCATTCAGCGCCATTGCCTCTATTTCATCTTTCGACGCATTAACCGATACCGACATCTTGCTGCGCAATTTTCCGTTAACCTGCAACATCAGCTCCAGAGTATCCTGCTCCAATGCCGCTGCATCGACCTCAGGCCATGAAGCGCTGACTACCGCTTGCTGATGCCCCAAATCCAGCCACAATTGATGGCAAATATGCGGCACGATCGGCGACAGCATCAACACAATGGCTTCCAATACTTCCTGGCGGATTGCCTTGCCGTTGTCCGACTCATCGGCGAATTTGGACAGGGTGTTGATCAGCTCCATATTCGCGGCAATCACGGTATTAAAGGTATAGCGTCTGCCGAAATCATCGGTTGCTTTCTGGATAGCCAGATGCAGCTGGCGGCGCACCGCCTGTTGCTCGCCGGTTAATGTTTGCTTATCCAGCGGTGTTGTAGATCCGCCAGCTTCGCAATGCAGATAAGCCTGCTTCCACAGCCGTTTCAGGAAACGGAACGCGCCATCTACGCCACTGTCGGACCATTCCAGCGATTGCTCGGGAGGTGCCGCAAACATGATGAACAATCGCACGGTATCGGCGCCGTATTGATCGATCAGGCCTTGCGGATCAACGGTGTTACCCTTGGACTTGGACATTTTGCTGCCGTCTTTGAGCACCATGCCTTGGGTCAGCAGCTTCTTGAACGGCTCGTCGCAGACGACTAGACCTTCGTCGCGCAGCAATTTGGTATAAAACCGCGCATACAACAAATGCAAAATGGCATGTTCGATCCCGCCGATATAATGATCGACCGGCAGCCAGTATTTGGCGCTTTGATCGACCATGCTGTCCGGGTTGCTGCCGGCAAAACGCGCGAAATACCAGGACGATTCCATAAAAGTATCGAAGGTATCGGTTTCCCGGCGTGCCGCTTTGCCGCATTTAGGGCAAGTCGTATGGGAGAAAGTCGGATGGGCAACCAGAGGCGATTGCGAGCCGTCCAGCACCACGTCTCTGGGCAGTTCCACCGGCAAATCCTGCTCGGGAACCGGAACCGTGCCGCAGTCGTCGCAATAAATAACCGGAATCGGCGCGCCCCAGTAACGCTGGCGGGAAACGCCCCAGTCGCGCAGTCTGAAATTGGTTTTGCGCTGGCCTTTATTATCTTGTTCCAGCGCTTCGGAAATGGCGGCAAAAGCCTGTTCCGAGGTCAAACCGTCAAACGCGGCTGAATTTTTCAATACACCTTTTACGGTGTAAGCCTGCTCCGAACAATCATCGTTGCCGCCATCTTTAGCGAAAATCACTTGTTTGATCGCTATGCCGTATTTTTGCGCAAACTCGAAATCGCGTTGGTCATGGGCAGGAACGGACATCACCGCGCCGGTGCCGTAACCCATCAACACGAAATTGGCAATCCACACCGGAACCTGTTCGCCGGTAATCGGATGTCGCGCTTTGATGCCGGAGTCGATGCCGCGCTTTTCCATGGTTTCCATGGCCGCTTCCGAGGTTTCCATCATCTTGCAGTCATCGATAAACGCGCTGATTTCAGGATTGGTTTCTGCAGCTTTTAACGCCAGCGGATGTTCCGCCGCCACGGCAAGATAGGTCACACCCATCAAGGTGTCGGGACGCGTGGTGTAGATACTTAAATGCTGATTCAACTCAGGCACCGGAAAATCCATCTCCACGCCTTCGGAGCGCCCTATCCAGTTGGCCTGCATGGTTTTGACCTGTTCCGGCCAGCCTTCCAACGTTTCTAGCGAAGCGAGCAATTCATCCGCATAGGCGGTGATTTTTAAGAACCACTGGGCGATTTCTTTGCGTTCGACTTGCGTGTCGCAACGCCAGCAGCAGCCGTCGATAACCTGTTCATTCGCCAGAACGGTCATGTCGTGTGGGCACCAGTTAACCGGCGCGGTTTTTTTGTAAACCAGGCCTTTTTCCAGCAACTTCAGGAAAAACCATTGCTCCCACTTATAATAATGCGGATCGCACGTGGCTAGTTCACGGTCCCAGTCATAGCCGAATCCCAACCGTTTGAGCTGGTCTCGCATATAGTCGATGTTGCTGTAGGTCCAGTCGGCAGGATGTACGCCGTGCTGCATCGCGGCGTTTTCCGCCGGCAGGCCGAACGCATCCCAACCCATCGGCTGCATGACATTCTTGCCCAACATGCGCTGATAGCGGCTGATAACATCGCCAATGGTGTAATTGCGGACATGTCCCATGTGCAACTTGCCGCTGGGGTAAGGAAACATGGACAAACAATAATATTTATCTTGTGTTGACGATTCAGACACATTAAACACACCTGAAGCTTCCCAAGCGGCCTGTACTTCTTGCTCAATTGCCAACGGCTTATAATTTTCTTGCATCCTTCTCGTCTTTTACCAGTCAAAAGCGTTAGAATACCGTACAGTTGCTTAAATCTAAAGCGCCATTTTCAGGAGTTGAACCCTATGAATAAAAACAGACTAGTCACCGCCTATACCGATTTTATGAAGCATCTCCATGAAACCATGGAAGATACGCTGCATTCGTTTGCCGAAGCGCTGGAAATATCAAAAGAAAAAACCAGAAAAGACACCGATTTGACCAGTGAGGAATTGGACAGAGTTTCAGAGTATGTTAAACGCGACGTTGAACATGCGGCTCAGGGTTTATCAACCGAGGAAGATAAGGATTCACTATCCGAATGGTTTAAGTTCGATGTTGAGCTGATTGAAAATTTCGCGCTGGACGCTTTCCTAAGTGTTGCCGATAAAACCCGCCTGGAACTGGCAAAAATTGAAGAATTAGCAAAAGCGCACACCTATCGCAGCGGCGACATTACCGTGCCTGGAACTTTTATCTGCGACGACTGCGGCAAGGAAATAGCGTTTAAAACACCCAGCGAAATCCCGGAATGCCCGAAATGCCATGGCAAAACCTTTATCCGTATTTGATATTATCTGCCCAAGCCTTATAATGCGACTTTCAACTATTTGATTTAACGGGGATAACATGCGCAGAGTCATTTTCAACCAGAAAGGCGGCGTCGGCAAATCGACTATTACGTGCAACTTAGCCGCTATCAGCGCTGTTGAAGGCAAACGCACCTTAGTCATCGACCTCGATGTTCAAGGCAATTCAACGCAATATCTGCTCGGCAATAAAGTCAGCGATAGCGATAAAACCATTGCCCATTTCTTTAAGGATACTCTGAGCCTGTCCTTGTTCGGTGGAGGTTCATCCGGTTCCGGCCTCGAAAACGCGATCCATGAAACGCCGTTCCCCAACCTGTTTGTCATTCCATCCCACCCCGACCTTGAGCCATTGCAAAGCCGCTTGGAATCGCGGATGAAAATCTTCAAGTTAAAAGAAGCACTGGAAAAGCTCGGGGATTTCGATGAAATCTATATGGATACCCCGCCGATCCTGAATTTCTACAGCCAGTCTGCGTTAATCGCAGCCGAAAAATGTTTGATCCCTTTCGATTGCGACACCTTTGCCAGAGAAGCCCTGTATTCCCTGATGCAAGTGGTGGCAGAGGTAAAATCAGACCATAATCACGCTCTTGAAGTTGAAGGCATCATCGTCAACCAATATCAAAAACAAGCCAATTTGCCGCGCAAACTGGTCGAAGATCTTATTGCCGAAGGCGTGCCGGTACTGGCCTCAATGATCTCGCCATCGGTCAAGGTCAGGGAATCGCACTCAGAGTCAAAGCCGCTGGTACATTTTGTTCCCAACCATAAACTAAGCGACGAATACCGCGCCTTGCATGAAGAAATTCATGGCAAAAAACCCAAGGGTAAAAAAGCGCATTCTTGAGATTTACATCGTTCCCACGCTCCGGCGTGGGAATGCATCCGCTCCAGCGGTGCGGGACGTAAAGTAGGCGGCAAAAGCACAACTATCCAAGAAACAGGAAGCTGAAGTCCTTCGGCAAAGCTCGGGGCAGGCTTCCAATACCGAATTCCCAAGCTTGAACCTGGGAACTAGCGAATTTCACTACACCCTCAGCACTATGAACAGCGTTTTTAAACCCTGGCTACTCCCCATCCTGTCCGGCATCCTGATCGGCACCAGTTACATCCCCTTCCCGCCCTGGGCTTCCTTATTCTGTTTCGTACCGTTGTGGATTTTCTGGAACCGGCAAACCAGCCTAAAAAGCGTTTTTGTTGGCAGCTTAATCACCTCTTTCGTATTCACGCTGATCGGCTTTAATTGGGTCACATACCTGTTGCATGAATTTGCCCATCTGGATTGGCCTGTAGCAGTCATCGGCATGATAGTCTATGGCTTGATAGCCCACTTGTTCGTGCCGCTGGCCGGTGTGCTATGGTTTTGGGGGCAACAAAAATTTAACTGGCCGAAGCGGCTTTCACTGTGGCTGATGGCGCTGATCACCACGCTGTGCGAAGCCTACTCGCTGACCCTGTTCGACTGGAACTTCGGTTATTCCTGGTACGGCGCAAATATCCCCGTTTACCATTGGGCGGAAGCGATCGGTTTTAGCGGACTCAGTGCCGCGACCCTGCTATGCAACCTGCCGCTTTATATCGCCTGGGAAAAACGCAAACAAATCACAGGCAAAATCATCTTAGCCACCGTCGTTACCGGTTTTATGCTGCTGAATGTCGGCGGCCTGTGGCTCAAAAACCGGCTACCGCAACCCGATGCATCGTTCAAAACGCTGATGGTTCAGGCCTATATCGAAAACGCAGAAAAACTCGCCGCCGAACTAGGCAAAGGCTACGGCAAGGAAATATTCAAACGCTATACCACGCTAACCGATAACGCGCTCAAAACTCATCAGGACGCCAAAATCGACTTCGCGCTGTGGCCTGAAACCGCATTCCCGGCGTTGCTGGGCGAGCAATTCAAATACGACGACTACCCTGTGGCATTGGCGCAGTTTCTCCACGAACGGCAACTGCCGCTAATTACCGGCGCTTACAGTGTCGACGAACCATCCCGACTGATTACCAATTCCCTGTTCGTGTTGAACAAGAACGGCGAGATAGTGCCGCCGCATTACAGCAAATCGATCTTGCTGGCGTTTGGCGAATACATTCCCGGCGAACAGTTTTTCCCGGAAATCCGCAAATGGCTGCCGCCCACCGGCCACTTCGCCCGAGGCCACGGCCCGACCGATTTGCTGCACTGGAACGGCTATAAAATGGGCGCGCAAATATGCTACGAAAGCCTGTTTCCCGGATTTACCCGCTCGCTGGCGGAACTCGGCGCACAGTTCATCGTCAACGTGACCAATGATTCCTGGTACGGCGCATGGCAGGAACCCTACCAGCACATGTACATGACCCTGGCGCGCGGCGTGGAATTTCGCCGTCCCGTATTGCGCGTCACCAACACCGGCATATCCACGGTATCGCTGGCATCGGGAGAAATCCTGGAACGCTCGCCGATACATCAGGCTTGGACAGGCGTATACGAAGTGCCTTACCTGAAAAATCCGCCCGCCACTTTCTACCAAAACTGGTTCTGGCTGGTGCCGGGATTGTTGTGGGGGGCGTTGGTTTTGTTGTTAGGGATTGGGGTTGTAAAGCGATTGGATAATAGCGAGGCTAGGGATTAATTATTGCCGTTGGTTTTTGGCTTATGCTATAACTCAACTCAGTTGAGTAATTTATTGGTTTATGTCAATGTCGCATTTGTTTGCATCATATGTCGTTTCGGCTCATATCTTATCCAGCTAAAACAATAAGATAATCTTAATTAAGTATGATTATGCGACAGTTTATAATTTTTATACGACAACCCTTGTCATATATATTACGTTGGGCGTCTTAGATATGCCTCAAGCGACCGTTAACCTACTTGAAAACGCCTCAGTGTTCATCAATGAGGCTATCCGAAACGCTCGCCGAGCGAAGCGAGAGCCGAGATACTGGTCGTTTGCCATTCTTCATCTTATTCAGGGTTTGGAGCTCCTGATGAAACATGCGCTTCAACTCCAGCACCCACTTTTTATCTTCGAGAATATCGACAACCCTAAGAACACAGTCAGTCTAACGCTCTGCCTAGATCGGTTGAAGAGCATTGCCAATATTCCAATCGACGAGAAAGAGGAGCGCGCAATTAAGCGCGCGAGCACGCAGCGCAACAAAATTGTTCATCACGAGTACGAACTAAACCCCGACTATTACCGCACTGTCTTCGTCGAGCTATTTGAGTTTGTGCATTACTTTCACACCAAGCACTTGTCGGGTGAACTACATGATCGAATTGATTCCAAGTTGTGGCGAACAGAAGCAGAGTTGTTGGCGCAATTCGACAATGAGTGGGTGATCTACCGTGGCAAAAAACTCCCGAGTAGCTTGCCCCTCGACATCGTTGTAGCACAGCGGTACACGGCCGTTCGGAAACCCACCGAAACCGGGTACAGTTATCTGTCTCGCGAAAGATACTTTGGAGCGCTTGATTCCGAGTGCCCTGACTGCAGCGTAAACAATGACGAGTTTCACACATCCTTCTGCGATATTGAGAGCTGCCCAAGCTGCGGTGGGCAGCTACTGGGGTGCCTCGTATCGCCTGAGGCCTGCAATGTCGAGTACTGGATTCCAACCCGAGGAAAGGGACTGCCATGACATCAGAGTCGCCCAACCCGGCAGCAAGTAGCCTGAATGGAGCTTGCGGAATCCGTGACTTCATAGCTCCGATCACCCCGTATTTTGCTACGCTGCATACAGGCTATGCGACTGCATAGGGATTCCAAATCCGATTATCAGCAACACGAAAAATTAACATGCACCCAATTTTAATCTCCATATTTTTACTTTTATGCAGCAATGTCTTTATGACATTCGCGTGGTATGCGCATCTTAAAGAGCTCAACAACAAGCCCTGGATAATCGCAGCGTTAATAAGCTGGGGGATTGCATTGCTGGAATATTTGTTCCAGGTTCCGGCAAACAGGATAGGTTTTACGGTTCTTAGCGTGGGTCAGCTTAAAATAATGCAAGAGGTTATTACGCTGACAATATTCGTCCCTTTTTCGGTAATGTATTTGAAAGAGCCGTTGAAATTGGATTATTTGTGGGCAGGTATCTGCCTTGTTGGGGCGGTGTACTTCATGTTTCGAAGCCGGTTTGCATAAAACAGGCTTACTTGGTTTTTGCCTTCACCGTAGCAATAGAGACGGCGTTGCCTGTCGAATGCAACGTTACGCTTAAGAGTCCTGAGATATTCTCCCAGCGCATCACATTTTTATTGCTGAATGTCGCATCCTTTACCGGGAGCCCGAGCAGCGCCAAAGCGTCCTTGCTGAACGCGGCCTTGCCCAAATTTCCTTTCACGGTAATTTCATCGACCTTTCCATCGATAAATTCAACGCTGACATCACCGTCCCGGAATGCGCAGTGCAGCGCGGATTTTGCCTTGACGCAGTAAGCAGGGTCGCCAAGCAATGCTAATGTCTCGATTTTGGTTTTTCCTTCAATTTTCTGATGGTAGGCGGGGCTGCGGAATGAACCGTATATGGTAATCCAGTCCGCTTTGCCGTCTATGAAGACAATCTCAATTTCATTTTCCTGGAACGAGCAGTTCCGGGCGGATTCCGACTGAGCGCAGAAAACGGCCTCACCCAATAGCGCCTCGACTTCAGCTTCGGTTTTCCCCGCTATCTTCGGAATATTAAATAAAGCTCCGGCAGCA
>Ga0208789_1000683_pt1 | contig 27467 bp, 32 predicted proteins | sample Methanotroph_Enr_FD_187368 | JGI IMG/M metagenome (GOLD analysis project Ga0208789, IMG submission 187368) | Enriched soil microbial communities from Old Woman Creek wetland in Ohio, USA - Methanotroph_Enrichment_5 (SPAdes) (version 2) | ecosystem: Environmental > Terrestrial > Soil > Wetlands...
TTGGGTCACGAGGCGGTCGGAGAGGATCGCAAGGCGGGTTGGTAGCCAGCGATCGAGGGCCATGTTAGCCAGGACTCGAGGGCCGCCCAGAAACCCGGTTTGTGCGGCAATGAACAAGATGGCGGCTTCGGAGATGAGGGTGATAAGTATAACTATGAAGGCGGTGGTGGGGTGCCATGAATTGGTGACTTTTTCGAAGAGGACAGCGTTTAATGTCTTTGTGGCGAGGGTTTTGGCGTCAACCTGGTTTACGCTGAAAAGGAGGTAGGAGATAATGAGGCCTACGACGACGAATGACAGAGAGATGATCATGTAGACCATTGTCTGGCGGGCGGTATGGACACGCGGTTCGCGGAGGAGGGGTATGCCGTTTGAGACGGCTTCCAAGCCGGTGTAGGTCCCGGCGCCCATGCTATAGGCACGCATTATAAGGTAGAGGATGCCGAAGATGCCGATCTTGGGATCAATGGCCATGCGGTGAACTTCGGCGGAGGTTTGTGCGAGGTGGTTTGGGAATTCGGAGGCGTGCATGCCGATGGCATAGACTATGAAGAATAGATGGGTAAAGACGAATATTAAGAAGATCGGGACCAGCGGGAGGACGGATTCTTTTACGCCGCGGAGGTTGGTTATGGTTAAGAGGACAATGCCCGCCAAGGCGAATTCGAGCTTGATAAAGTGATAGTTTTCCGGCAGGAAGCTAAAGAGCGCATCGGTGCCGGAGGCGATAGAAATAGCGATGGTGAGGACATAGTCGATGAGGAGGGCGGATCCCGCGATCATTCCGAAGGTGGGGCTAAGCAGCTTAGATGCGACGAGATAGCCGCCGCCGCCGGTTGGGAAGAGTTCGACGACCTGAGAATAGCTGGCACCGATGACGATGATGGTAACGGCTACTGCCATAGCGACGAAGATGGCCAGGTGTTCTGCGCCTCGCAGTGCCAGGAATGTTTCCTGAGGGCCGTAACAAGAGGAGGATAGGCCGTCTGAGCCGAGGCCCACCCACGCGAAAAATGACGCGAGGGCGAGGTTCTGGAAAACGGCTGGGTTGAATGGGTTTAGACGTCCGCCAATGACGAGGGACTTAACCTTGCTTAGCCATGAGGGCTTGTAATCTTGCTCAGTTGCCATATATCAGCCGGGGTGGAAACCCATTCCCGGTGCAATCCTTATTAAAAGTTTTCCATTTGCGCTTTGGTTGCCGCAAAAAACATAAGAGAGTAATTGTAGCGATAGATTTGCGGAAAGGCAAGGGTTTAGGGAGCAGGGGACCAGTTTAGAGGCCAAAGGCTGGGTAGATTATTTCAGGGCTGGAATTCTGCATATTATAGGACTTCTTAGTCGTGCCTGCTTTTTTTCATATTAAAAATAAATTTTAATATTTTTGTATTTGCAGTTTTAACAGGGTGACTGTAAAGTATCGGCTTCGTTTTGTAGAACCGAGGGAATCCCTACACTTATTTTTGGGTGGGGCGAGCTTAATTTGGTTCTAAGCGTATGTAAATATACGTTTTTCAGTAAACCTAATGCGGTAAGCTGACAACGGATATCGCTGCTGTAGCTCAGTTGGTAGAGCGCGTCCTTGGTAAGGACGAGGTCATGGGTCCAAATCCCATCAGCAGCTAAGTTAACAGTAATAAGCCTGGCGGCGGCCGCCGGGGCTGTAAAAGCGGGAAAATAAGCCAACCCGCAATATAAACAGGATTAATAACCGGAAACTATAAATAGCGAATTGGAGGTTATCAGATGGCTAAGGCGATATTCGAGCGCACGAAACCACATGTGAACGTTGGTACAATTGGACACATCGACCACGGCAAGACGACATTGACTGCTGCAATAACAATGCGAATGAATGTTAAGAACGGCGGTAAGGGCACAGTAAAGAAGTACGATGAAATCGATAATGCCCCCGAAGAAAAAGAGCGCGGCATTACGATCAACACCGCCCATGTTGAATATGAGACAGCAAATCGTCACTATGCTCACGTTGACTGTCCAGGTCACGCGGACTATGTGAAAAACATGATCACCGGTGCCGCCCAGATGGACGGCGCGATATTGGTGGTTGCGGCGAGTGACGGCCCGATGCCCCAGACGCGCGAGCACATCCTGCTTGCCCGCCAGGTTAACGTGCCGAAGATAGTTGTATTCCTTAATAAGATCGACCAAGTTGATGATCCTGAGCTGATCGAGCTGGTTGAGATGGAACTTCGCGAGCTGCTGAGCAAGTATGAATTTCCTGGCGATGAGATCCCGATCATACGCGGTTCGGCACTGAAGGCGATGGAAGCCGAAGGCAAAGATGATGCGGCATGCAAATGCATTGATGAACTGATGGAAGCAGTGGATGCATACATCCCCGTTCCCAAGCGTGAAGTCGATAAGCCCTTCCTTATGCCTATCGAAGACGTATTCAGCATCAAGGGCCGTGGTACAGTGGGTACGGGTCGTGTTGAACGCGGCATAGTGCATGTCGGCGACGAAATTGAAATCATCGGCATGAAGAAAGACACCAAGAAGTCGGTTGTTACCGGCGTTGAGATGTTCAATAAGACATTGGATGAAGGCCAGGCGGGCGACAACGTAGGTATCCTGCTGAGAGGCGTTGAAAAGGCGGACCTCGAACGCGGCCAGGTTATTGCCAAGCCGGGTTCAATCACACCTCACACCAAGTATTATGCTGAGGTGTATGTATTGAGCAAAGAAGAAGGCGGCAGACATTCGCCATTTTTCGCAGGTTACAGGCCCCAGTTCTACTTCAGAACAACAGACGTAACGGGCACGATCAATAAGTTGATGACCCGTGACGGCAAGCCGGCAGAGATGTGTATGCCCGGCGATAACATCGCAATGGATGTTGAGATCATTCAGCCGATAGCGATGGAAGAAGGTCTGCGTTTCGCAATTCGTGAAGGCGGCAGAACCGTCGGCGCGGGTGTCGTAACGAAGATTCTTGGATAATTTGCGAATATAGGGCGCCGCGGTCAAAAGCCGCGGCGTCATTTTTGCTGAATTTGCGATTACGATTTACGATTTAGAAGAATAAGACCAGAGCCGGGCGAAAGTTCGGTTTTGCTTTTCCGAGGAAGTTATGGCAAAGGGATCAAAACGCGAATACGTGTGGATGGAATGCACAGAGTGCGGCGATAAGAATTACCGCACGGAGGTTAGCGTAGCGGCAGGCGCTCCGAAAATAGAGCTTAAGAAATTCTGCAAGCGCGACCGCAAACGTACTGTTCACAAGGTAAGAAGAAAATAATTGCTGCTAGATACTGGTTGCGAGTTGCGTAATGCTCAAAGCTCGCGCGTATCGTAGAGATAACAAGTTAATAGGTTTATGGAGAGCGCCGAGGCGCTTTATAAGGTTTAGGTCAGTAGCTCAATTGGCAGAGCAGCGGTCTCCAAAACCGCAGGTTGGGGGTTCGACTCCCTCCTGACCTGGTGAATTGATTATTGATTATTGATTATTGATTAGTGATTATTTAATCATTCGAGGTCCATCGGAGCATTGATGCTTCGGGAATGGATTAAGTTAAGAGCAGGAAAAACATGGAATTTAAAATATATAAGAGCGGGCAGGGTTATTACACGCGTATGGGTACTGCTATAGCTGCAGCGGCTATTCTTTTACTGGGCTGCTGGCGGTTATATGAGATACTTGGGGCGGCAGATATAGCCAACGCAAATACACGGTTATTCGTTCAGATCGGTGTGCCGCTTATAATAGTACTGGCTGGCGGATTTTTCGTATGGTGGCTTATGAACAAGCCAATTGTGGCTGACTTTCTGATCGCCGGCGAAGGTGAAATGAAGAAAGTCAACTGGTCAAGCAGAAAAGAAATCATCGCATCGACGATGGTGGTTATATTTACCGTGATCGCGATGAGTTGTTTAATGGCCCTGACGGACGTATTTTTCCAGTTCTTCTTCAGAGCTATCAAGGTAATACAATAAGCTTAAGGGGATTACGCAAATGCTTTGGTATGTACTTCGGGTAGCTTCGAATAGAGAAGAGCAGGTTCGTGAGACTCTTGAACGCAAGGTCAAAATCGAAGGCGTTAACGATGTGATCGGCAGAATAGTTGTTCCAGTCGAGCAGGTTAAGCGCATACGCGGCGGCAAACAAAAGGTGCACAAACGCAAACTCTATCCTGGTTACGTCTTCATGGAAATGCAAGTTAAAGAAGACGGAAAGATACCAGATAGGGCTTGGTTCGTAATCAAAGAAACATCGGGTGTGGGTGATTTCATCGGGACCGAGGGCGTTCCTACACCGATGAGAGATACTGAAGTATCCAAAATGCTGCTTGAATCTGAAAAGCCTGAGGAGACGCCGAGTATCAGAGTTGAGTTTAAGAAGGGCGACCAGGTAAAGATACGCGAGGGTGCTTTCGAGAATTTCGAGGGTGTGGTGGATACAATCGATGCCGAACGAGGGATCGTTCGCGTAATCGTGACGATATTCGGGCGGAGTACGCCGCTTGATATCGAGTACTGGCAGATTGAGAAGATATGACGCGTTATGTGTTACGAGTTGCGGGTTGCGCGTTACGGGTTGAAGAGATCGCAAGACAGTTAAGTGCAAGAAGGTAATCACGGATTACGCGGATTGCATGGATTTATAAGAGAAAAAGAGCTATTACGCTTCGAGCGGTTTTTAATAATAGGGCTGGTGAGAACGAGAAAAGCCTAAAATTTCGAGATCACCGGCGGATTTGGCCCGCGAGTACGGCGCGGGGTTGTAAAGAGAGGTAAGTATGGCAAAGGAAATGACAGCGCAGATCAAGTTGCAGGCTCCAGGCGGCAAGGCTACACCAGCTCCGCCAATCGGTCCGGCACTTGGTCAGCATGGCGTAAATATCGGGCAGTTCGTGCAGCAGTTCAATGAACGTACTCGCGAACTGGACGGGATGACGGTTCCGGTAGTGATATCGGTGTTCAGCGACAGGAGTTTCACTTTTGAAGTGAAAAGCCCGCCTGCGGCAGTACTGCTCAAGAAAGCAGCGAATGTTGCCAAGGGCAGCGGCGTTCCCAATAAGGAAAAAATCGGTAAGGTAACCAAGGCGGATGTTCGCAAGATATCGCTAACAAAAATCAAGGACCTTAACGCAGTTGACCTGGATCATGCTGATCGTATCATTATGGGTACGGCGAGAAGCATGGGAATCGAAATAGTAGATTAAAAATAAAAGTTACAAAATCAAAAATGTGGAATCGCCCACGGCGATGACTTTTTGATGAATGACGAAGAGTAAAGCTGACCACGGCGAAGTGGGAGCGAAAAAGTTTTAATTCGCGGAGAATGAAATGAGAAGCAGAAGCAAAGGTTACCTTGAGCAAGTCAAGGCACAGCCGAAAGAGCCGGTATCACTGGCTGATGCTGTGAAGAAGGTAAAGGGATTCAAGGCCAAGTTCGATCAGACGGTCGATTGTGTTGTTCATCTTGGTATTGACACGAAGTCGGCTGATCAACTGGTTCGCGGGGCGTTATCACTGCCCAACGGTATCGGTAAGGCCAAACGCGTAATCGCATTCGTCGACGAAGGTGATGCTGAGGCGGCAAAGGCAGCAGGCGCTATCGAGGCGGGTGTTGACGACCTGGTTAAAAAGGTCGAGGGCGGCTGGAGCGATTTCGACGTAGCCATAGCTCATCCGAAGGTGATGGGCAAGGTGGGCAAGCTCGGAAGAGTGCTGGGACCGCAGGGCAAAATGCCATCGCCTAAGAACGGTACCGTTACGGCTGATATTAAGACGGCGGTGCAGGAGTTTGTGGCAGGCAAGGTTGAATTCCGCAACGACGCGGGAGGCAATCTGCATGTTGTAGTCGGCAAGCAGAGCTTTGATGAGCAGAAGCTTGTTGAAAATATCGAGGCGTTCCTTAATCATGTAAAGAAAATCAGACCCAGTACAGCCAAGGGCACATACATCAAGCGTATCTCCTTGAGCGCAACGATGAGTCCTGGTGTCGATGTTATTGTCGTTTCCTAACGGGGACAGGTGAAATATGAGTAAATATATCAAAGGTCTAGTTCAGGGTGAGTTCGAGAAGAAACTGTCGGGCGTGACAGGTTTCATGGTTGTAAATACCATGGGCATGGACGGCGTAAACAACAACAAGCTGCGCACCGATCTGGGCAAGAAGAACATCAAAGTGCTGGTTGTGAAGAACACACTTGCACGAAGGGCGTTCGAGACAGCAGGGATGAAGGGCGTTGGAGCGGTACTTAGCGGGCCTTGCACGATAGCTTATGGTGCAGACAGTGTTGTCGATGTCGCCAAGGAGATCGTCGAGATCATCAAGACATACAAAAAGCTTGAGATCAAGGGCGCGTATTTAGATGGGGTTTCGCTGGATGCCAAGGGTGCTGTTGCGCTTTCAAAGATGCCCAACAGACGCCAGCTTCAGGGCCAGATTGTTACAATGCTTCTTTCACCCGGTGCAAGAGTTGCGGGCGCGATCATGTCGCCGGCCAGGAACATCGCAGGCTGCGTGAAGGCTGTTATCGAAAAGGCAGAGAAAGCAGCATAAGTGAAGAAGTCAGAAGACGGAAGTCAGAAGACAGAATACAGAAACGAAAAGAAGAGTTTAAATTGGCTGAATGTGGATGTACCGCAAGGATTAAACGCGGCGACGTAGCTGCGGCAACCGCACGGCTCAGATAGGAGTTTTAAAATGGCAGAATTTAGCGATCAGATCAAACAGTTGGGTGACAGCATTGTAGGCTTGACCCTCATGCAGGCCAAGGAATTGGCAGATTATTTGAAAGAAGTTCACGGCATAGAGCCAGCAGCAGGCGGCGCAGTGATGATGGCCGGCCCGGCAGCAGCAGCAGCCCCGGTAGCCGAAGAGAAGACGAGCTTTACAGTCGTGCTCAAGACAGCAGGCGACAAGAAAATACAGGTAATCAAGGAAGTTCGTGCATTGACAAGCCTTGGTCTGAAGGAAGCAAAGGACCTTGTAGACGGCGCACCGAAGCCCGTGAAGGAAAACGTAAGCAAGGAAGAAGCCGAAGCCGCCAAGAAGCAGCTTGAAGAAGCCGGCGCGGTTGTAGAAATTCAGTAGGAATTAATAGAACGCCCTGGGCTCTTTGTCGTAACTTATTAAGCGAATAGTCCGGGTGGGTAAAAATCACGCAAAGATGGTATTGGAGAAAAGAATCTCCGATACCATCCTTGCGCATTTGTGATTTTTGAATGCATTTTTGGATATTGAGTCAGTTGTAATGGTTTTGCATGATGAGATCGGGGCAAAATCCCGGAATTATATCGACCCAAAGGTCGCCCTGATTAAGTTTAGAATAATAAATATAAGAGTTCTTATAAGTTAATAGAAAATCGGGAGTGTTGCATGAGTGTACGTAATGTACGTGATTTTAGCAAAATCGGTGATGCTGTGGCGATACCGAACCTGGTTGAAATACAGCGTTCGAGCTACAGCCGGTTTTTGCAGGATGATGTACCTCCGACGCAAAGAAAAGATCTGGGTCTGGAATCCCTATTTAGGGAAATATTTCCGATCGAGAGTTATGATAAATCGATGCAGCTTGGATTTATATCGTACGAGCTGGAAAAGCCTCGCTATACACCTCAGGAATGCAGGCAACTAAGACTTACTTACGGGTATCCGTTGAAAATTAGTTGCAGGCTGGTTAAGAAGACCGGTGAGGACATTTCTGAACAGGCGATATACCTTGGTGAGATGCCTGCAATGATCGGTGGGGGCGAATTCATAATAAACGGCGCCGAGAGGGTGATAGTAAACCAGCTTCATAGAAGCCCTGGCGTGGACTTTCTTGTTGAAAGCAAGGAAGGCGACAGGATGCTTCATGGCGGAAGGATAATACCTGAACGCGGCAGCTGGATAGAGATAAGTGTAAGCAAAAAAGACGTTCTAGTCGTTCGCATAGACCAGTCGAGCAAGATACCCGCTACAACTTTCCTTCGCGCAATGGACGAAAAGATCGGGACGACCGAGAGCATAATCAAGCTGTTCTATAAGACCAAGAGTATTAACGTGGGCAAGCTCGAGCCTACTATGTGGGCGGTTGGTCCGATAGTTGATACTGAAAGCGGAGAAGTTCTGGTTGAGGCTGGGTCACAGATAGGCGACAGGGCGAGCCAGATACAGAACAGCAGTCTTAAGAGCGTGGAAGTCATTGAGAAGCCTGGCGACATGCTGATACTCAACACGCTTGCTGAAGACGACTGCGAGAGCCATGAGCAGGCATTGCTGAAGCTTTATTCGAGACTGCGTCCGGGCAATCCGCCGCAGATCGATAAGGCCAAAAGCCTGTTCGCAGAGAAGTTCTATGATATAAATAGATATCGTTTGGGCAGGGTTGGCAGATTCCGTTTAAATCGCAAGTTCAATCAGAGCATTGATGAAAACGAGATGACGCTAAGGCCCGATGATTTCATCAATACGGTAAAATATGTTCTTGGGCTGCGCAATGGCGAAGGCATGGTGGATGATATCGATCATCTAGGCAATAGACGTCTTCGCACAATTGACGAGCTGGCCGCTGATGAGATTCGCAAGGGTCTGCTGAAACTGCGTCGTACTGTACAAGAGCGCATGAGCATGAAGGATACGGATTCGGTAATTCGAATCGCGGACCTCGTGAACTCCAAGAGCGTTTCGAGCAGTATCGAGTATTTCTTCGGCAGAGGCGAGTTGAGTCAGGTAGTAGATCAGACCAACGCGCTAAGCATGCTAACGCACGAGAGAAGACTTTCGGCACTTGGGCCGGGAGGCTTAAACAGGAAACGCGCGGGCTTTGAAGTTCGCGACGTTCATATCAGTCATTACGGAAGAATATGCCCGATCGAAACGCCTGAAGGCACAAACATCGGTCTTATAGCTTCGTTGGGAATCTTCTCGGCTATTGATGCATACGGATTTTTGATAACTCCTTACCGCAAGGCAGTCAACGGGAAGCTTACAGGCGAGAACGTTTTCCTTCGTGCGGACGAGGAAATGGGAGTTGTGTTCGCACCGCCAAGTGTGATCGATCCCAAAAGTAAGCAGATCAAACCAGGTGCATCGCTGGCCCGTAAGAAGGGCGATCTGGCCCAGATAGATTCAACCGAAATCAATTATGTCGATATATCTCCGAAGCAGGTGGTTGGAGTTTCGGCGTCGCTGATACCGTTCCTTGAACATGACGATGCGAACCGCGCATTAATGGGTTCGAACATGCAACGGCAGGCGGTTCCGCTTTTGATGACGGAAAGTCCGCTTGTTGGCACGGGCATGGAAGATCATGTGGCAGCGAACAGTTCGATGGTTGTCAAGGCCCGCAAAGACGGGATTGTGACGGCTGTTGACGCGACGCATATCGTAATCGATAACACCGATGAATATGAATTGCTTAAATTCGTAGGACTCAATGAAAGGACCTGCCTCAACCAGAAGCCGATAGTGAACCTTGGTCAGCAAGTTAAGAAAGGGCAGATCATCGCGGATGGAGGCGGTACAGCTGATGGCGTGCTAGCGCTTGGCAAGAACGCCCTAGTAGCGTTTGTTCCGTTCGATGGGTTCAACTTTGAGGACGCCATTTTGATCAGTGAGAAGCTGGTCAGGAATGATACTTTCAGCAGCATACATATTGACGAGTTCAGCATCGAGGTTCGCGAGACGAAGCTTGGTCGTGAGGAATTCACGAGAGATATTCCAAACGTGAGCGAGAAAGCATTGCGCAACCTGGATGAGAACGGTGTAGTTCGCGAAGGTACGAGAGTTGCACCGGGCGACATACTGGTTGGCAAGGTTTCGCCAAAGAGCAAGACCGAACTAACGCCGGAAGAGAAACTTCTGCATGCGATATTCGGCAGGGCCGGTGAAGACGTAAAGAACGATTCACTTGAAGTGCCAAGCGGTTATGAAGGCGTCGTGATCGAAACGAAACGCTTTACGCGTCGCGGTGCCGGGTCTGAAGAGCAGCAAAAGGCTCAGAAGGCCGAGATGAAGCAATATGAACAGGACATGAAGGCCAAGGAGATCAAGGTCTTCAGGCAGATGATCGAGGCTATCACATCGAAATTCGAGGTGGCGATGGTCGACCCGACGACAAGGCAAAAGGTCGGTATCAGTGAAGACCTGGATGTTATTTACGAGCAGATTGAGAATTTCTCGATGAACTGGGTCAAGCCTGCGAATGTTCGGGACGACGTACAGAAGATATATGACCAGTACTGGCCGAAAATCAAAGAGATACAAGAAGAGAAGGCCCGCAAGCTTGAAAGACTCAAACACGGGGATGAACTTCCCAGCGGCGTTCTTGAAATGGCGAAGATTTATATCGCGACCAAACGGTCGCTTTCGATCGGCGACAAGATGGCCGGACGCCATGGAAACAAGGGTGTTATCGCCAGGATAATGCCTGAGGAAGATATGCCGTTCCTTAGCGACGGCAGAAGTGTTGAGATACTGCTTAATCCACTGGGCGTACCGAGTCGTATGAATGTGGGACAGATACTTGAGACTCACCTTGGGTGGGTAGCGAAGGTCCTTGGCTTTAGTGCAGTTACGCCTGTCTTCGATGGCGCCGACGAGGCGCAGATCAAGATGCTTGTAGGCGAATCCAATGCACGTTCTACGAATCGACAGGCTGAACTTATATCTAAGAAGCAGGCTCCACCGGCTGAGGAAATATTCGCTACTGTCGGTACGCTGCTTGATACACAAAGAGACTGGTCGCTGAAGACTACCCTTTTTGACGGGAGAACCGGCGAGTCCTTTGAGCAGCAAGCTACTATCGGCTATATGTATATGATGAAATTGCACCACCTGGTTGACGACAAAATTCATGCACGTTCGACGGGTCCGTACAGTCTTATCACTCAGCAACCGTTGGGCGGTAAGGCCAGGACCGGCGGACAGAGGTTCGGCGAAATGGAAGTGTGGGCGTTGGAAGGTTACGGTGCGGCATATACGCTTCAGGAACTTTTGACCGTAAAGAGCGATGATATTGAAGGCCGTACGAAAATTTATGAATCTATGGTCAGGGGCGAGAATACGCTCGAGGCCGGGACGCCGATATCGTTTGACGTTTTGTGTAATGAAATCAGAGGCCTGGGTCTGAATATTCAGCTTGAGAAAAAGCGGCTCGGAAATACGAGTACTCTTTAAACCCGGGATGAAGAATAAATAATCAAAAGGTTACTTAGAATAGGAGTTAACCTTAACATGGTAGAATCGATTTACGATCGCATCAATGATTACGGTTCAGTGAAAATCTCGCTGGCAAGCCCGAATGATATTCGGAGCTGGTCGTTCGGCGAGGTTCGCAAACCAGAGACGATCAATTACCGCACATACCGTCCCGAAAAGGACGGGTTGTTCTGCGAGCGTATTTTTGGTCCTGAGAGGGACTGGGAATGTGCGTGCGGCAAGTACAAAGGAACCAAGTTTAAAGGCATTATCTGCGACCGGTGCGGCGTAAAAGTGACGCATAGTCGAGTTCGCAGAAAAAGAATGGGCCATATCAACTTGGCTGCGCCGGTTGTGCATATATGGTTTTTCAAGTCGATGCCTAGCAGGCTTGGTACGCTGCTTGCGATGAAAACGAGCGAATTGGAAAAGGTAATATATTTCCAAGACTATGTAGTGACAGATCCAGGGCAAAGCCCGCTGAAAATCAAACAATTACTGACCGAAGATGAATACCGTGAAGCGCTGAACAAGTACGGCAATTCATTCAAGGCATCAATGGGTGCTGAAGCGGTTCGTGACCTGCTTTCGGGTATGAATCTGGAAACATTGAGCGGTGAGCTTCGCGCTGCTGTGACCAAGACGAGTTCGAAGCAGAAGATCAAGGACATAACCAAGCGGCTCAAAATAGTGAATTCAATACGAGCGAGTACGAATAAGCCAGAGTGGATGGTACTTGAAGTTACGCCGGTGATACCGCCGGACCTTCGTCCGCTGGTGCTGCTGGAGAGCGGCAATTTCGCAACGAGCGACTTGAACGATCTTTATAGAAGAATTATCAACCGGAATAACAGACTCAAAAAGCTTATAGACCTCAATGCACCTGAAGTAATTATACGCAACGAAAAGCGCATGCTTCAGCAGGCGGTGGATTCACTGCTTGACAACGGGCGATGCAGAAGGCCGGTACTTGGTTCTAACAACAGGCCTTTAAAGAGCTTGACTGATATGATCAAGGGCAAGCAGGGCAGATTCCGTGAGAATCTGTTGGGCAAGCGAGTGGATTACTCGGCTCGTTCTGTAATCGTTGTTGGTCCGCATCTTAAGCTTAATCAATGCGGTCTGCCCAAGAAGATAGCACTTGAACTTTTTCAGCCATTCATTATCCGCAAGCTTAAAGACCGCGGACTGGCCGATACAATCAAGAGCGCAAAGCGTATGCTTGAACGCAGGGACGATCAGGTATGGGATATCCTGGAAGAAGCGATTCACCAGCACCCTGTACTACTCAATCGTGCACCAACACTGCACAGAATGGGTATCCAGGCGTTTGAGCCGGTGCTCGTTGAAGGCAACGCGATCATGATACATCCGCTGGTGTGTAAAGGCTTCAATGCTGACTTCGATGGTGACCAGATGGCGGTTCATCTTCCGTTGTCAATCGAGGCACAGGTCGAAGCACATGTGCTGATGATGTCCACAAACAATATTTTCTCACCTGCGAATGGTTCTCCAATCATCGGGCCTTCGCAGGATATAGTACTTGGTAATTACTATATTACGACAATGATGCCGAGTGAGCCGGGCGAAGGAATGATGTTCCGCGATCCGTATGAAGCCATAACGGCATATGAAATGAGAAAAGTCGGCATACACGCAAAGGTCAAGGTAGCACTGCCCAAGACAAAGAAGATTCGTCGTGACGGCGAAAAGGATATCATGGGCTGCGTGATCGAGACGACGCCGGGTAGGTGTTTGTTTAATGACAACCTCGATCCGAGAATGCCGTTCTACAACATAACAATGTCGCAGAAGAAATTAAGCAAGGTAATCAGTGATTGCTACGCGATATGCGGCAGTTCCGAAACAGTCGATTTGCTTGACAGGGTCAAGGAAATGGGCTTCAAGATGGCGACGCTTGCGGGTTTGAGCTTCGGTGTTACGGATTTACGTATTCCGGGCAAAAAGCAGGCGATCATCGACGAGACACAGAAGAAAGTTGACCGCATCATGAAGAACTTCCATAGCGGTGTGCTGACGGAAGGTGAGCGTTTCAACCAGATCATCGATGCGTGGACACACGCGCGTGTTGGTGTTACCGCGGAAATGATGAGGGAGCTTAAAGAAGATACAAGAGACGGCAAGGCATATCTTAACCCGATCTTCCTGATGACAGATTCAGGCGCCCGAGGCAGCGTTGACCAGATACAGCAGCTTGCAGGTATGCGTGCGTTGATGGCCAAGCCCAGCGGCGAGATCATTGAGACGCCAATTAAATCGAATTTCCGCGAAGGTCTTAACGTGCTCGAGTATTTCAGCTCGACTCACGGTGCACGCAAGGGCTTGGCAGATACAGCGTTGAAGACGGCGGATTCAGGTTACCTGACACGTAAACTCGCGGATGTTGCTCAGAACGTAATAATTACGGAGCACGACTGTGGAACGCTTCAGGGTATAACTAAGACTACGGTTTACAAAGGCGAGCAGGTTGATGTGCCGCTGTCACAATTAATAATCGGCAGAACGGCTCGCGACAACATACGCAACCCGATCACAGATGAAATGATAGCTCGTGAAAATGAAGTTATCACGCCGGAATCGGCGAGCAAGATCGAGGCTTTGGGCCTTGAGGCTATACGCGTGAGAAGCCCGTTGACATGCGACAGCACGATAGGCATTTGTGCCAAGTGTTACGGGTGGGATATGAGCAGCGGCAGACTCGTAGAATCCGGTTTGGCGGTTGGCATCATAGGTGCACAGTCGATCGGTGAACCCGGTACACAGCTTACGATGCGTACGTTCCACACGGGTGGTGTGGCATCGCGAGCAATTCTTGAGCATGAGCAGAAAGCGAGCCAGAAGGGTATTGCACAATACAGGGACATCAATGTTGTTCCGGTTAAGCGAAACGATGGCACTGTTACACTTATAGCACTGAAGCGTAATGGTGAATTCGCGGTAGTAGATGAAAAAGATCGCGAGTTGGACAGGTTCAAGGTTCCTTACGGCGCGGTGTTGATGGTCGAAAACGGCGGCATTATCGAGCCGGGCATGAGACTGTTCTCATGGGATCCGCACAGAATGCCGATCCTGGCCGAAGCGGCTGGTATTGTGAGGCTGGTTGATATTATTGACGGTGAAACCGTACGCATCGAAGAAGAGCGTAAAGGACAGCAGGGGCGTCCGGTTGTTATCGAACATAAGGGTGATAGGCATCCGCAGGTAATTATTGAGGATGCGGTCGGTAAGATATTGGACGTGCATTATCTACCGGCCAAGGCTCGTATTGAAGTGAACGAAGGGCAAGAGGTTCAGGCGGGCGAACTGCTTGCACGTCAGCCTCGCGGAAGCGGCGGTACACAGGATATTACCGGCGGTCTGCCTCGTGTAACGGAAATCTTTGAGGCTCGTAAGCCGAAAGAACCGGCAGCGATGGCGGAAATTTCTGGTAAGATCGAGCTCAAGAGCGATAAGCGCCGCGGCAAGATGACAATCATTGTTCGCAGTGAAAGCGGTATGGAAAAGGAACACCATGTACCTCGCGACAGGCATCTGCATGTGCATACCGGCGACTTAGTCGAGGCCGGCGATGCGCTGACCGACGGGCCTTTGGTTCCGCATGATATCCTCAGGATCAAGGGTGAAGAGGCCCTGCAGCGTTACCTGTTGACGGAAGTGCAGAACGTGTATCGTTCGCAGAACGTGAATATCAATGATAAACACATTGAATCCATAGTTTCGCAGATGATGCGTAAGGTTGAGATCGAGGCAGTAGGCGATAGCCCATATCTGCCGGGCGAAGTGGTAGACAGATTCCATTTCAGGCGTGTGAACGATGAACTTGCAAAGAGCATTAAGATCAGCGATCCAGGTGAAACAGATCTGGTTGTAGATACAGTTATCAGCAAGGAAGATCTTGAAAAAGTGAATGAAAAGGTAGAAAGTTTAGGCGGCACACCAGCCAAGGGCAAGAAACCCAGGCCTGCGACAGCCAAAACCCTGCTGCTTGGTATAACCAAGGCTTCACTGCAGTCGGAAAGCTTTATTTCGGCAGCAAGCTTCCAAGAAACAACTAAGGTATTGACTGAAGCATCCTTAGCTGGTAAAATCGACAATTTACGTGGTTTGAAAGAGAACGTAATTCTCGGCCACCTTATTCCTGCCGGTACAGGCTTTAGGCCACATGTTGACATGAGGGTCAAGCATCTTGCCGAGGCACCGGTTTCGAAGCAGTTCGAAGAGCTAAGGGAAGCCAAAGAGGCTGAGGCCAGGGCAGATCAGGCGATGAAGGAAGCCTTGGGTATAAGTTAATAAGTAAGTTTAAGTCGACAATGGAGATTGTATGCCGACCATAAATCAGTTAGTGAAACGTCCCAGAAAAGCGCAAGCGGGCAAGCGCACAAGCGACATCAGCGGTTCACCGCAGAGGCGCGGAGTTTGCCTGATCGTAAGAACAATGACGCCTAAAAAGCCTAACTCAGCGTTGCGTAAGATCGCTCGTGTGAGGCTAACAAACGGTAAGGAAGTGACGGCTTACATACCGGGTGTCGACCATAATCTGCAGGAACACAGCACGGTTATGATCCGCGGCGGCAGGGTTCGCGACCTTCCCGGCGTACGTTATCACATTATTCGCGGCATACTTGACACGGCCGGCGTGGCAAACAGGAAACAGGGCAGAAGTAAGTACGGCGCAAAAACGCCCAAATGATAAGCAGGTAAATAGAAATGGCTAAAAAGTTCACAGCTTCCAGCGAGACATTAAAACCGGACCCGATCTATAATAGTCGACTGGTGTCGAAATTTGTTAACTGCCTTATGTGGCAAGGCAAGAAGACGACAGCCCAGAAGATATTCTATGACGCCATGGCGATCATAGAGAAGAAGAACAAGGAGGCAACTCCTCTTGAGGTCTTCGAGCGGGCAATTAATAATGTAAAGCCGATGATCGAGGTTCGCAGCAAACGCGTCGGCGGTGCGAGCTACCAGGTTCCAATGCAGGTGAGTCCCAAGCGCCAGCAATCGTTGGCGTTCAGGTGGATACTGCTTTCTTCGCGAGGCAAAAAAGGCAAGCCGATGTGCGAGCGGCTAGCCATTGAATTTCTCGACGCTTTCAAGAACGAAGGCGGCGCGATGACTACCAAGGATAACGTCCATAGGATGGCAGAGGCGAACAAGGCCTTCGCTCACTTCGCGTGGTAAATAAGAGTTACTGCTGCCACAGTTAGTTTTGGTTAAAACAACTGTGGCAGTTTTTTATTGTATTAATTTAGCGGGAACAGAAGTAAAGATATTATGGCAACCGATCTAGTAAAACTGAGAAATATCGGCATTATGGCGCATATTGACGCCGGGAAGACAACTATTTCCGAGCGAGTTCTTTTTTATGCCGGCAAGACATACAAGATGGGCGAAGTTCATGAAGGCACGGCTGTAATGGACTTTCTTGAAGAAGAGCAGGAGCGCGGCATCACGATAACGTCGGCGGCGACGAAATGCCATTGGAAAGGCCATCCAATAAACCTTATAGACACTCCCGGCCACGTTGATTTCACGGCAGAAGTTGAAAGATCGCTTCGGGTGCTAGATGGCGCTGTTGCGGTTCTCGATGCCAGTGAAGGCGTGCAGGCACAGACTGAAACGGTATGGCGGCAGGCGAAGAAGTACGGCGTGCCATGCTTATTCTTCATCAACAAGATGGACAAGCTGGGCGCGGATTTTGAATCGACGTTCCAGAGCATACATGACAAGCTAATTGCCGATCCAGTTCCGGTGCAGTACCCGATAGGGCAGGATTCTGAGCTGAAAGGCATTATAGACCTGGTTACGATGCGCGCGATATATTTCAAGCAGGAAAAGCTTGGCGCAAGCATGGAGGAAAGAGATATTCCTGATGATCTCAAACAGATAGCTCATGACTGGCATTTGAAGCTGCTTGAAGTAGTTGCTGAATTTGATGAGCATGTTATGGACGCATTTGTTCATGACGGGCCTGTTGATGAAGCTATACTGAAGGCGGCGATACGCAAGGGCGTTTGTGCGAATAAGCTAAACCCGGTGTTCCTTGGTTCGGCTCTTCGTTATATCGGTGTTCAGAAGATGCTGGACGGGGTTGTGGATTATCTGCCCAGTCCGCTTGATAAACCGATGCTGAAGGGATACAAGCTGGGCAGCAAAGAAAAGGACGTCGAAGTAAAGTGCATCGACAACGCACCGTTTGTGGCGCTGGCATTTAAAATAACAGGCGATGTACACGGGGATCTGTATTTTATACGAATTTACCAAGGTACGCTTACGCCTGGAACAAGAGTTCTTAACACCAACCGCAATAGTAAGGAAAATATCACCCGCATATTCGAAATGCACGCGGCGAGCAGAACGGCTCTTGAAAGCGCGGGAGCAGGCGACATTGTGGCGGCGATAGGGTTAAAGGATACGCTTACAGGCGACACACTGTGCGATACAAAGCACCCGATAATGCTTGACAGCATCGTATTCCCTGAAACTGTTGTAAGCATGTCAATTGAGCCCAAGACCAGCGCGGAAAGAGTAAAGCTTAGCGAGGCACTGACGGTGCTTCGTCGCGAAGATCCGACATTCGGATGCAAATATGACCCTGAAACAGGACAGACGATCATAAGCGGTATGGGCGAACTTCACCTGGAAGTTATTCAGCACAAGCTGATAAGGACCATGAAGGTTGACGTGCGTATCGGCAAGCCGAAGGTGGCGTACAAAGAAGCCATCACAGGCACGGCAGAGGCTCATGGCAAGTTTGTTCGTCAGACGGGCGGTCATGGTCAGTTCGGTGACGTTTGGGTAACTGTAGAACCGCTGTTCAATGAGGATGGCAGTTACCGTAAAGATGTGGAGTTCGAAAGCAAGATCGTCGGCGGTTCGGTACCCAAAGAGTACTGGTCGGCGGTAGAGCATGGATCAATCGGTGCACTTTCAAGTGGTGTGCTGGCAGGATATCCGATGGTCGGTGTCAAAATATGTTTGACTGACGGTTCTTACCATCCTGTAGATTCATCAGAACTTGCGTTCGAGCAAGCAGGTGCAATAGGTACGACCGATGCGGTAAAGAAAGCTGGTCCAATCTTACTTGAGCCTATAATGAAGCTTCAGGTAATCATTCCCGATAGCAATTTCGGGTCAATACAGGGTAATATTATTAGTAAACGCGGTATGATAACTGATTCCAGGCTTCACGGCACTATGCGAATCATTGATGCGAAGGTGCCGCTGGCTGAAATGTTTGGTTATTCAAGCGAAATCCGGTCAGCAACGGCTGGCCGTGGGACATTCTCAATGGAGCCGTTCTCATACGAAAGAGTGCCAGCCAACATCGCTGAAAAAATTCTCGAAAGTTTTAGTTGACGTGACACAGTAATAGTGTTATAAGTGCTATTTTCCGGCTGAGCGAGCATAGTCTGGAAGGCTTTGCGATTGCCAAGTTTGGCCGAGATCATATCAGATTTTCAGGGATGAACTGAAAATAGAGCCGGCAGGAGGGAAGTCCGGCGAGTATTTAAGGATGGGCTGTTCGCCATTCTGAAACCAAAATGTGCCCGAACGGGTGATACTGTATCGGTGCAATTATTTTGTAGTTGCTTTTTGTTAATAATCGGTTAACCTTTGCGATCTTGTATTTAGATTGCATTCTGGACAATATAAGAAGGTAAGTATATGGCAGACACCGAACGAATTCGAATAAGGATGGAAGCATACGACCATCGTGCACTGGATACATCGGCCAAGGAAATAGTGGACCATGCCAGACGTACGAATGCACGTGTTAGCGGACCTGTTCCGCTTCCTACCCGTATCGAACGTTATACGGTTCTTAGAAGCCCGCACGTTGATAAGAAGTCGCGTGAGCAATTCGAAATGCGTACACATAAGCGGGTAATAGATATATTTGAAGCTAACGCACGCACAGTTGAGGCACTCAACAGGCTTGTAGTACCGGCTGGCGTGTTTGTCAAGATCAAGGCATAGTTAAGAAGAGCGGACATGCTGGAAATGAGCATGGCTTTTTAATGTTAAAGCCAATTATCGCGGAAATTTAAAGGCAGATTAAGATGGCGATGTTGCTTGGAAAGAAAGTTGGAATGACACAGGTGTATGACGAAGCCGGCAGGCTTTTGCCGGTAACAGTTATACAGGCTGGTCCCTGTACAGTGATGCAGGTAAAGACGGTTGAAGCCGACGGTTATAACGCAGTTCAGCTTGGATTCGATGATGTTAAGAAGTCTCGCCAGATCCAGGCTGCGATAGGTCATGCCAAAAAGGCGAGTGCCACTCCCAAGCGGATGGTTCGTGAAGAGAGATTCGGCAATGATGCCAAAATTGAACTAGCTGTTGGTACCGCACTTGATGTGAGCCTGTTTGCTAATATTAAGTGGGTCGATGTTATCGGGACGAGCAAGGGTAAAGGTTATGCCGGCGTAATGAAAAGACATCATTTCGGTGGCTTCCCTGGTTCTCACGGCACTGAACGCAAGCACAGGTCCAGCGGTTCGATATGCTCTTACGCCAGTGATCGCGGTCATGGCGGAAACCTTAAAAAAGGTAAAAGGATGGCTGGCCACATGGGCGCGGTTAGAGTAACGACCCGAAACCACAGTGTTGTCGCGATCGATCAGGAAAACAATCTGATTCTGGTTAAGGGCAACATAGCTGGACCTGAGGGCGGTTATGTAGTCGTAAAGGCAGCAAAGACCAAAAAATAAGTTTGGCCTTTAATATTTGGAACGAGTTATGATTACACTAGGTGTTTTAAATAAAGATGGTAAGGAAGTCGGCAACCTTCAAGTTGACGAGGCCTTGTTCGGCGGCACTATTCGGCATGCGTTACTTAAGCAGGCGATCGTAATGTACCACGCCAACAAGCGTGTAGGTACAGCAGCCACTAAGAGCAGAGGTATGGTTGAGGGATCGACCCGCAAGCTTTACAAACAAAAGGGCACAGGTAATGCCCGCGCAGGTGCGTCACGAACACCGGTTCGCAAGGGCGGCGGCCATACATTCGCTAAGGCTGCACGTGAATTCCGGCAGGATATGCCGAAAAAGCAGAGGCAACTTGCGAAAAATTCGGCGATACTTGCCAAGCTGCTTTCAAACAGCGTAATTGTGCTTGACCAATTAAAGATGGACAAGCCCAAGACGAAGGAATTCGCAACGATCCTCAAGAATCTTAGTATTACGCATAGTTGTATCATAGCGATACCGCAGTATGATGTTAATATACTCAAATCGATGAGGAATATACCGAAGATCGATCTTGTGACGATCTCGGATCTTAACGCAGGCGATATCTGCAACAGGCGCAAAATGCTTTTCACAAAAGAAGCATTTACGGCACTGATGGACAGTAACAAGGCCAGTTAGTATAGGGTGCGACAGTGGATAACTTTAACGTAATTATTAAGCCTCTGGTGACCGAACAGGGAATGCATTTCGCAAGTGAGAAGAACGCGTATTCCTTTGAGGTGCATCGCAAGGCGAATAAGACAGAGATAAAGAACGCAATCGAAAAGATATACAACGTGAAAGTTGAAGAAGTTCGCACCGCCAACCGCAAGGGTAAGCCTATACGTCGGGGCCGATTTTTCGGTAAGACAGCGGATTGGAAGAAGGCGGTAGTAGTTCTTAAACCCGATTTCCATATTGATCTGTTCTAAGCTAGATAGGCGGTTAGAAGCATGGCTATAAAACTTTACAGACCAACAACAAACGGCAGGCGTGATTCATCTGTGCTGGATTATTCGGCAGATGTAACGACCAGCAAGCGTGAGAAAAGTCTTTGTGTCCGTATAACGAGGACTGGCGGCCGCAATCATTCAGGTATGATCACGACGAGACATATCGGCGGCGGCGCACGAAAGATGTACAGAATCATCGATTTTAAGCGTAATAAGGACGGTATTCCGGCCCGCGTTGCGAGTGTGGAATATGATCCAAACCGCAATTGTTTTATATCGCTGGTCAACTACGCAGACGGCGAGAAGAGATATATTCTTTGCCCGGCAGGTTTGAAGGTCGGCGATGTTATTGAGAGCGGCAAGGAAGTGGAACCGAAAACAGGCAATGCAATGCCGCTGATAGCTATACCGGTCGGCGTTGAAGTGCATAATATAGAAATGTCAGCAGGCCAGGGCGGCAAGATGGTTCGCACAGCTGGTGGCTCGGCAAGGCTTATGGCTAAAGAAGGCGACTGGGCAACAGTAATTCTGCCCAGTGGCGAAATGAGAATGGTCCGCATCGAGTGTCGTGCAACAGTCGGGGCACTTTCGAATGCTGATTTCCAAAACGTTAATGTCGGTAAGGCTGGTCGCAACAGGCATAAGGGTATAAGGCCCAGTGTTCGCGGCAAAGCAATGAACCCAGTAGCTCACCCGATGGGCGGCGGCGAAGGCAGAGCAAACGGCGGACGTCATCCGTGTTCACCGACAGGTGTTTTGGCAAAGGGCGGTAAGACGAGAAATCCAAGGAAAGTATCTGGCAAGAAGATCATTCGTCGCCGCAGGAACAAACAAGGTCAAATGGTTCTGTAACAGGATTTGAGGATATCTAATGGGACGCTCACTTAAAAAAGGGCCTTTTGTTGACGAGAAAGTCTTTGCGAAAGTCGTAAAGCAGAGCGATTCTGGATCCCGCGACCCCATCAAGACATGGGCAAGGCACTGTACGATAGTGCCCGAGTTCGTAGGATATACGTTTCTAGTACACAATGGTAAGGTGTTTAATAAGGTATTTGTGACCGAAGACATGGTCGGACACAAGCTGGGCGAATTTTCGCTTACGCGTACCTTCAGAGGACATTCTAGCGGTAAGAAGGCAGAATAAGGTTAAGATATGTTAAGCGGCAGTAAATTAAAAAAGCTTGTAAAGCAGCGTAAGGTCGGCGTTGATCAGTTGGCTAATCAGCTTGTTCGCGGCGGTCTTACAAAAGATCAGGCCAAGTCGGCACTGAAGAACTGGCAGAGCAATTTGTATATTCCTCTTCCCCAGGCTGCTGATGTGAACGCATTGGCTAGTGCACTAGGTGTCGATAAGATTGAGATTTCACGATGGGAATCAATGTACAGGTACGCTCCGATGGCACCCCGCAAGGTGCGGCTTGTTACACAGTTGATCTCTGGCAGGCCAGTGCAAGATGCTATCGATCTTCTTAAGTTTGCCAATAAACGTGCGGCGACACTGGTTACAAAGGTACTTAAGGCGGCGATTGCCGATGCCGACAGCCAGGAAGCCGATACAGAGAGTTTGTATGTAAGTGAGGCTTGCGTAGACGGAGCCGGCTGGAGAATGGGCACCAAGCGCTTCATTGAAAAGGACCGAGGGCGTGCACATTCGATACGCAAGGATGCGTGCCATATACGAGTTACTGTTGCCAAGGCATAATTAAGCAGGAAAAGTATGGGTCAAAAGACATCACCAACAGGTTTTAGGACTGGAATAACGCTAGGGTGGCAGAGCACATGGTTTGCTCCAAAGGCTAACTATGGCGAGTTCCTTGTCGAAGATTACAAAATACGGGAATTTGTCGACAAGAAATTCAACCGTCAGCCCCCGTTTGCGGCAGTGGCAAAGACAGAGATCGCAAGAACAAGAAATGAAGTCAAGGTAACGCTGTTTACAGCACGGCCTGGCATGGTAATAGGACCAAGAGGCGCCGAGGTTGATAAACTTCGAGAAGAGCTTGAAAACTTGATCGATAGGAAAATCAGCGTTAATGTAATTGAAATCAAAGAGGCGGCTTTGGATTCAAAGCTTGTAGGTGAGACCATAGCCGAACAGCTTAAAAAAAGAGCAGCATTCCGTCGTGCAATGAAAATGCAATGTGAGGCGGCGATGGCAGCGGGCGCAAAGGGTGCCAAGATTATGCTGAGCGGTCGTTTAGCAGGTGCTGAAATAGCGAGATCTGAAGCAGTTAAAATGGGTTCGATTCCGCTTCAGACACTTGAGGCCGATGTTGATTTTTCACAGTCGACAGCTTTTACAACTTATGGAGCTATCGGCATAAAGGTTTGGATATACAAGGGTCGTTTCGGCGAGCAGATCGAGCCGATACGCAGGCCCAGCCGCAAACCCAGGCAGCGCAGAGGTCGCGACGAAGGTGCTGGCGGTGCTGAAAACGCCCCGACAAGAGAAGACGTCGCCAGGCAGGAAAATCAGGGCTAGTAACTTAGTATCGTAGGTAAAAGGGCAGTACTATGGCGTTAATGCCTAAAAGAGTTAAATTTCGTAAAAACCAGCGCGGCAAGATGAAGGGCAACGCGACACGGTGTAATTACGTCGCATTCGGTGAATTTGGTTTGCAGTCTCTTGAGACGAGTTGGTTAACTGGCAGGCAGATAGAGGCAGGCCGAGTAGCGGCAACTCACTTCCTGCGTCGTGAAGGCAAAGTATATATTCGTGTTTTCCCGCATCAGTCGGTGTCGTCGAAACCGCTTGAGACTCGAATGGGTAAGGGAAAAGGCGAACCGGAATTCTGGGTAGCCCGCATATATCCCGGGACAGTGATATTCGAAATCGGCGGCGTGAGTGAAGAAATTGCAAAACAGGCTCTGGCACGCGTGGCGCATAAGATGCCTGTTAAATGCAGATTTGTCACACGCAGACATACAGCAGTATAAGGCAGGTGTGTGAATGAAAATAGCAGATATAAGAGGCATGAGAGCGGAAGACCTTGGCGATAAGATCGGCGAGCTTAAGAGACAGGTATTTGATATGCGAGCTCAGGCAGTAACCGAGAAGCTAGAAAATACTAATGCTATCATGCATGCGAAGCGCGAAATCGCCAGAATCAAAACAATATTGAGAGAACGAGAGTTGAAGGGCCAGTCGTAAGGCTATGGAAACACGAAAAACCAGAAAAACAGAACGCGGAGTTGTCGTGAGCAATAGCGGCGACAAGAGCCTCAGAGTAGAAATTAAATGGATGTACAAGCATCCCAAGTACGGTAAATATCTCAAGCGTACGACAAAGGTTGGCGTTCACGATGAGAACAATGAAGCCAAAGTCGGTGATGTTGTGGATATCAGCGAATGCCGTCCTGTGAGCAAGAATAAGACATGGCGGCTTGTGCAGGTTATTGAGAAGGCCGTTCAAGAGTAGGAAAGAGACGCGCGTATGATACAACAGGAAACAATGGTCGATATCGCCGATAACAGTGGTGCAAAGACAGCGCAGTGCATCAAGGTTATGGGCAAGAACAGTGCAAAGGGCAAGTACACCCGAGTTACTGCGAACGTAGGCGATATTATCTGCGTGGCAATTAAGAAATCGCTTCCGACGTGCCAGTTAGATGATAAAAAGGTTTACAAATGTGTTGTGATCAGGACCAAGCAGCCTGTGAAGCGTCCTGACGGCAGTTATGTTCGGTTTGATAGAAACGCGGTCGTATTCATCGATGCCGATAATAATCCAATAGGCACTCGTATTTTTGGCGCGGTTGCACGTGAACTTCGCGATAAAAATTTCATGAAGATCATTTCGCTTGCGAGCGAAGTAGTTTAAGGCGAGAGATAGTAATGGCAGCTCATGTAAAAAAAGGTGATTTGGTCCAAATCATAGCCGGTTCGAGCAAGGGCGCTACGGGCAAAGTGCTCAAGGTGATTCCCGACAAGGACATGGTAGTGATTGAAGGACACAACCGCAAATGGAAGCATGTTAAGCAGTCCCGTAAGTATCCTCAGGGAGGCAGACTGCAAGTTGAGAGACCCGTTCATGTTTCGAACGTTTTGCCTGTGAATCCAAAGAGCAACAAGGGTTCGCGAGTTCGTTTTGAAGCTGACGCAAAGGGCGGCAAAAAAAGAGTAGCGCTGGACGGAACAGAGCTGGGCGTTGTAGTAAAAAAATAAAGACCTTTGAACAGGTGTATCGATGGCACGTTTAAAAATCACATATAAGACCAAGGTAGTTCCTGAACTTCAAAAGAAGTTCAATTATAAATGCCCCATGGCTGTACCGAGACTTGAGAAGATAGTTTTATCTATGGGTGTGGGCAGGGCAGTAGCTGATAAGAAGTTCATTGATCAGGCATTTAAAGATATGACGGCGATTTCGGGTCAGAAGCCGTTGCTGTGTAAGGCGTCGAAGAGCGTTTCGAATTTCAAACTCCGCGAGGGAATGGATATTGGCGTAAAAGCTACCATCCGCGGGGCGAGAATGTACGAGTTCCTTGACAGGCTTATCAACCTGGCCATACCGCGTGTAAAGGACTTTCGCGGTTTGAATCCAAAGGCGTTCGATGGCCGTGGTAATTATTCCATGGGTCTTGCCGAAGTGAGCACGTTTCCAGAAATTGACACGGCACAGCTTACCTGGCAGGAAGGTATGAACATAACATTTGTTACGACGGCAAAGACGGACGGTGAGGCCAAAGAAATGCTGGCTCAGTTCGGAATGCCATTCCGTGAGAAATAAGAATAACTGGAGTTTGTAATGTCTACTAAGGCACTTGAATTTAAAGCCAAGCAGAAACCCAAGTTCAAAGTACGCGGATACACGCGTTGTGAATTGTGCGGCAGGAGTCATGCGGTGTACCGCAAATTCAGATTATGCCGTATCTGCTTCCGAAAACTTGCCAACGAAGGCAAAATACCTGGCGTGAGAAAAGCAAGCTGGTAAGACTTGAAAGATCGAGTTGGAGCATAATATGAGTTTGAGCGATCCTATAGCTGATATGTTGACGCGAATCCGTAATGCGGTTCGCACAGGCAAATCGGAAGTGAATGTAAAGGCTTCCAAGGTGTGCGAAGGCGTGGCCGGCGTACTCAAACAGGAAGGCTTCATAGATGGTTATGACAGAGTAGAGGATGCCACAAAGCAGGGCATTCTTCGTATAAATCTGAAGTATTCTCTTGATGGCGAAAGTGTAATTCACGATATCAGCCGTACAAGTAAGCCCGGACGAAGGGTTTACAGTGCAGCAAAGGAACTTCCGCTTGTGCTTGGCGGAATGGGTATCGTTGTTGTTTCGACGAGCAAGGGCGTATTCAGTGATAAAGTTTGTCGCAGCGAGAAAATCGGCGGCGAGATAATTTGCATGGTGAGCTGATGAGTCGTATAGGCAAAAAACCAGTTGAAATTCCGAAGAACGTAAAAATTGAGCAGGCCGGGCGCAAAATCAAGGTGTCTGGGCCAGTTGGCAATCTTGAATGGGAAGCACCTGCTGAGGTTACCATCAAAATTGATGGCTCACAGGTCGTAGTTGAAAATCCCAACCTGGGCGATCGCAGGTCCAGGGCGATGCATGGCACGACACGGGCTCTGATAGCGAACATGGTCACGGGTGTCGGCATCGGGTTTACCAGGAATATGGAGATATTCGGTACAGGTTACAATATAAAAGATCAGGGCGGAAAACTTGTGTTATCCATAGGCTTTTCGCATCCTGTTGAAATGCAGATGCCCAAGGGCATCAAGGCTAAAATTGAAGTGCCTGCAACCAAGGGAAACGAAGTGCCTGCGAAATTCAGCCTGATGGGTCCTGATAAGCATGTGCTTGGCCAGTTCTGTGCGAACCTGCGTTCGGTACGTCCGCCAGAACCTTATAAGGGTAAGGGCATAAGGTATGCCGACGAAATAGTCAGGCGCAAGAGCGGTAAGGCGTTCGCTTCGGGTAGTTAGTAGAATTGATATAGGTTGGCAATCTATCAGAACATAGGATAAAGATATGCAGATTCAGATTCATAAACAGTCATCCAGGTTAAGACGCAAAAGGCATGTGCGCAAAAAGGTGTTCGGCACAACGGAGCGTCCGCGCCTTTCAGTTTTTCGTTCGAATAAGCACATCTATGCACAATTGATAGATGATGTCGCGGGACTTACGCTTGCATCAATGAATACAAAATGCAAGGCAATTCGTGAGTCTCTGAGCAAGACTGGCAACAAGGATGCAGCCAAGGTTGTCGGGGCATCGCTTGCTAAACAGGCGACACAGGTAGGGATAAAACAGGTTACGTTTGATAGAAATGGGTATCGTTATCACGGCAGGATAAAAGCCCTGGCGGACGGTGCTCGCGAAGCAGGATTAGTGTTCTAACCCTATAAATGGGAGATCAGATTTTGGCAGAAGAAATAAGCAGAGGTCAGTTTGGCCAGGAAGAAAGGCCGCTGGAAAACACGGTTGTGAAAATATACCGTTGTGCGAAAGTCGTTAAAGGCGGACGTAGATTTAGTTTTGCAGCTCTTGTTGTCGTAGGCGACAGGGCAGGTACGGTCGGAATTGGATATGCCAAGGCGAACGAAGTTCCCCAGGCAGTCGAGAAGGCCGTCAAGGAAGCAAAAAAGAGTTTG
>Ga0208789_1000684_pt1 | contig 27417 bp, 24 predicted proteins | sample Methanotroph_Enr_FD_187368 | JGI IMG/M metagenome (GOLD analysis project Ga0208789, IMG submission 187368) | Enriched soil microbial communities from Old Woman Creek wetland in Ohio, USA - Methanotroph_Enrichment_5 (SPAdes) (version 2) | ecosystem: Environmental > Terrestrial > Soil > Wetlands...
CGGGATCAGCCTGCAGGGCCTGGAGGAGGGGCCGGTAGGCCTCCATGAGCGCGTCGGGCATGGGGCTGGCGATCGCGTCCCGGATGTCCGGCGCGAAGCCGGCATCCAGCAGCAGCCGGGTGAAGCTGGCCCAGGTGAAGAAGCGGAGGTGGGTCGCATCCAGGAGACCGGCCTTCTGGTACTGGAACTCCCCGCGGATGAGGGGCGTCACCACGGAGTGGTGCTGCACGTTCGGGATGCAGCAGTAGATGCGCCCATCCGGCCGCAGGAGCGGCGCCATCCCCTGGAGCACGGAGGAGGGATCCAGGAGATGCTCCAGGACGTCCCCGAACAGGATGGCGTCCAGGCTCGCGGCTTCGATCCCGACCGGGTCCCGTTCGAGGTCCATGGTGTAGACACGGTCGAGCCGGTCGGCGGCACGGGCAGCCACCTCGGCCTCCCGCTCGATCCCGTACACCCGCCGCCCGGGCCGCAGCTCCTTCAGGGCCGCGCCGAGCCGCCCTTCCGCGCAGCCCACTTCCAGGATCTCCATGGCGGTGTCGGGCACCACCCTCAGGAGGTGCTGATTCAGGCCGCGGTAGTAGGACTCGCCGGAGGCGGCCCCTTCACCTGCGGCAGGGGGCGGGGGAGGGACGGGCTCCGAGGCGGCGGGAGGCCGGGGAGTCTCTCCGGAGGCTGGCGGAGGCACCGGGGACGTGGCCTTGCCGGAGCTCGCGCGGGTCGTGGGACGCGCCAGGTAGGTGCCCACCGCGGCCTGCTCCTCGCGGGTGAGGGGCCGCTTCCTGAGGACCGCCACCATGTCGTCCACCGCCCGCGGCTGCCTCAGGATGTCCTCCACGGACTGCCCGCGGCCGAGGAGTTCGTTCCCCAGGGGGCTGGGCACATAGCTGAGCGCCTCCATCTCGAACCGCGCGTCCTGCCATCCCAGGTACCAGAACCAGTCGGTGTAGTAGAGCCAGCTCCGCTCGTTGAAGGCCCGCACGTGGGTGGGATCCTGCCAGGCGCCGTAGCTCAGGTCGTAGGGCACCTTGATCCGGAACCGTCCCCCCTCGGCCAGCAGGTCCAGGCAGGTCCGCATGGCCGTGGTCAAGTCCGGGATGTGCTCCAGCACGTCGTTCGCGATGATCTCCTGGAAGTACCCCTTCTCCAGCCGGACCGGGCCGAACCGTTCCGTCGGACGGGCGAGGGCATGATCCAGGGGCAGGTTCAAGTCGAGCACGGCATCGGGCCGCCAATAGTCGTTGTAGTCCACGTTGAAGCAGTCTTCCCGCCAGTCCTTGCCGCTTCCGATGTTGAGGCTGCGCGGAATGGACGCGGGAAGCGGCTCCGGAGGCGCCGCCTCGCCGCCCAGAATGCCCCCAAGGATGGCCTCCTCCCGGAGGGTCGAGAAGATCTCGTGGCCCTTCGCTTCCAGCGCGGCCCTGGCGCCCCCGTCGCGGACGAGGTCCTGGCAGGCCTCCACCAGGTCCTCGTACGGAACCGCGCGGACGGCCTCGCGCAGCTCGGGGTCCACATCCGTGCCCGGATGACACTCCGCGACCACGGCCTTCCGGTTCGCCAGGAGGTAGGACACCCGGACGATCTCGAAGATGCTCGAATCGTAGTAATGCATGTTGAGGACGACCTTCGCCCGCGCGATGAGGGCATCCCGCTCCGCGCCGTACACGCCAAAGACCGCCTCCACCTTCAGCCCCTGGGCCTTGAGCCCGTCGAGGATCCTCAGCCGGCGCTCGTTGACCGACCCGTAGAACAGCACGTCGATGTCCTGCACCGGCGCCTTCGGGATCCGGCTCAGCGCCTCCACGAACCCCACCGGCGCATGGTTCAGCGTCCCCTGGAAGCCTGCCCGCCGGAGAATCTCCATGTTCCGGTGGCTGTAGTCCCAGATCTCGAAGCGGGCCCCCAGGGCCAGCAGCCGGGCCAGCATGGGCCGATTCTGCTCGTCCAGCTGCTCCAGGTTGTAGAGGACGGTCTGCTCGGGCAGCCGGGCCAGGGCCTCCTCGCCCAGGAGGTGCCAGCCCAGGAGGATGTTCACCGCGGCCCCATCGACCTCGTTGGTCGTGATCCGGGCCGGGACGCTCATGCGCTGGAGGGCGTACAGGAGGGTTTCCGCCACCTCCTGGAAGGCCTGGGCGTGGACGTTGCCCTCCGGTTTGACCATGACGATCTGGCAATGGGTGGCCGCCATCGGGGACTCCTCAGGGATCGCTTCGGGGAGAGGTCGCTTTGTCCTTAGCCCTGGACAAGCCTGCCACGGGACGGGTCCCCGAGTCCTACACCCGCCGCCCGAAGCTCCGCTCCAGGTCGCCCAGGCTGAGCTTCTTGATGATGGGGCGGCCGTGGGGGCAGGTGTTCGGAACCTGGCAGGCCAGGAGGTCGCGGACGAGGCCCAGGGCCAGGTCGGCGGGCAGGGCGTGGTGCTTCTTGATGGCGGCGCGGCAGGCCAGTTCGGCGTTCAGGTCGCGGCGGAAGGTGTCCAGGTCCACGCGGCCCTCCCGCTCCAGGCGGGCCAGCAGGTCCTCCAGCAGGGCCTGGGGGTCGCGGTCCGCCAGGAAGTCGGGGAGCCCGCGGACCACCAGGGCGTCCTCGCCGAAGGGATCGGCCTCCACGCCCGCGGCTCCCAGCTCCTCCAGGAAGGGCGCGAGCCGCGCCACGGCCTCGGGGCCCAGGCGCACGGCCTGGGGCGGCAGCAGGGGCTGGATGGCCGGGGCGTGGCGGCGGAGAAAGAGCCGCTCGAAGAGCACTCGCTCGTGGGCCACGTGCTGGTCCACGATCCAGAGTTCGGGCCCGGCCTCCCCCGCCACCTCCACCAGGAGGTAGGTCTGCTGGAAGGAACCCAGGAAGCGCAGGCCGTGCCCGTCGCCCAGGGAATCGGCGGCGGCGGCGGGCTCGGCCGAATAGGCGTAGGGCCGATCCAGGGGGCGGGTCTCGAAGGCGTCGGCCAGGGCCTGCACGGCGGCGAGGGCGCCGCCCGAGTGGTCGGACCAGAGGCGGGGGTGCTGGGCCTCCCCCCGGCGGGAGGGATCCAGTTCGAACTCGGCCTCCAGGGGTTTCGGAGGCAGCTCCAGCACGGAGGCCAGGCCGCCCCGGAGCTGGGCCCAGGCCTCCTCCGTGGCGCCCCGCACCCAGGCGAAGAGGCGCTGGGGATCGCGGAAGCGGACCTCGGCCTTGGTGGGGTGCACGTTCACATCCACGGCCTCGGGGGGCAGTTCCAGGAAGAGCACGGCCGCGGGGTATGCGCCCTTGGCGAAGGTGCCGGACCAGGCCTCGGCCAGCGCCGCCAGCAGCAGCCGGTCCCGCACGGCCCGGCCGTTCACGAAGAGGTAGAGGTGGTTGCGGTCCCGGAAGCTGAGGTCCGGCGGCGAGACGAAGCCCCGCAGGCGCCAGGGCAGCTCCCCGTTCACGAAGGGCACCAGGCGCGCCATCTTCTCGCCCAGCAGGGGCGCCAGCCGCCGGCCTGGATCCTCCACGGGGGGCAGCACCACGGGCGCGCCGCGGTCCGGGCGCAGGGTCCAGTGCACGCCCGGCGAGGCCAGGGCCATGCGGGCCGCCACGCCCCAGAGCTGGGCGTGCTCCGTGTCCGTGGACTTCAGGAACCGCCGCCGGGCGGGCAGCTGGGCGAAGAGATCCCGCACGGTCACCGTGGTGCCGCGACTGCGGGCCAGCGGTGCCACCTCCCGGATGACGCCGAACTCGCAGCGCAGACGGTGGCCCGCGCCCTCGGCCTCGGCGCTGGCCAGGTCGAAGCGGCTCACGCTGGCGATGCTGGGAAGGGCCTCGCCCCGGAAGCCGAAGGTGGCCAGGTGGCCCAGGTCATCGGCCGTGCGCACCTTGCTCGTGGCATGGCGCTCCAGGGCCAGGTAGAGCTCGTCCCGGGCCATGCCGCAGCCGTCGTCCGCCACCTCCAGGAGGCGCTTGCCCCCGTCCTCCCAGGCCACTTCGATGCGGCGGGCCCCGGCGTCCAGGGCGTTCTCCACCAGCTCCTTCAGGACGGAAGCGGGCCGCTCCACCACCTCGCCCGCCGCGATCTGGTTCGCGACCTGGTCGGAGAGGATGCGGATGCGGGACATGGCTCCAGTGTAGTGCGACCGCTACCGGCCGAGGCCGACCGCCGCCTGGGGCAGTCCACGGGGGGCCACGAGCGTGCGCAGCACATGCCCCGCATAGGCCAAGAGGAAGAGTCCGGCGCTGATCCCGTGGGACCAGGAGAGGGCCGTCCGCCAGGCAGGGTCCACCGCCACCTGCACCGCGTAGCCCGAGAACACCATAGGCGCGATGAGGAAGGCGATGCCGAGGCCCGTGCGCCGCCCGCCCCCGCCGCCCCGCAGGCGGACCCACGGGTGGCCCCGCACCAGGACGCCCAGGGTGAACACGAGCAGGGGCGCCACCAGCACATGGAGATGCTGGGCCAGCCCCAGCCAGGGACTCGGCTCGGGGCCGAACTCGCCCATGCGCTGTCCGAACCAGCGCAGGCCGCCGTCCAGCAGGCCCGTCGCCGCCGTGAGCAGGGCCGCGACGTGGAGGCTCCAGCGCTCCAGGGGGCTCATTTCGCACCCCCGTAGAGCACCTGCCAGAGGGCCAGGCAGCGGCGGGCGGCATCCGTCATGGCGTTGGCGGTGAGGGTGGCTCCGGAGAGGGGGTGGATCTCGCCCTTCAGGCTCAGGTGGTCGTCCAGGGCCTTCCCCTCGAACTGCCGCACCCACGCCTGCTTCGCCAGGTATTCCTGGGGCTCGTGGAAGACCACCACCTCCACGCGGAGGACGCGACCCTCGGGGGACACGGCCACCAGCATCGTCTCGTTCAGGGTGCGGACCCGGTGGGTGTCGAAGAGGCCCACGCCCATCAGCTTGCCGTCCTTCCGCGCCTCGTAGGCCACGGTCCACCGCCCCGGCAGGTCGCCCTTGGCGAGGGCCCGGGCCCGATCCGCCTGGGCGTCCGTGAGGACGACCTCCTTCCGGCTGAGCTGGGCGCCGGGGAAGGCCAGGGCCAGCGCCTCCTGGGGCGTGGGCAGGGCGGCGAAGAGGGGCAGGGCGAGGGCAAGGGGGGCGAGGATGCGGATCATCGGGACCTCAGAAGGTGTAGCCGAGCGAGAGGCTCAGCTGGTCGCGGCCCGTGCGGGCCCGGTTCTCGGCGCGGGTCCAGTCGGCCTTCACGGCCACCTGGGGGATGGGCTTGTAGGCCAGCCCCGCCGTCACGAGGGCCTGGTCCTGGGCGCCGTCCACGACGATGCCCGGCACCACCGCCTGCTGCGCATCCAGCCGCTCCCAGCGCAGGTAGGGGATGAGTGCCTGGCGGGAGCCCCGGAGGACGTCGTAGCCCGCCTCCAGGTAGCCGCCCCACTGGCGGACGCCCACCTCGCGGGCCGGGTCCGCGGCCGCCAGGGCGGCCACGCCGGCCTGGCCGAGGGTGGTCCGTGCGTAGAGGCCCCGGAGCTGGAACCCCTCGGCCCGGTACTCCGCGTGGAGGTCCCAGAGCGTGGTCCGGATGGCCTCGCCGGTCCCCGTCTGGTTGCTGTTGCCGGTGTAGAAGCTGCCGCCGAGGAGCACCCCCGGCCGCGGCGTCCAGTCCAGGCGGCCAGTCCAGGCCGGGCTCTGGGCGTTGGCCTTGTTGCCGTCCTGGCGGCCGTCTCCGATGCCCCCTGCGTTGAACCGGGAGGCCTCCAGGCCGTCCATCAGGTAGACGCGGTAGGTCAGGTTGCCCGGCAGGTCGCCGTGGATCCCCACGCCGTTCTCGTGCCAGGTGGTGGGGATGATCGTCTGCTCCACCAGGGGGCGGCGGGCCCCGAGGAAGGCGGGCGGCTCGTGGATCTCGTTGACGAAGCCCATGGGCACGAGCATCTGGCCGGCCCGGATGTTCAGACCCTTCGTGAGCAGGAAGTCCAGGTAGTAGAACTCGGCGATGGCCTCGCCCTCGGGGTGCTCGTCGCTGGTGCCGCCGTGCTCGAACTCGATCTCCGAGTTGAACACGATGCGGTCGCTGAACTTGTAGCCCGTGTAGAGCACCATCCGCAGGGCGTCCACGGACTTGTCGCTGCCCACGTGGGTGCCGTCCTGCAGGGTGGAGGCCTTGCCCTGGTAGAGCAGCTCCCCATAGCCGCCGATGCTCAGGCCGGCGGGCGCGTCGTAGACCTTGCTGGCGCTGGGGGCCAGGCCGAAGCGGCCCTCCGTGGGCGCAGCCGGCATGGTCGTGCCGGCCCTCTGGGACTCCAGTTCCCGGGACATGGCGTCGAGCCGGCGCTCGAGTTCCGCCACGCGCTTGTCGGTGTCTGTCTTCTCCTGGGCGAAGGCGGGAAGGGCCAGCAGGGTCAGGACGAGGGGGGTGATCAGGGACTTCATCGGAACTCCTTGGGGTGCAGGGCCCGGAACGCCGCGCTCGTGCGGATCGTCCCGTCGTTCAGGAGGAAGGCCGCCGCCGTGCCATGGCGCTCGGCCCAGACCAGGCCCCGCTCGGGGCCCAGCACGTAGAGGGCGGTGGAGAGGATGTCGGCCGTGAGGCCCTCGGAGGCCACCACGGCCACGCTGCCCCAGGCCGGGCAGGGCTCCCCGGTGCGGGGATCCAGGATGTGGCGGCCCCGCTCGGAGGTACCGCTGCAGGAGAGCGACGCATCCTTCAGGAAGATCGCCAGCCGCGGGCGCTGCCGGTCCTGCGGATCGGCGATGGCCGCTTCCACCGGAGGGCCCCAGGCCAGCAGCTGCCCACCGAAGTCCAGCAGGCCCGAGGGTGCACCCGCCACCGCCCGCATGCGGTCCAGGGCGTAGCCCTTGAGGAAGCCGCCCTCCTCCAGGGCCGCCCCGGGGTCCAGGAGCCGGGCCGTCCCAGCCTTCCGGTCCAGGACCAGCAGGGCCGACCCCGAGGCCCGCCGGGCCCGTTCGAGTTCGATCGCTCCGGGTTGGCGGTGTCCGCCCTGCCGGATCCCCCAGGCCTTCATCAGGGCTCCCAGCGCGGGGTCGAAAGCGCCCTCCGTGCAGACCTGCCAGGCCTGCACCTCCGCCAGGAGATCCAGCCATTCCGCATCCAGGGCCACGGGCCGCCCCCCCGCCGCGTTCAGACGGCTCCATGAGGATCCCGGGTCCCAGGTGGAGCAGGCCGCCTCGATGCGCAAGGCCTCACGGAGGACCCCCTCTGAACCCGCGCCAAGGTCCCCGCTGCCCTCCAGGTGGACCCGGAGCTGGGTGCCCATGGAAAGCACCGTGCGATCGAGGCCCAGGGTCACGCCCAGGACGGGAAGGAGGGGAAGGAGGGGCAACTGGCTCAACATGAGAACGAGTCTCAGTAAAGTAACCCGGGGAATCAAGCCTTTTTTTGCGACGATGTCTCAATAAGTGACGCCTGTCACGCCTTGGCACACTGGGGACATGCGCCCCCGCATCCTCCTGCCCTGCTTGCTGGCCCTTCCGGTCCAGGCTGCCCCGCGAATCCAGGCCCCGGATGCGGCCTGGATCACGTTCACGACCCCCCACTACCGCATCCACTGTCCGGCGGCCTTCGAGGCCTTCGGCCGGGACGTGGCCGCCCGGGTGGAGGGGGTCCACGCCCGCTACCTGGGCCTGGTGGGCTACGCCTATCCGAAGCCCATCGACATCCTCATCCTCGACCCGATGATGGAGGCCAACGGCCTGGCCTACCCCTTCCTCGCCCGCCCCTTCGTCGTGTTGTGGAGAACGCCGCCGGACCCGGACTCCCCCATCGGCCATCTCCGCAGCTGGCCCGAGCTGGTGCTCACCCACGAGCTGGGGCACATGCACCACCTGCTCTGGCCCGCACGGAAGCCCGGGCTCTGGCGGCGCTGGACCGAGGTGCTGGGGCCCGTGGCGGAGAAGTGCCCCCGCTGGGTGGTGGAGGGCTACGCCACGCTCATCGAGGGGAGGCTCACGGGCAGCGGCCGGCCCCACGGGGCCTTCCGGGCCGCGGTGCTGCGCCAGTGGGCCCGGGAGGGCAAGCTCACGCCCTATGAGGCCCTGAACGACACCCGGGGCTTTCTCGGGGGCGCCATGGCCTACCTCGAGGGCAGCGCCTACCTGGAGTGGCTGGAGCGCCGCGCCAGGGATCCCCAGGTCTTCCAGGGCCTTTGGAAGCGCTTGGCCAGCCCGAAGGAGCACACCTTCGAAGCGGCCTTCACGGCCACGTTCGGCTTCGGACCGAAGGACGGCTATCAGCGCTTCTGCGCGGAGGTCACCCACGACGCCCTGGAACTTGAACGCCGCGCCGAGACCGGCGGCTCTCTGCGCGAGGGCGAGGTCTTCACACGGCTGGACGGTTGGGCCAGCGACCTCTCCCTCAGCCCCGATGGGGGCCGTCTCATGGCCCTGGTGCGGGATCCGAAGAAACCCGGGATCTTTATCTGGGACCTGCGGGCATCGAAGCCGAAACCCGAGCCACCGAAGGATCCCGCGGAACTGCCGGACCACGCGCCCCTGACGCCCACCGTCCCGCCCACCTGGCGCATCCCGCCCCTGGACGGCGCCCTTCCCCGCAAGCCCGTATGGGCCGGAGCGGGCGCCATCGCCTTCGAGGTGCGCCTGCCGGACGCCGAGGGCGTGCTGCAGCCCCACCCACGGCGTTGGACCCTGCGGGGCGGGACGCCCCCGTCCGCCGCCCCGGCCACGAAGGCCCCCGCCTTGGGCTGGGGCGAGGTGGACGGCATCTGGAACCTGAAGGACCCCGCCGGCCATCCCCTGACCCGCACCCTCTCGGCCGCCTGGGACCCCGCGCCCACCCCAGACGGCAGCGCCATCTACTACACCCAGCTCGCGGCCACCGGCGTGGAGATCCGCCGCCTCTCTCTGGAACAGCCCCCGCTGGGGACCGGCCCCCTGCCGGCGGACCCGGCGCCCATGGCTCCGGACACCGTGCTGCCGCGGCCGGACGAGCCGGATCCGCTGCCCGCGCCGGGACCGGCGCCCGAACCCCATCCCTACCGGGTGGGCGAAAGCATGAAAACCTTCTTCCTCGCGGGATACAGCGCCACCCCCTCCGGGGACAGCGCCCAGCTCGGCGGGGGCGGCAACGACATCCTGGGACGGCTGAACTGGCAGGTCCTGGCGGGCCTCGGCAACGGGGCGGGCCCCCGTGGCGGCGAGGCGGGCCTCTCCTGGCACGGCTGGCGCTGGGCCCCGTCCCTCCAGCTCTTCTCCCTGCTGGAGCGCCCCTCTAGCCAGCGTTTCGCGCCCGTGGCCGGCTTCGACCGGGAACGACGCGGCGCGGAGCTGGCCCTCACCCGGGAGGACCTCGGCCGTCCAGGCAGCTTCCTCGCCCCCGCTTTCGCCTTCGAACGCGTGGCCCCCGCGGGCCGCTCCGGCGTGAACCGGGCCGTGGCGGGCCTCCGCGGCGGCTGGGGCAGCTACTGGACGGTGGATCGGCAGGGGACCCGCCTGGCGGGAACCGCCGCCCTGCAGGAGGGCCGAACCGAGGGCCGCACCTGGTCGCTGGTGCAGGGTTCCCTCGCCCTGGGCTGGATCAACCCCTGGGTCCCGGTGACCGTGCGGGTCGAGGAGGGCCGACTCTCGGGCGATCCCACGGCCCTGGACCGCTTCCACCTGGGCGGCGTGGCCACGTCCCTCCTCCCGGCCAGCCTCGACCTGAACCGCCTCGTCCAGCCCGCCCTGCCGGCGTACACGGCCACCGGGGACCGATTCCACCGCCTCCGGGGGGATCTGAGCCTGGGGCCGCTCGCGGCCTACCTTGAGCACAGCGCGGTCTGGGATGCCGCCGCGCCCCGGCCCGCCGCCCAGCGCGTGATCGGCCTGGAGCTGGACAGCGACCGGCTGGGCCTGCCCAAGGATGTGCTCCGGCGGTTGGCGGGAAACCTCCGCTTCTCCTTCGGGCTCCACCGCCCGCTGGATGGGATCATGAGGAACCGCACGGTGGCCACCTTGAGCGTCGTCCTGCGCCCCTGAACCCCCGGAACCCCATGCACGCCCTTCCCAGCCCTGCCATCCTGAGCCGCCCATGGGATTCCTGATCATCGTTCTCGTCGTCGGCCTGCTGCAGTTCCTGCACCTGCAGCTCCTGCGCCTGGAACTGCCCGATCGATTCCAGCGGTGGATCCCCTGGTTCCTCGTCGTCCTCCACCTGCCCATCGCCATCCACGCGGCCCTGCGCTTCGCCGTCCCCGGTGCCCCACCCCTGCCTGGGCCGCTCTGGGCCATGGCCCGCATGGGCTTCTACTTCCAGGCCCTCACCTTCGTCCACCTTCTCCTCGCCATGGTGGCCGAGGGGCTCTGGCGCATCTGGCAGCGGTCCACCCAGACCGACCGAGAGGAAACCGGCGAAGCGGAGGAGAAAGGGGTCGATCCCGGCCGCCGGGCCTTCCTGCGTACGGCCGCTGTGGCCGGCGCCGGCGTCGCCACGGCCCTCGGCGCGGGTGGCGCGCGGGAGGCCTACGGGGATCCGGAGATCACTCGCCAGCAGCTCTTCTTCCCGGACCTGCCGGAGGGTCTGGACGGCCTGCGCCTCGTCCAGCTCAGCGACCTCCACGCCGGTCCCCTGATCGGGGCCGCGGTCCTGCGGCGCTGGCGGGAACTGGCCGAGCGGGAGCGGCCGGAACTGCTCCTCTTCACCGGCGACCTGGTGGACAGCCGGGCGGAAGAGTTGGCCCCGCTGCTGGAGGCCTTCAAGGGCTTCCGGCCGCCCCTGGGCACCTTCTCCGTGCTGGGCAACCACGACTACTTCGACGACCCTCGGCCCCTCTGGCGCGACCTGGAGGCCGCAGGCATCCGTTCCCTGGAGAACCGCGCCGCCCTCGTCCAGCGCCGGGGGGCCCTCCTGGCTCTCGTGGGCCTGCAGGACCCCATGGCCCGCAACGGGCGCTTCCTGCGCAAGGTCTACGGCCCGGGGCCCCGCCCTGTCGAGGCCACCCTCGGCCTGCCGGAGGAGGCCTTCCGGCTCTGCCTGAACCACCGGCCCAGCGAGTGGAAGTCGGCCCTGGAGGCCGGAGCCCGGCTCACGCTCTCCGGCCATACCCACGGCGGCCAGATCAACCTGGTCCCCGGCCTCTCCAGCGCCATCGTGCTCGGGCCCTACACGGACGGCCTCTACCGGCGGGGGGACGACCAGCTCTACGTGAGCCGGGGGCTCGGCGTCGTGGGGCTGCCCATGCGCATCCAGGCCCCGCCGGAACTCGTGGTCATCGAGCTGCGCCGGGATCCCGATCAGGGATCGAAGCGGCCCCGCTGATCGGGGGAAAGGACGGGGCAGGCCGCCTCCGGAGGACGGAACCACCGTCCGCGATTCCGGGCCACCGCGTCGTACAGGCCGTCGGAAAGGACCTGCGGCAGGCGCTCTGCCATCCACCCCAGCAGGGCCCAGCCGCCGCCCAGGCGGCGGAGCAGGTGCGACAGGGCCCCCGCCCGGACGAGAATCCGGCCCGCCGCGGTGCGCACCACCAGGCTGTCCGGCAGGCCCGCGCGGACCTCCTGAGGCAGGGTCCGGAGGAAGGTCCCGCCCCCCAGGGGCGCGAACCGGATCGCGCCCGCGCGGTCCCGTGCGGCGACGAACCGCACCGCCCGGTGGCAGAGGCCGCAGCCGCCGTCGTAGAACAGGCGGTCGGCGTCCTTCACCGCTTGATCAGCACCCACAGGCCCACTCCGATGAAAGCCAGCCCCGCCACCCACTTGATGGCCGCCTCGGGGATCACCCGGAAGAGCACGCCCCCCAAGGCCACACCGATGGCCGTGGCGCAGACCAGGGCCGCGCTGGCGGCGAAGAACACCGTCCAGAGCGCGCCGCTCCGCACGGTGGCTGTCATGGCGGCCAGCTGGGTCTTGTCGCCCACCTCCGCCAGGAACACCGTGAAAAATGTCGTCCAGAACAGCGCGCGGTTCATCTGTGCGGTCTCCTGCAATCCCCAGCGTACCCGCGCCGCAGGATGAGGCACACTGGTGGCATGGTTTCGGACCGTTTCGACCTGCCCACGACCTACGTGGATACGCCCGAGGGGCTGCGCGAGGCGCTGCCCCACTGGTTCGAGGCGGGACTGCTGGCCGTGGACATCGAGTGCAGCCTCACGGGCGTGCACCACTGTGTGCTGGCCCTGCTGCAGGTGGCCACCCACGACCAGGCCTGGCTGGTGGACCCGATCCCCCTGCAGGAGCTCATGAAACCCACCCTGGAGGCCATGGCCCAGGTGCCCTGGATCGTCCACGACTTTTCTGGAGACGGGGTCGTCTTCAAGCGGCTCTACGACGTGGTGCCCATCAGCATCTTCGACACGATGCTGCTGAGCCGCGCCCTGGGCTATCCCCAGCCGGGACTGAAGACCATGGCCCGCCTCAAGCTCGGTCTCGACATCCCCAAGGAGGAGCAGGACTCCAACTGGATGCTGCGGCCCCTGCGGGACGCCCAGATCAGCTACGCGAGCCGGGACGCGGCCCTGCTGCTCCCCCTGCTCCGCACCCTGGCCGACGAGGCGGAGACCCTCCGAGACGATCCCGAGGTGGGTCCCCGCCTGGCCGCCCTTCCGGGCGAGATGCGCCACCTGCTGAAGCGCGTCCGCGCCTACAAACTCCCCACCCACGATCCGGTGGTGGACAAGGTGAGGCACCTGGGGGACCTGGCCGTGGAGCGGGCCCGCAGGCTCACGGCTTACCGCTGGGCCTGGGGGAACGAAGGCGACGTGGCCGCCGTGATGGAGCTGGGCAACCGCTGGCTCATGGCCCGGCTGGCCCACCCCCCCGCCAGCCGTGAGGCCCTGGAACGGACCATCCCCAATCCCCGGTTCCGCCGCAAGCGCCTGGACGCCCTGTGGGAGGTGTTCCGGGAAGGGGCGCACGAAACTAAGGGGGACGCCGAGGAGGCCGATGACGTCATCTGGAACAACCCTGGACGGCCATGAGCAACTCAGCCCCCGATGACGGCATCCTTCTCAGCTTTCCCAAGGGCCTGCTGGGCTTCCCCCAACTGACCTCCTTCCGGCTTTTCGAGCCCTCGGACGGTTACCCCCTCAAGTTCCTCCAGGCCGTGGACCAGCCGGAGATCTCCTTCGTCTGCATGGACCCGGCCGGCCTCAAGCCCGATTACACCGTGCCCCTCAGCGACAGCGAGGCCGAGGAGCTGGCCCTCGAGGAGCCCACGGACGCCCTGATCCTCACCCTGGTGGTGATCCCGGAGGATCCCCGGCGCATGACCACCAACCTGGCGGGCCCCCTGGTGGTGAACACCCGCACCCACGCAGGACTGCAGGTGGCCCTGGCCTCGGACCGCTTCCCCCTCAAGTTCCCGGTCTTTTCCCAGGCCTGATCCGGGTCCGCCCCCTGCTACCCTCGGGCCATGCTCGTCATCACGCGGAAGCCGGAACAGTCCCTCATCATCGGCGGTGAGGTCGAGGTCATCGTCCTCGGCATCACCAAGGACGGCGTGCGGCTGGGCATCAAGGCCCCCCGGGAGGTGCAGGTCCACCGGCGGGAGGTCTTCGAAGCCATCGCCGCGGAGAACCGGGCCGCTGCCGCGGCCAAGGCCACCGTCCAGGACGCTGCCGCCCTGCTCCGGGCCCAGCTGCCTCCGGCGGCGGAGAAACCGCCTCAAGCCAAGGGCCCCAAGGGCCGATAGGAAGCCATCGAGGGTCCGATGGAGATCTCCGCCGCCAGCAGCGCCGCCCAGTCCATGAGCCAGGTCCAGAGCCAAGCCTCCGTGCTCATGCTGCGGAAGACCCTGGACCTCAACAGCCAGCAGGGCGCCGCCCTGGTGGCCATGATCGACCAGACCGCGGCCCCCCAGACGCCAGGCCTGGGGCAGAACGTGGACGTCCGGGCCTAGCCGCTATTTCAGATACGGCGCCAGATACTGCCCCGTCACGCTGACCTTGCGGGCGGCGATCTGCTCGGGGGTGCCCACGGCGAGAATGCGGCCGCCCTCGGCCCCACCCTCGGGGCCCAGGTCCAGGATCCAGTCGGCGGTCTTGATCACGTCGAGGTTGTGCTCGATGACGATGACGGTGTTGCCGGTCTCCACCAGGCGGTTGATGACCTCCAGCAGCTTCTGGATGTCCTTCAGGTGCAGGCCCGTGGTGGGCTCGTCCAGGATGTAGATGGTGCGGCCCGTGGGGCGCTTGCTCAGTTCCTTGGCCAGCTTCACCCGCTGGGCCTCGCCGCCGGACAGCGTCGTGGCGCTCTGCCCCAGGCGAATGTAGCCGAGGCCCACGTCCAGGAGGGTCTGCAGCTTGTTCGCCAGCACGGGGATGGGCGCGAAGAGCTCCAGCGCCTCCTCCACGGTCATGTTCAGGACGTCGGAGACGCTGCGCCCCTTGTAGTGGATCTCCAGAGTCTCGCGGTTGTAGCGCTTGCCCTTGCACTGCTCGCAGGTGACATAGACATCGGGGAGGAAGTGCATCTCGATCTTGAGGACGCCGTCGCCCTCGCACTTCTCGCAGCGCCCGCCCTTCACGTTGAAGCTGTAGCGCCCCGGCGCGTAGCCGCGGGCCTTGCTCTCGGGCAGCTGGGCGAAGAGCTCCCGCAGGGGCGTGAAGAGGCCCGTGTAGGTGGCGGGGTTGCTGCGGGGCGTGCGGCCGATGGGGGCCTGGTCGATGTCGATGACCTTGTCCACGTGCTCGAGGCCCTTGATGGCCTTGTGCTTGCCCACGATGTGCACGCCCTGGTGCAGCTGGTTGGCCAGGGCCTTGTAGAGGATCTCGTTCACGAGGGTGCTCTTGCCCGAGCCCGAGACGCCCGTCACGCAGGTGAAGAGGCCGATGGGGAACTCGGCGTCCACCTTCTTCAGGTTGTTCTCCTCGGCGCCGCGCACCTCCAGGTGGCCGCGCTTGGCCTTGCGGCGGGTGCGGGGCACGGGGATGGCGTCCCGGCCCGAGAGGAAGTCGCCGGTGATGGAGCCGTCCGTGCGGGCGATCTCCTCCGGCGTGCCCTCGGCCACCACGTAGCCGCCGTGCTCGCCCGCGCCGGGGCCCATGTCCACCACGTGGTCCGCGGCGAGGATGGTCTCGAGGTCGTGCTCCACCACCAGCACGGTGTTGCCCAGGTCCCGCATCTCCTTGAGGGTGCGGATGAGCTGCAGGTTGTCCCGCTGGTGGAGGCCGATGCTGGGCTCGTCCAGCACGTAGAGCACGCCCTGCAGCTTGCTGCCGATCTGCGTGGCCAGGCGGATGCGCTGGCCCTCGCCGCCGGACAGGGTCGCCGCGCTGCGGTCCAGGGTGAGGTAGCCCAGGCCCACGTCGTCCAGGAAGCCCAGGCGCTCGCGGATCTCCTTGAGCACCTTCTCGGCGATGACGGCGTCCTTGCCTTCCAGGGCCAGGTCCGTGAACCAGCCCCGGGCCTCGCGCACGCTCTGGGCCGCCACCTGGGCGATGTTGATGCCGCCCACGTAGACCGCCAGCACCTCGGGCTTCAGCCGCTGGCCGGCGCAGGCCTCGCAGGGGATCACCCGCATGGACTCCTCCAGCTCCGCCTGGATCTCCTCGCTGGTGGTCTCGTGGTAGCGGCGCTCCAGATTCCCGATGATGCCCTCGAAGTGGTGCGTGAAGTCGTAGCGGCTGCGCTTGCTCTCATAGGTGAAGCGCATCTCCTTCTCGGTGCCGTGCAGCAGGAGGCGCCGGATGTCGGAGGGCAGCCTCTTCCAGGGGGTGTCCAGGCTGAACTTCAGCTTGCGGGCCAGCTGCTCCATCATCTGGGACCGCCAGCCGTCCTCGCTGACGCTCTTCCAGCCGCTGGCCTGGATGGCGCCCTCGCTGATGCTCAGTTCCGGATTCGGGATGATCAGCTCCTCCGCGAACTGGCGCTTGAAGCCCAGGCCGTCGCAGGTGGCGCAGGCGCCGTAGGGGCTGTTGAAGGAGAAGGAGCGCGGCTCCAGCTCCGGCAGGCCCTGCCCGAACCGCCCGCAGGCGGGATTGCTGCAGGCCAGCTTCGAGGAGAAGAGCAGCTCGGTCCCCTCGGCCGCCCCCTTCCGGGCCGGGCCCTTCGGGCGGGCAGACTCCGCGCCCGCCTCGGCCTCCAAGAGGATGAGGGCGCTGCCCTCCGCCAGGTTGCAGGCGATCTCCAGACTGTCCGCCAGCCGGGACTGGATGGCCGGGCTCACTTTAAGGCGGTCGATGACCACCTCCAGCGTGTGCTTCTTCTGCTTGTCCAGCTCGGGGATGCCCTCGGTGAGATCCAGCATCTGCCCGTTCACCCGGGCCCGGATGTAGCCCCGCTTCATGAGGTCCTGGAGCAGCTTCTTGTACTCGCCCTTGCGGCCCCGCACCACGGGGGCCAGGATCTGCAGCCGTGCCCCCTCGGGCTGGGCCAGGATCTGGTCCGCCATCTCCTGGATCGTCTGGCTGGCGATGGGCTTGCCGCAGGCCACGCAGGTGGGCCTGCCCGTGCGGGCGAAGAGCAGGCGCAGGTAGTCGTAGATCTCGGTGACCGTGGCCACGGTGGACCGGGGGTTCTTGCTGGTGGTCTTCTGCTCGATGGAGATGGCCGGGGACAGCCCCTCGATGCTGTCCACATCGGGCTTCTCCATCTGGTCGAGGAACTGCCGGGCGTAGGCCGACAGGCTCTCCACATAGCGCCGCTGACCCTCGGCGTAGAGGGTGTCGAAGGCCAGGCTCGACTTGCCCGAACCGGACAGTCCGGTGATGACCACCAGCCGGTTCCTCGGCAGGGTGAGGTCGAGATTCTTGAGGTTGTGCTCGCGGGCGCCCTTGATGTGGATGTGTTCCATGGGCCCATCAGCATACGCCATTTTTTCGCCTGATGAAAAAGTGTCTAGAATGCAGGCATGCATCCGGCCGAACTGGCGATCCTGCTTCACCGGGCCCTGGAGGTCCGCCTGGCGCGCCTGCAGGAGCTGCTGGCCGCCCCGGACTGGGCCGAGGACATGGAGCAGCTCCACCAGGTGCGGGTGGGCGCCCGGCGCCTGGGGGCCGTCCTCGATCTGGTGGATCCCGAGGCCTACCCGGCCCACAAGGGCCACCGCCGCGCCCTGAGGGGCCTGGTGGACACGCTGGGCCTGACCCGCGAGCTGGACGTCCACGCCGGGCACCTGCGGGAGCGCCACGCGGAGGCCCGCACGCCCTGCCAGGCGGCGGTGATCGAGCACCTGCAGGAGCGGGTGGATCGCGGCCGCGTCAAGGCCCGGAAGGAGATGCAGCGGGAGCTCGACCGGCTCAAGCTTCCCCATCTCGACCGCCTGTTGGACGTGCCCAGCCTGCCCGCCCCCTTCCAGGCGGCCAGCCTGCAGGAGGCTGCCTGGTCGGCCCTGGAGGCCCGTGCCGCCGCTGCCTTGGAAGACCTGCCCGGCCTCATGGCCCGCGAGGATCCCGTTGCCCTCCACAAGGAGCGCGTGCGCCTCAAGAAGCTCCGCTACGCGCTGGAGGCCCTGGAAAGCGCCTTCGCCGCCCCCCCGGAGGCCCTGGTCGGCCGCCTGAAGGGACTCCAGTCGACCCTGGGGGAACACCACGACCTGGCCGCCCTGGAGACCCTGCTCTGGGAGGAGGAGGCCCGCCTCCGCAGCCACGACCGGGTGACCCTCTGCGGCGGCATTCTCGAGGTACTGGGGGACGTGGCCGAGGCGCGCCGGGCGGCTTTCGTGCGCTTCGTGGACCTGGCCCAGGGGCTGGATCCCGCGGCCTTCGCGCGGGAGGTGTGCCCTGGCCTGGGCCTGCCCCTGCCCGGACTGAGCCCCCAGGGCCTGGAGGGCAGCCTGCGATGAGGCGCCGTCCCCGATGAGGCTTCGTCCCCTGGAGTGGCTGCTCAGCCTGCACGCCAAGCTCTTCATCCTGCTGGGGCTCGTCACCAGCGTCCTGACCGTGGCCGTGGCCTACTCCATCACCCGGAACAGCCGGCGCGAGATCGAAGCCTACTCCCGCAACCTCACGATCGAGGCGGCCCAGACCGTCGAGACGGACATCCTGGAACGGGACCCCACCTTCAAGGATCCCGACAAGCTGGACCAGCTCCTCTCCAGCATCGCCGGCCCCGACCGCAGCGTCTTCCAGATCGACGTGTTCCGCCGGGTGGGGAGAAACGAGGTCCAGCTCCTGCGCTCCTCCGGGGACGAGGACAGCGTGGACTGGGGCCCGGACCTGGACAGCTATCTGGGCCTGACCAGCCCCCAGGCCGAGCTGGTGGATCTGAACACGGGCAACAAGGCCTGGAAGGTCTACCTTCCCATCCGCAACCCCAGGGCCGGCCACGCGCCCCTGGGGCTCATCCGCGCCTACTGCGATCTGGAACGCTGGGAGGTGGTGTGGAACCAGAACTTCCGGAAGACGCTCCACACCCTCCCCGGTGTCCTTCTGGGGGAGTTCATCCTTCTCTGGCTCATCCTGCGCCTCCTCATCAGCGACCCCGTGGAGGCCACCGTCCACGCCATGCAGCAGCTGGAGCAGGGCGATCCCGCGGCCCGGGTGCCCGTGCGCCGCAGCGACGAGCTTGGGCTCATCGCCACCCGCTTCAACGACATGGCCACCCGCCTCCAGCGGGCCGGGGAGGAGCGCGAGGCTCTCTTCCGTGAGATCCAGGGCCTGAACGCCAACCTGCAGGGCCGCATCGACGCCGCCCTCGGCGAACTCCACGCCAAGAACGCCGAACTGGCCCAGATGGCCGAGCGCAATGCCCTCCTCCGGGAGGAGCTGGGCGCCCAGGAGCGCCTGGCCGTGGCGGGCCAGCTCACCGCCACCTTCGCCCACGAAGTGGGCACGCCCCTCAACCTCGTGAACGGGCATCTCCAGCTCCTCGCCGGGCAGTCGGAGCTCCCCGAGCGCACCCGGGAGCGGCTGGGCGTCATCCACGCCCAGATCCAGCGGGTGGGCGACATCGTCCGCCGCATGCTGGACCTCACCCGCCGGCCCCAGCTGCACCGCCAGCCCCTGTCCATGCCGGAGCTCCTGGCCAACCTCCGCCAGCTCTGGGCGCCCATGATGGCCGCCCACGGCGTGCGGGTCGAGGCGGACCTCCCCGCCGATTGCCGCCTGGACGTGGACCGCAAGCAGATGGAGCAGCTCTTCCTGAACCTCATGAACAACGCCGTGGACGCCATGCCCCAGGGCGGCACCGTCCGCCTGGAGGCCGCACCGGCCGAAGGCTCCACGTCTGAGGTGCCCTGGTGGCAGCTGACCTTCCGGGACTCCGGCCAGGGCATCCCCGCCGACCTGCTGCCCCAGGTGTTCCGCCCCATGTTCACCACCAAGCCCGAAGGCAAGGGCACGGGCCTGGGCTTGAGCATCTGCCGCGAGATCGTGCGGGGTCACGGCGGCGACATCCGCATCGAGAGCACCGAGGGCGAGAGCACCAGCGTCATCTTCACCCTGCCGGGCGCGACGGCGGAGTAGCTGGGCACGGAAAAGGATCGGAGCTTGAGCGCCCTTCTTCCACGCCTTCCGTGAATTTCCGCGTCTTCCGCGACCAGCTTCCCTGACGACGGGTTCAGATCTCTACCACCTCGACGTCGCCGAGTTCCTCTTCCAGGAAGCGGCTGCCCACCTCCTTCAGGCGGCTGCTGGCATCGGTGAGCTGGACGCGAAGGGTGCCGCGGGCGCTGGCGGTGCGGTAGCCCAGGGAGCCCTGCAGCAGCCGGTCCACGGCCAGGGCCGTCACGCGGCCGCTGTCGATCCAGCGGGTGCCGGGGCGGCTGCGCTCGAGGCTCTCCAGCAGCGTCGGGTAGTGGGTGCAGCCCAGCACCACGGTCTTCACCTCGAAGGGCAGCTGGTTCAGGTAGCGGCGGCAGATGCTGTCGGTGACGGGATCATCGAACCAGCCCTCCTCCGCCAGGGGCACCAGCAGGGGGCAGGCCACGCTGTGGATGACCTTGGCGGGATCGCGGCGGTGGATGGCCGCCTCGTAGGCCGCGCTGCCCACGGTGGCCAGGGTCCCGATGATCCCCACGGGGCCCGGCACCGCCGCAGCGGCCTCGGCGCCGGGCTCGATGACGCCGATCACCGGGCAGGGGCTCACGGCCTGGAGCGCGGGCAGGCCGTGGGCGCTGGCCGTGTTGCAGGCGATGACGACGAGCTTGGGATCGTGGCGCTGGAGCAGCTCGCCCATCTGGAGCGTGTAGCGCTCGATGGTGTGGTGGCTCTTGCTGCCGTAGGGCAGGCGCGCCGTGTCGCCCAGGTAGATCAGCTCCTCCTGGGGCACCAGCTGGCGCAGGGCGTGGATGACCGTGAGCCCGCCGATGCCCGAGTCGAAGACGCCGATGGGACGGTCCGCCCGGCTCATGCCGCCACCCGCTCCGCCAGCACGGCGATCCACTCGCCTTCCTTCAGCACCTTCACGGGCCGGAAGCCATGGGAGACGAGGCTCACCAGGGCCTCGTCCGTGCGCTCGGCCAGGATGCCGCTGGCCACCAGCCAGGCGCCCGGCGCGGCGACCTCCGCCATGCGAGGCAGCAGCTCCTGGATGGTCTCCAGCAGGATGTTGGCCAGCAGGCCCGCATAGGGGCCCTTCACCCTCGGGTGGTCCAGGGTGCCGACGAAGGATTCGTAGGGCTTCGCGCCCTTCAGCAGGTGGGCATTCAGCTCGATGAGCTCGTCCATGGCGGGCCCGCAGTCGGGGTCGATGTCGAAGGCCGTAAGCTTCCGCCCGCCCAGCAAGTGGGCCGCCAGCGAGAGGATGCCCGTGCCCGCGCCGATGTCCAGGATGGGACCTTCCAGGCGGCCTGCCGCGGCCAGCTCCTCCAGCAGTTCCATGCAGAGCCGGGTGGTTTCGTGGCCGCCGGTGCCGAAGGCCAGGCCCGGGTTCACCACCAGGTCCAGGCGACCGGCGGGGCCCGGCGTGTCGTCCCAGAGGGGACGAACGTGGAAGCGGGTGCCCACCTCGAAGGCCCCGAAGCCCTCCCGGCTCTTGGCCAGCCAGTCCTCGTCGCCGAAGGCCTCAGTTTCCAGCAGATCCACGCCGGGGAAAGCCGCGAGGCCCACCGGGTCCGGGGGCGCCTGGTCCGGGGGGAAGTAGGCATAGCAGGCCCGGGGAGGGTCGGCCTCCCGGTAGAAGGCCGAGGATCCCCGGGCCTCCAGCCAAGCACAGAGGGCCTCCTCCTGGGGATCCGGAACCTCCAGCCGCCACCTCAGATGCGTCGCATTCGCCATCCGGTCAGGGTAGCAGGGGTGCCGGGAACCTCCTGCCCCTGCCCCGCATGGAATGGATGCGGGTAGGTTCAAGCCGACCGTGGTTCGCGGGAATAACGTTCCGGGGGGAACGGACGGGGGGGCACGCGCCCCCCCGTTTTCGTGATCCAGCCGGATCCGGTTATCGGCCCAGTGTCAACACGTAAGGTGTTATACTGCTGTAGGATGCGTAGCGGTGCACCTTCAAGTAGAGGGTCTTGGCCGCGGATACGTTGGTGTTCTTGTAGCTCAGATGCTCGGTGGTGCTGGCTCCGGTGGAGGAGGCCAGCTGAGTGCCTCCGCTGCTGTAGAGGTAGAGGTCGTAGTCCTGGTTCGAGGCTGTCGGACCGGTCATTCCGACCTGGAGGGTGTGCCCTGCCAGCAGGTTGATCTGGTAGTAGTCGTCATTGTCCGAGGCCGATGGGAAATAGCCGATGATGGTCGTGACGGCATTCCCCACGGCGTCCGCGGCCGAGAGGCTGTTGTTCGGCTCGACCTCCTGGTAGGTCGTGCTGGTGGAGCCGGCGGGCGACACCGCGATGGTCCGGGTGGCGGAGCCGGAAGCCCCGGTCTGGTCCGTGACCGTGAAGGTCGCCAGGTAGGAGACGGGGCTGGTGCCGAGGTTGAGGTAGGTGTGGCTCACGGTGGGTCCGGCCGTGGAGCTGGTGCCATCGCCGAAGGCCCAGAGGTACGCGAAGGTCGGGCTGGGGGCGCTGTCCGTGGCCGAACCCGCGAACGACTGGACGGTTCCCGAGGCGATCGTGACGTCCCCGCCCGGCGTGGAGATGGTCGCCGTCACGGTATTCGCCGCAGCGGGGGACACGGTCACCACCCGGGAGGCGGAGCCCGAGGCGCCGGTGTCATCGGTGGCGGTGAAGATGACGGTACGGGTGAGGGGCGAGCCGCCCGGGTTGGAGAACAGGTGGTTCACCTGCGCCCCCTGCGCCATCGTGCCGTCCCCGAAGTTCCAGCCATAGGTCAATGGGGCCGTCGCGCTGCTGTCCGTGGCGCTCCCGGCAAAGGACTGGGTCGTGCCCGACGGCACGGTCAGGTCGGCGGAAGGCGTGGTGATGGCGGCGGCCACCGTGTTTCCGGCGGCTCCGCCGTGGACCGTGAACACGCGCTCGGTTCCGAGGGGGATGCCGGCATTGGCCCGCTCGGTCACCAGGTCGTCCGCGGCGATGTAGGGGACCACCCCGTTGTCGTCGTTGCAGCTCACCCAGAAATGGCTGCCGTCCGTGCGGATCTTGATGTTCCCCACGGCGTACCCGGAGGTGCTCCGCTTCCCCTGGTAGTCCTGGTCCCCATCCTCGGTCTGGAGCACCAGAGGGGCGGCCACCCCGGCGCAGCCGTTGATCCCGCCCAGGAGCACGTGGTCGACGGTGGCGGCGTAGGGCAGCGCCCAGGTGCTGCTCTGGCCATGGCCCGTGTTGATGAGGGCCACGGTCGGCTGGGCCAGGTTCACGTACACCGGGTGGGTGCTGCTCATGCTCCCGTGGTGGCCCACATGGATGACATCCACGCTCTGGCTGGGGATCAGGGGCTGCGAACCGCCCGGAAGGATCGCCCGGATCATGGGCACCTCCACGTCCACCTGGCTCGTGGTGCGACCGCTGCACGTGTCCTCGGCATCCGCGGCGCCGCCGAGATCCCCTTCCCAGATGTACTTGAAGCCGCCGAACTGGATGAGGAGCGCCACGGAGTTGTCGTTCTCGTCGCCCCCGGAATAGGTGCCGGTCTGGCCGAGGACCCGCCCGTTGGCCGCGATGCAGGTGGCCGTGGCGCCGCCGCCCAGATCGATGACCGTCCCCGGCGTGATCGCCGTGGCATGGACCGAGGACTCCCAGTTCAAGGCCGTGCTGGATCCGCCCACGGACCCGTTGAAGTAGTTCACGGGAGCCGTGAATCCCTGGCTGGCGATCTCGGACAGCCCGCCGGAATGGTCCTGGTGGTTGTGGCTGAGCACGATCACATCCAGGCTGGCCACCCCTTCCGCCTTGAGGTAGGGGGCCACGGCCGCCGTGCCCTCGCCGACGTTCCCCGCATCGAGCAGCATGTGCTTCCCGGTGGGCCCTTCGACCAGCACGCTGGAGCCCCACCCCACGTTGATGGCGTGGATCGTGAGTTGGCCGGGATTCCCGGCGAGGGCGAACCCCGCCGCGGCGGGAATGCCCAGGCACAAGGCCAGGTACCGCACGGTGCGACGCGTCTGCATCTGACATCTCCTGTGGAAAGGGACCGGAGGCGGTCGAGAGCGATGGGACGAATGAAGGATTTTGATTCTCATTAGCTTTACATTCCCCATGTGATGACAGGGTTAATTGGTGTTAAGAGTTGTCATTTATGTGGTGACATTACAAATAGGGGAGGCCCGCGGCTGGACAGACCCGGCCCACCGGACGGCCTCCGCCGCTTCCGGATCGTCGAGATCCAGGCGCTTCATCCTCTTCGCCCTTCGGGCTCAGGCCTCCGGTCGAACCCCTTGGGCTAATCCTCGTCGGCCGCGGTCGATTCGCTCTCCTCGAGGTCGAGGCGCTTCATCCTCTTCGCCCTGCGGGCTCAGGCCTCCGGTCCGATCCCGTGGGCTAATCCTCGTCGGCCGTGGCGGATTCGCTCTCTTCGAGATCCAGGCGCTTCATCTTCTCCAGGAAGGTGGTCCGCTTCAGGCCCAGCAGGTCCGCGGCCCGCTTCTTGTTGCCGCGGGTGATGGCCAGGCTCTGCAGCATGAGGGTCTTCTCCATGTCGGAGACCACCTGGTTCAGGTCCAGGCCCTCCGGGGGCAGGTCCAGACCGAAGGCCGGCGCCGGCGCCGGCGGCAGCTGGCCGAAGGGGGACGTCGCAGGACCGAAGGCGTCCGGCATCCCGGGGGCCAGGACCGGCGGGGCCGGGTGGGCCGGGGCCTCCGCGGCATGGGCGGCCTCCCCCATGCGCTCGGCCAGGAAGGTGAAGTCCTCGCGGGTGAGCACGGGGCGAGTGCCGGAAAGCACGATGGCCCGCTCGATGGCGTTCTCCAGCTGGCGCACGTTGCCCGGCCAGGGCAGGGCCATGAGCAGGGGATCCACGCTGGGATGCAGGGCCTTGGGGTAGAGGCCGTGCTCCCGGGCCTTGCGGTTGAGGAAGTGCTGGGCCAGGAAGGGGATCTCCTCCCGCCGCGCCCGGAGCGGCGGCAGGGTGATGGGCACCACCTCCAGGCGGTAGAACAGGTCCTCCCGGAAGCCGCCTTCCTGCACCTTCCGCCACAGGTCGGAATTGGTGGCGGTGATGACGCGCACGTCCACCTTCACCGGCGCACCGCCGCCCAGGGGCTGCACCTCGCGCTCCTGCAGCACGCGCAGCAGCCGCACCTGGGCCCCCAGGGGCATGGTGCCGACTTCATCGAGGAAGATCGTGCCGCCGTGAGCCTCGCGGAACTTGCCCGGCGTGTCCTTGCGAGCGTCCGTGAAGGCACCCTTGTTGTAGCCGAAGAGCTCGGACTCCAGGAGGTTCTCGGGGATGGCGCCGCAGTGCACGGCCACGAAGGGCTGGCCGGCGTCCCCGCTCATGCGATGGACGGCCCGGGCGATGACCTCCTTGCCCGTGCCGCTCTCGCCCAGCAGCAGCACCGTGGCCCGCGTGGCCGCGGCGGCCCGGGCGCGGGCCAGCACATCCTGCATGGCCACGCTGGCGCCGACCAGACCAAAGGCGAGGGCCTGCGACGCGCTGAGCTGGGTGGTGGTGCCCGAGCGGGGACGCAGCCCCGGCATGGGCGGCTCGGGTCCGAGGATGCCCCAGCGCACGGAGCCCAGGGAGCCCCATTCGCCAAGAGCCTTCGGATCCATGGGCGCGGCGTCGGGCTTCAGTCCCAGCAGGATGGGCAGCGCCGCCACCTCTGCCATCATGCGATTCAGTTCCGGCGGCGGCCAGGCGCCCTTGGCGCTGATGACCCACAGATCCACGTCGCGCGGCGCCAGCGCCGGCGAGGCTCCGCGATCCACCGTCACGTCCCACAGCGCGGCCCACCGATGCTCCAGCCCCCCGGTGTCGTCCCCGAGGGTGGACCAGTGAAGGCGTGGCAGAGGGGGCATGGGCTCCTTGGTTGGAATCAGCCTAGAGGCAGGGGACTTGGGGTCAAGTCAAAAAAATGACTGAGAAAAAAATCAGCCTTGCTCCCGGGCGTACGATGGAGGTGCATCCCGGAGGTCCCATGGCCATGACGGAATCCACCATGGTTCCCATCGGAACGGCCTGTCCTGACTTCACCCTGCCGGGGGTGGACGGGCGCCTCTGGTGCCGGGACGACTTCCACACCCCGGCCCTGCTGGTGGTGGTCATGTGCAACCACTGCCCCTATGTGCAGGCGGTGGACGACCGCATCAACGCCCTGGCCCGGGACTTCGCCGGGCACTGTGCGGTGGTGGCCATCAACCCCAACGATGCCGTGGCCTACCCGGAGGACAGCTTCGAGGCCATGCGCGCCCGGGCGAAGGCCAAGGGCTACGTCTTCCCCTACCTGTGGGACGAGGATCAATCCGTGGCCCGGTCCCTGGGCGCCGTCTGCACGCCGGACTTCTTCCTGTTCGGATCGCACCGGCACCTGGCCTACCGCGGCCGCCTGGACGACAACTGGAAGGACCCCGGTCGCGTCACGCGGCAGGAACTGCGGGCCGCCATCGAGGCCATGCTGCAGGGCCACGCCCCCGAAAAGGCCCAGCACCCGAGCATGGGCTGCAGCATCAAGTGGAAGACGAGACCCTGACCCCGCAAGACGCCGTGCCCCCGGAAACCACCCCTGCCCAGGACGTGCCATGCCGACCCTGACCGATTACGTGAAGACGCCCCTCGTCATGCCCCAGGACTTCGGGGAACGGCTCGGCGTCTCGAGCCGCTGGAAGACAGGCCTGATCTTCCTCACGGGCCAGTGGATCGGGCTGCTCCTGCCCGCCGCCTTCCTCATTCCGTCCGTGGCCTACAAGGTGAACTTCCTCCTGATGCTCCTCATCATCCTCCCACTCATGGCGCTGGGAGTGCAGGCCCGGGGGCTCTTCTACTACTGGGTCGCCCGAAGGAACGCCCCTTGAGGCCTGCGGGGGCTCCTCCTCCGGTACTGTCCCTCTGAAGGGAACAGGAGGTGCGCCTCTTCTTCGCGCTCCCCCTGCCGCCGGATCTGGGCGAGGCCATGGGCCGCTGGCAGCGGGGGCACGCCGGGAGCGAGGGCTGGTCTCGACCCGAAGGCCTGCACCTGACCCTGGCCTTCCTGGGCGAGCGGACGGTGGAGGCCCTGATCCCCCTGGAGACCGTGGCCGCGGGGGTGGCCCACCGCCACCGGAGCTTCGATCTGCGCACCGCGAACCTCGGGGGCTTCCCGACCGGTGAGCGGGCCCGGGTGCTTTGGCTCGGCGTGGAGCCCAGCCCAGCCCTGGAGGGCCTGGCGGCAGACCTGCGCCACTCCCTCGCGGAGGCCGGCGAAGCCTTCGATGCCAAGGCCTTCCGCGCCCACCTGACCCTGGCCCGCTTTCGCCACGCCCGGCCCGTGAACACCTTCGCCGCGCCGCCGCCCGCGGCCTTCCCCGCCAGGGCCCTGGTGCTCTTCGAGAGCCGGCCGCAGGGATGTTACACGCCGCTGCGGACCTGGAACTTCCGGGGGGTATGATCGGAGGTTTCGCTGCGGAGCCTCCATGCGTCCTCTCCTCCCGTCCGTCGGCCTCGCGGCCCTGCTCCTGGGCCTGGCCACGCCGCTCCGCGCGCAGTGGGACCTGCGCCTGGAGGTGCCCCGCCCCTCGGGCCAGAGCCTGCCGCAGACCCTCATCAGCGGCACGGGCCAGCTGGCCTCCGGCGAGCTGGATACGGGCCGCGGCTACATCGCCACCGTGAACCGGCAGCTCTTCCAGATCGGTCCCCTCTTCCGGATGGAGGCGGGCCTGGAGTACTCCCAGTGGAAGGCCGACGGCACGTTGGTGCAGGGCACCACCGTGCGGGACACGGCCCTCAAACAGCAGGGCGCGGGCGTGGGGCTCAATGCTCAGGTGTGGGTTCCCTTCGTGGGAATCGCCGGCGAGATCGGCCTCCTCCAGCGGTTCCAGCGCTACACCTTTGACACGAACGGCCTCTCGAATGCCAAGGATCTCAGCCGGACCTGGCTCCGCGTGGGCGCCCGCTGGCGCCTGCCCCTGCCGGTGATCCACCCCTACCTGGCCGCCAGCTACCAGCAGCCCGTCAGCAAAGACCGACCGGTGAAACTGAGCACGGCCTCGGACCTGGCCAGCTACTTCAGCGCCCAGGGCAACGGCCAGGAGTTCGAGCGGATGTGGACCTTCGGCGTGGGCGTGGCGTTCTGATGGACCTCCGACGGACGGCCCCGCTCCTCGTTCCCGCCCTCCTGGCCGCCGCAGCACCTGCCCGCCCGAAGCTGG
>Ga0208789_1000685_pt1 | contig 27413 bp, 23 predicted proteins | sample Methanotroph_Enr_FD_187368 | JGI IMG/M metagenome (GOLD analysis project Ga0208789, IMG submission 187368) | Enriched soil microbial communities from Old Woman Creek wetland in Ohio, USA - Methanotroph_Enrichment_5 (SPAdes) (version 2) | ecosystem: Environmental > Terrestrial > Soil > Wetlands...
AGCATTGATCCTCAATCCGCTCCCGACTGGTTTCCAGTGCCTTGCTTTTTTATTCATGGTCAACTCCTAAATTCCTTCATTATCAGTCAAATAGACAGGAATAGCCTTAACTTAATGGCAGTGACGCAGCGCGTGGGAACGAGACATAGCAGCAACGGAGTTCTGTAGGTCAGGCATGCTTTTTATGTCCGGCATCACTGTTTCCATATAGAATGAATTCCTGGCCTATCCTTCCATCACCCGATGCCGAACTTATGCTGGATTATGTTGATGATCAACTAATTTAAGACGCTATCTTAAAGGTTTACGCAATGAAAAATAACATTACATGGGTCTTAGTTCTGAGTTTATGTTGTTTGAATACCGCCTATGCGATGAAGTGCGGACGCAATCTGGTTATTGAGGGCGATTATATAAGCAAGGTAATTGACCAATGTGGGGAACCGGACTCAGTTAACACTCACACTGAAGTAGTAAGCAGGACGATACATTTCCCTTATAGAACCCTTGATATGCAAGAATTTGTAGAGATCCAGGTAGAAGAGTGGATATACAATCTCGGCCCGTCCCGTTTCCAGCAATACCTTCGTTTTGAAAATGGCATATTGGTAGAAGTCAAAAGTTTAGGACGCGGATATTAAAGCGATTTCCTGCCGTTATCCATGAAATGTAGCCCGTAGCGTGCGGTGAGGCACGAACCGCAGGGAAAGACGCCTCGATACGTGCGCATCCATAGGGTGCGGTTCGCGAGGCTCACCGCACCCTACACCTTTGCGCTGGTTCCCAATCTCCAGATTTTTCATCGTTCCCACGCTCCGGCGCTCGCCGTTATACACAAGTCTATAAAAGCGCGTCATTCCGGCAGGGATGACGGTGTCACCCAGACACTTGTGTATAACGGACGAGCGCGCTGCGCGGGAACGAGACAATTTCGGCGCATTAACCGCGACTCACGGCGTAGCGCGCCTTGACTGCATTCCCACGCAGCGCGTGGAAACGAGACAGTATGGGACGCGCTGCGTCCCTATGTTGAGATACTCTGTATTTCGGCGCATTAACCGCGACTCGCGGCGCAGCGCGCCTTGACTGCATTCCCACGCAGCGCGTGGGAACGAGACACCGTCTATATTAGCGATATTTCATAGTGGGTCTGCGTAAATCAGGCTCCGTCCCCTGTTTCCTTTATTGACTGCATTCCCACGCGGCGCGTGGGAACGAGACAACGAGACAAAGGACGCGCCGTTCACAGTATGCGTAGGATGTGCTGAACGTAGTGAAGCGTATCAATTGCGAGCGATGCGGTTCGTAAACTCACCGCATCCTACGGCCCTGAACCTTTCAAGCTCTACGTATCTTGGAAACCTTTCGTGGATACGGACATCCTGAGTCTTTGGCCTCAGGTTCCCGAGAAGAGCGGTGATTGTTGTTCCGAGGCGACCGCCTGGAACGACCGTGAAACCGAACGATGACCAGAAGCCCTCTCGCCGTTCTCTACATTCCTGCGCGAGGGCGGGATCGGTTGGATCGCCAACGTCGGATAGTTCTCCGTAGACGGCCATTTCAGGCGGATAGTCTCGTTGGAATATGAGAAGGGCAGTGTTGAACAAGAGGGTTCCGATCCCTTGCCCTTGTGTTCCGCTGCTGTACCCATTGCCCTGAAGGTCTTCGATGTACAGGCGTGGACGATGGGCCTCGAACGCGGCAAGAAGCTTCACCTTCGGCTGAAGCATACGACTTCCCTGAATTCGGCCACTGAGGATGACATCGTAGTTGTGGTTCAAGCCCTTCGATTCATCAATCGTCAGGACATATCCATTCTCGGAATATGCAAGTTGGCGCACGGATAGAGTCCCTAACATAAAGTAGACACCTATTTAGGCGTATATTAATTTTCAATCATCGGCATATAAAACAACTCCGGTAATTGGTTAGACATGATGCCATAGAAATACATGATTGCTGAAAACCTTTTTAAGCAAAACAAAAACACACCGCTACCCCCCCCTTGATCAAAGTCTTTGCCGAATCAAATTCAAAACACCGTTTTTAACCCCAAATAATCACTGCCCGCCTTTCCAAATAGAATGCAACAACCAGATCCCCGTCACCGTCGCAAACATATAGCCCAGAAACCCGAATGCCGGCAGGCCGAATAATTTCGGCCCGCCTTCGACCGTCATAATAATGGACGAGCCGATAATCAGCGCGGCCGTCACTATGCCCATAGTCAAGCGGCTAATCGCATTATCGATATGATTAACATACTGGCCAAGATGCCTGACGGTAATGTCAACCTGAAAAGCGCCTTTCCTGGATGCGCGCAACAGTTTACGCAGGTCTTTGGGCAAGCTTGATAACAGGTCGGCGATGCCGATCAGGTTGCGCCATCCGCGCCGGACCATGGCTTCCGGCCTGTAGCGCTCATCCATCACCTTTTGCAGATACGGAGCGGCAAAAATCAGGGTGTTAAATTCGGGATTAAGATGCCTGCCGAGACCGTCCAAAGTGATATAAGCCTTGATCAACAAGGCAAGATCAGGCGGCAGGATCAGTTTATGGTCCCTTAATATCGCCATCAGGTCGGTCATCATGTTGGTAAGACTCAAATCCTTTAGCGCCAACGAGCTATATTGATCGACAAAGACCTCTATATCGATAGTCAGCATTTGCTCATCGGTATGGATATTGTCCGACCAGTCCTCAAGAATTTCCGCGACTTTAACCGGCAGGTGATTGGTCATGCCGTACAACAAGCTGACCACCTGCTCCCTGCGGTCTTCGGTTAACCGGCCGACCATGCCGAAATCGATAAAGGCCAGTTTGTTATCGTCCAGATAAAACACGTTGCCGGCATGGGGGTCGGCATGAAAAAAACCGTCTTCCATGATCATCTTCATGACCGCTCCGGTGCCGCGATCGGCCAGCAGTTTTCTATCCAGTCCCGCTGCTTCGACCGCGGCAAGATCACGGCCTTGAATGCCTTCGATATATTCCTGCACGTTGAGCCTTTCGCCGGTCCATTGCCAATAGACGTTGGGGATTTTGATATTGAAATCGTCGGCTAAATTGGCGGCTACCCGTTCCGCATTCCTGCACTCGGCGGCAAAATCGAGTTCCTGGCGTAAGGATTGATTAAACTGGCGCAGGACTTCTTTCGGATGAAATCGGCGAATCTCCGATGATTCGGATTCGGCAATATCGACAATACGATGCAACAGGCGTAAGTCGGCTTCAATGAGTTTACGCAGGCCGGGCCGGCGAATTTTCAGGATAACCGGCGTTCCATCCTTGAGTACGGCTTTATGAACTTGGGCAATCGATGCAGCGGCAAGCGGTTGTCTTTCGACGTCTAAAAAGAATTCATCGATGCTGCCGCCCAGATCTTCTTCAAGCTGGGGCAGCAGTTCTTCAAAGGGTATCGGCGGCACTTGATCCTGAAGCTTTTCAAACTCGGCTATATATTGAGGCGAGAATAAATCGACGCGCGTCGCCAGGATTTGCCCCAACTTAATAAAGGTCGGCCCCAACTCTTCCAATACGCGGCGTATGCGTTGCGGCGTATCCAGCTCCACATACTCTTCGACATGCTCCCAGCGCAACACCCTGCCCGCCCGTTCCAAGGCCTTACCCATGCCCAAGCCGCGAACAAAACCGCCGAATCCATAACGGATTAATACCGATGCAATATCGTTAACCCTACCTAGATCCCTGGCTGCATTTAACATTTCCCATAACATGCTATTTATTTTTTGGCATGAGACGGCTGAAGGCTTTCAGCGATGCCCAGTAAAATGCCGCTGCCTATTTCCGCCAAAATGGAAGCAGTGGCGGCCGTGCTTGAAACAATGACACTAGGACTTACCGCCGGCAGGTCTCTCAACGCTTTCAACGCGCTAAACGTTTGTTTGCCGACTGCCGTTCCGCTTTTATGGGCATGAGCGATAAAATCATTAACAATGTCGGCAGTCACCTGAGTACCGCCTTTGGCTAGTTTCTCCAAGGTATTAAGAAACAATGTTTCCATCTGCTGTATATCTTTAATAGCGTCGTTAAAGTCATGTTGCGAAGTGACTTTGGCGGCCGCCTCTTGAATAGCCAGCGTCGATGCTTCTGTTGCAATCGCCAACGCATCATCCAATGCGGTGACGGCATGGGTAAAATTTCCTTTGGCATGGACATCCTGACTGGCGATGCCCTCATCGATACCTCTAGCAGCTGCTTCAGTAACGTTTTTGATACTGTTCATATCCAGTTGGCCTGTTGTCAGCGCTTTTAAAACAATATCCTTAACTTGCCGATGAATATCGGTTCCTGATTTAACCGCTGCCCGAACTGCGTCTGTAACGTCTTGTTGTTGGTCTGTTTCAGTCATTGTCGTTCTCCGAATCAATATAAAAAATTCATCGTTTCATCATTCCCACGCTCCGGCGTGGGAATGCAGTCTCAGACGCTCCAGCGTCGGCCTCAACCAGCGCAGTATAGTCATGAAATGCGGTGTATCAGCTTCATGACTTCTTTACGCTGGTTCCCAAGCTCCTGCTTGGGAATCCAGTGAGCAAAGCTCCAGCTTTGCGAGACGGGAAGCTGGAGCTTCCTACACTGAATTCCCAAGCTGGAGCTTGGGAACTAGCACTTTCTCATCGTTCCCACGCTCCGGCGCTCGTCGTTATACACAAATCCAGTTGCCCCCCAGAACGTCGTCATACCGGCATGGATGCCGGTATCCAGTGCCATGGACGGTAACTTGGCGGCTCTACAGGTACTTGAGTGACGCGAAGTTTCACCTCCCTGTGTCTGGGTTCCGGCATCCCTGCCAGAACGACGGCGTCTCGCAGATACTGGTGTATAACGACGAGCGCTCCGGCGTGGGAACGATAACGACAGCAGCCCACAGATAACTACGGCTCACTTGCTATCGGGACCATTCGGCATCTCCGATTCACAATCCAGGGTAAGACATTTCTCCCTGGCAGAAGCCGGAGCATGCAAAGAATCCTGGTAACACAGATTTTCTTTATCGGCCTGGGCCGATTTATTTTTTTCTATCATCCAGCGGCGTTGAAAATAATCTAAAAAAAGATCCGGCATATTCCATTTTTCCGATTCAAAAAAATAACTGGTATCGCGTCTGAGTTCGGAGTGCCAATGCAAATAAGGCATGGTTCCGACCGGCTCGGACAAGTAAAAGCTGTTATAAATTTCCAGGATTTTGGTTTTTTTCCGAAGAATAATAAATAGCGGAATACCCGGTAGGCTGTCGTAGACAAAAACACCCAGTGTTCCGCTGTCCTTTTCAGTGATACGTTCCGCTATACCTTCAAGCGATGTCAAAAACAAGCGGTTGTATTGCCTGAATTCCTCGACCCCGAAGCCGATTATTTCGCTCGCGCAAAGTTCCGAAATCGGGCAATCCTTCAACACCAGCATCCTGAAATGAACGCCTTTTTTAATGGCGAGTTCAATCTCCCGGCAATGATGTTTGTAGCGGGGGTCAACGGTAATTAGCCAGTAAACATAATCGCCCGGATACAAGCTGTGCATGATTTCCGAAAAATCCAGCTCTTTCTCGGTTATGCCTAAAAACCCCCGCTTTTGAGCGTTGATAACGGTACCGTCGATGTACTTGGTTAGTACACTGTGAAATATCTTCTCGGTTTCTTTACGTTCTTCGGTAGCAATGACCCAGTGATGAAAAAAACCCACCGAAATCACCACCGAGGTGAACAAGCCAAACTCGGAAATAATATTTAACAGCCATACGTATTCTTTATTGCGAGCATCATCCGCCAAGGCATCAAAAAGCTTATAAACGGTGAAGCCGCCAAAAATAAGCACCAGTGCGAACAGCCATTTCAGGGCATTAATCTGCGATGACATTTTTAAAGCTCCTCCCGGTTTAAAGGGACGGATAATTCATGTGCCTTCTTGCCAGGATGACAGATAATTCTGCTGCTCCCGGCTTAAACTATCGATGCAAAGGCCCATCGCCGCCAGTTTCATTGCCGCGATCCGATGATCGATATCGGCCGGCACCGGGTATACGATGTTGTCGAGATCAGCCCCCTGCTCTCGTAAATAGGCAATGCTCAAAGCCTGGTTGGCAAAACTCATATCCATGACCGCGGCCGGATGACCTTCCGCGGCGGCCAGGTTAACTAGCCGTCCTTCGGCCAGCAGCCGGATGGTGCGTCCGTTTTTAAGCTGATAGGCGTCGACGCCGGGACGCGGACGGTGTTTTTTTAGCGTCAGGTTTTCCAGCGCCGGAATATCGATCTCAACATTAAAATGCCCGGAATTGGCGATAACGCAGCCGTCTTTCATTACTTCAAAGTGGGCGTGGCCCAGCACATGCTTGCCGCCGGTTGCGGTAACAATAAAATCCGAACAGGCGGCGGCCTCAAGCATCGGCATGACCCTGAAGCCATCCATCGCGGCTTCCAGCGCCATAAGCGGATCGACTTCGGTAATGATGACTTGCGCACCGTGGCCTTTGGCGCGCATCGCGATGCCGCGCCCGCACCAACCGTAGCCGGCAATGGTAAACGTTTTACCGGCCAGCAATATGTTGGTCGCGCGGATAATTCCGTCCAGGGTGCTTTGGCCGGTGCCGTAACGGTTATCGAACAGATGTTTGGTCATCGCATCGTTGACCGCAATAATTGGAAATTTAAGCGCATGATCTGCCGCCATCGCACGCAACCTAAGCACGCCGGTGGTGGTTTCCTCGGTACCGCCGATAACCTCGGCCAATAAATCGCTGCGGTTTTTGTGCAATTCGCTGACCAGGTCGGCACCGTCGTCCAGGGTCAATTGCGGCCGATGATCCAGCACTTCGGCTATATGCCGGTAATAAGTGCTGCCGTCTTCGCCGCGAATGGCAAAAGTCGGAATCCGGTAATGCTGCACCAGCGCGGCCGCCACATCATCCTGGGTGCTGAGCGGATTGCTGGCGCATAAAACCAGTTCCGCACCGCCCGCTTTCAGGGTGCGGGCCAGGTTAGCGGTTTCCGTGGTGATATGCAGGCAAGCGCTGATCCTTACTCCCGCCAACGGCCGTTGTTCGGCAAAACGATCATGAGTAGCGCGCAGTACCGGCATTTCCGTCAGCGCCCACTCAATACGTTCACGGCCTTGATCGGCCAGCGCTATGTTTTTTATGTCATAGTGATTATTCATCATACAGATCGCCCAAATCGTTTATTTTCGTGCCGCACTCGCCGGTCAGCGGGACAAAATTGACGCCAAGCACATTGCGGGATTCGATTTTTCCGTCGGCGGTTTTTTCTACATCCATCAAGTTCTGATAGCCGTAATGGGAGTCGACCGGAATGACCAGATGAGCGCCTGCACGCAATTGTTCAATCAGCGGTTGCGGAATGAAAGGCGCGCCGGCAGTGACGATGATGCCGTCGAAAGGCGCGTGTTCGGGCCAACCGGCATAGCCGTCGCCGGTGCGAACCGTGACATTGCCGTAGCCCAATTTTTTAAGCCGATGCTGCGCTTTTGCAGCCAGCTCTTTTATTATTTCAAACGAATAAACCTGTTTAACCAGTTGCGAAAGAATGGCCGCCTGATAGCCTGAGCCGGTGCCGATTTCCAGGATAGTATCGGTGGGTTTGGTATTCAGTAAGTCGGTCATCAACGCGACAATATACGGTTGGGAAATGGTCTGCCCCAATCCGATCGGCGCCGGACCGTTATCGTAGGCAAGAAAACGGGAATCCGCAGGTAAAAACTGATGCCGCGGCACTTGTTTTATCGCGGCCATAACCCGGTCACCCAATGCATCCTTACCGATCAGATGGCGAGTCGAATGAACTTCCATTTCAATGTCATCCAACATGCGTTGCAGATCTTTCATTGCTTGTGCTCCGGAGTGTGTTTTGTCGTTCTCGCAGTCTTCGCTCATCGTTATATACAAGCTTGAGCGCTATGAATGGTAACTTTCCGGAACCTTGTACCTCGATTCGAAGCGCCGGATTTTGCGATCCTGCATTCATCCCTGAGTATCGAATTTTCGGCTCGACCTGTATAACAACAAACAGTCTTGGTAAAAATGTTTTATCGGGTGAATAATTTTCTCCAGCAACGCGGACTATGATTCGAACATAACTCCGGGCGAGTTTCAATTGGGGTGATTACTGATAGTGTTGACTGAAAACCGAAGCAGAAGCGGAAGATTCTATCGTTCCCACGCTCCGGCGCTCGTCGTTATACACAAGTTTGTTCAAGATCGTTATTTCGGCATAGACGCTGGAATGACCGCCTCTGATGTAGGCCGGAATAAGTCCGCCCGGCGTCAGCAAGGGCGGATGTTTCCGGCAATCGGAGCGCCGGAAACACCAGTCCTGCGCTTAACGCGCGGACAGGCTTATTCCGGCCTACGTCTGAAAAGTCACAAAGTTACCGTCCATGGCACTGGGTTCCGGCATAACCCACAGGGATGTGGGGGCCGCGATTGCTCCAGGCAATCTTGCGGCATTTCCTCCATCCCTGGAGGTCAATGCAGATATTGCATAAGGCCATGGATGGCCTGTAGTAGAGCAATGCAGGAGCAATTGCCGAGGAGCAAATATCTGTCCCTGCCGGAACGACGAGCTTGGAAAATTCGTGGAGATACCTCAGCATCAAATCACGTTTTTTCCGGTTTTCATGGGCAATACATAACATCCGTTATTATTTAAAAATCAACCGGATATTTTATTTAAATTGTTGTATTAATATGCTATTTTACTGTAATATGAATATATTCATATTGAATATGAACGTCTATTTTCCCCTAGTTCAAGGAAAATAAACGAAAAAAGGCAGGGACGATTTTCCTGTTCAGTTGCCTTGTAATGCAAGCGCGTTGCAAGACAACAACCGGCTCGTTATATGAATATATTCATACAGCGAAATCCGTGGAGGTTTTATGTTAGTTCAAATCGTTGATAAACAACGCCACGCGGTTAATGTGGTTAAAACCGCTCTGTTATCGGCCGGTATTACCGGACGCGCTGTCTACGTGCAAATCGACAATCGGCACGATCAATACGAAGGCGATGGAAACTATTCGGTTTTTGTATCCGCGCCCACCGGAACCCATATTGAGCCCTTTTATGTGACTGGAAAAACCCTTGTGGAGGCGGTTAAGAATACGCTCTGTTCGATCAAAGTAGGGAAAAACAACGTTGCAACGGAAGTGTCCGCGTTAGCACCGTTCTAAAGCATTTTCATGCTGAGCTGGCTCACACATTTCCTAGAGTTTGCTCATTAATTTTGTCATCTCAACAAACAAATCATATCCGCTTAGCACGCTTTTTATTTCATTTACACATTAGGTATTTGTCATGCATTCGACAGCACAATTAGTTGACCGGGCAACACCGGTTAAAGATCAAGAGTCACAACTGGCGGTCATTCCCGCCAATCCGCTGGATCTTCCGGCGACTACTTTTCAGGAAGGTCTGGATCGGCGCAAGCAAAACAGGGCTGCATTAATGGCCTGGATTCGCGACGCCTTGGTTGATGGCTCCGACTTCGGCCGGGTTCATCTTGCCAACCGCTCAAGATGCCGAGACAGCAGAACTTGCCAAAACCCGAGCCATTTCAGCAAAGCCAGTTTATTCAAGCCGGGCGCTGAAAAAATATGCGGCATGTTGGGCGTTACCGTGCGTTATCCATCCTTGCCGGAGTATGAAAAAGCCGCGCTCACCGGCACAAACCTGAATCAAATCATTATCCATTGCGAAATTGTCGACGGTTCCGGCCGGGTCATAGCGGATGGTGTAGGTGCGCGCATTGTTTCCCAGGATAACGGCGACATTAACAAAAGTCTGAAAATGGCCGAGAAATCCGCTCACATTGACGCAACGTTAAGGATGGCCGGCCTTTCCGAGGTCTTTACCCAGGACATTGAGGATATGGTTCAACGCCGCGAAGCCGAAAGCATCCAACGCGCCGAATCCGAGCTGAATACCGGCTTTGACGGTATCAGCAAGGATCAGCACCAGCAGCTTGAAACCAAGATTAAAGATCTCGGACTTGATCGAGCCAGGGTTAAAGAATGGATGGTTAAAGCATCGCACAACCGCTTCGCCAGCTTTTTGGAGCTTAACCGGGAGTTTTACCAAATCCTTTACAACAAGCTTGACCAATTCGCTGAAACCGGTTCGATGAGTGTTACGGAAGCTTTGTCGGTTTTGGGCCTGAGTGCTTTTGCCGACCAGGAAGCGATCAAAACCGCTTACCGTAAGGCTTGTATTAAATATCGCCCCAACAAGAACCAGGCAGGTCTGGAAATGATGAAAGCAGTCAATGCCGCTCATCGCTTATTGAAAGAAACCGCTTACGATGGCATCGAGCACCCAGTCCAGGAAGGCGTAAACAGCGATTACGGCGACATGCTGAATGACGCGATGAATGCAGTTATCGGCCTGGATGGTGTTAGTGTAAAGGTTTGCGGCGCTTGGGCCTGGCTGCACGGTAATACCAAGGCACATAAAGAGGCAATAAAAGCCGCCGGTTACCGGTGGGCTAATAAAAAAGCCGCTTGGTACTTTTCTCCAACCAGTTCTCCAAGCAGAAATAAAGACGATAGGGACGTAGAGAAAACAAGCAATACCTACGACAGCGCAACCTTAAACAATGAGGCCACGCTATAAGCCTAAGTCCGCATCAAGAGCGGCGTTTTAATCGCCGCTCGACCCAGTTGAGAAAACTATCATGAACAAACTATCTTTATACGAGTTAAGCACAAACTATCTGCAAGCTCTGGACTTTTTGACCGACCCGGAAATGGATTTACCCGTTGAAGCCGTCAATGACACGCTGGAAGCTTTAGGCGATGAGTTGGAAGACAAGGCGATTAACGTCGCCAAATTTTTCCGTAATATGGAAGCCACCGCCGATGCGATCAAGATTGCCGAGGCCAACATGGCCAAACGCCGGAAGGCTTTGGAAAACCGGGTGCAATGGCTGAAAAATTACATAAAAAACAACATGGAAAGCTGCGGTATCAGCGACATTGAATGCCCTCATTTCAAGCTTTCTATCCAAAAGAATCCGGCCGCTGTTAATATTCTGGATGAAGACGCGATTCCGGAGCAATTCAAAGAACAAGTCATCAGTTGGAAAATCGATAAAATTGCGATCAAAGACGCCATTAACGCCGGCTCCGTTGTCCCCGGCACGGAGCTGGTCAACGGTACGCGCTTAACCGTTAAATAATATATTCAAGCTAACGAGGAGCCGCGGCAGCGGCTCTTTTTTTTGCTCAAATTATTAGTTCGCTCATATAATAATTGGAAATTTCACTCATGAACGAGTACCTAATGCAAATAGGCGACATTGTAAAATGTAGAAGGCTTGATCTCAGCTTGATTCAAAAAGAGCTTGAATCCCGGTCTGGCGTGACGCAATCGATGATTAGCAAAATCGAGAACGGCAGCGCCGAAAATGTTTCCATTGAAGTACTCAGAAAACTGGCTAAAGCTTTAAATTGCTCGTTGGTTGATTTACTGCCTGAAGCCGACAAAAAAATATAAAAAACACACCTTCCGTAACGCGGCAATATGCGGCGTTTTTTTAAAATTCTTGCTAAGTTCTCAGTAAACATCAGCCGTAGATTTCTCACTTACGGTATTACACCCGGCATTCATTCGCATACTCCCTAGACAAACCCTCGTCGTTATACACAAGTCAGTTCAAGACCGTCATTTTGGCATGAAGGCTGAAACGGCGGCTCCGAATGTAGGCCGGAATAAGTCCGCCCGGCGCCAGCAAGGGCGGATGTTTCCGGCAATCGGCGCTGAGAAACTCACGGCTGACGCTTTTTTTTCGTGCTTTTCGTGCTTTTCGTGGACTACGCTTTTTATCATCCGCATGCATAACATCAGCCAATAAAACAACCTGCCTCTAATGTACGTTATCGTACCGACTCAAAACAAACTTGCCCGTAAGCTTCTTATCAACTTGCATAGTGCAGCCTTTTAGCGACGCACTCGAATGTAAGTCAATAAACAGTCATCAAGATTTTAACGCGGATGCATTGGGTAAATACTTTATCGGCCAACCGTTATTAGCTTGGTCATTATCTGCCTGACTTTCAATGATTAACCGCCTTAACAGGAGATTTTTATGGAATCAACAGACAAAACCACCGACGTTAATGAAACCGTTGAGCAAATTAGAACAGGCGCTCATTCGGCAGTGGATAGAGCCGCCAATGCAACTGTCCAGGCGGCGGAAGTGCTAGGTCAGAAAGGCGAGCAATTAAGAAATGCGGAACAAGAATACATGGAGCAATGCCGCAGTTACATTCATGAACGGCCTTTCACCGCAGTCGGCTTGGCACTAGGAGCCGGCTTTTTGTTAAGCCGTCTGTTGAACGGCCGTTAATATTAAGCACTCAATTTAAGCTCAATCATCACCGGCTTACACCGGTCGGCAACCCCGTCCTTAATCTCAATCATAAGCTGGTGACTATTCCGATCGGGTATCTCTCAGTGCTTAATAATCATGGTTGAATACAAACGCGTGGATAACGTTCAAGCGTTTTCAACAAGGCTCCGTTAGTAAGGAGATCATGATGCTTACACGGCTATTATCTATATTCATGTTAATCGCAGCCGGTTTGCTGCTGATGACCGGTATCGTTCGAGCCGAGCGAAATAACCTGGCTTATCCGGCGTCCGGCTTGAACTCGACATAAAAAAACACGCAATACAGCGTGCCAAGCCAAGACAACGTTACATCAACCCTGAAAGACCGAAAGTGGGATAAAAACTATCGCTGACATACCTAAAGCCATGGTTGAACGTAGCTGGATAATCAACTTGAGATTAAAGCCCCGTAAAGGCTGGGAGATCATTATGAATAAAGCAGTTTTTTGTATCGCCAAAAATACAGAACAGACAGAGACCATTGTCAACGAACTGAAAGCATCGGGTTTTTCCAACAATGATGTCTCAGTGCTGTTTTCCGACAAATCCACTACCAAGGATTTCGCTCATGAAAAGCACACTAAAGCGCCGGAAGGCACGACTATCGGTGGAACCGTAGGCATAGGCGCCGGCGCTGTGCTTGGCTGGCTGGCCGGGATCGGCAGTTTGGCTATTCCGGGCGCCGGTCCGTTCATTGCCGCCGGTCCGATTATGGCGGCGTTGAGCGGTGCGGCAGTAGGCGCGGCCGCCGGCGGCTTGGCCGGTGCTTTAATCGGCGCGGGCATTCCCGAGTATGAAGCTAAACGCTATGAAGGAAAAATAGCCGGAGGAAGCGCCTTGATTTCAGTCCATACGGCTACCGGCGAAGCTCGGGATAGAGTGAAAGACATCTTCGAACGGGAGAATGCAGAGGATATTGCTTCGACTGGGGAAGAGTCGGCACACACCTAAACTTCTACGGTGCTACGGCACCTAAATCGACCCAACCAATGACATAGGAGTTCTATCATGCAATCCATTGATACTATAGATAAATTATTGAAAGACGAACTATCCGCAACGGAAACTTATCAACAAGTGCTGAATAACTTCCGGGAAAAAGGCCAAACGGCAGAGTCCGAGAACTTAATGCCGATTTATGAGGATCATGAAGAGGCCGTGTCTACCTTACAGACGCAAATTCGCCAGATGGGCGCCAATCCGTCCGAAGACTCCGGCGCTTGGGGTAGTTGGGCTAAAATAGTTCAGGGCGGCGCCAATATGATGGGCAAACAATCCGCGCTGAAAGCTTTGCAGGAAGGAGAGAAATCCGGCGCAGAGGATTATGAAGAAGCGCTGCAAGATCCCGAACTGCCATCGGATGTGCGCTCCCTGATTGAAACCAAGCTGCTGCCTGCCCAGCAATCGCATATCCGCATTCTGGATCGGCTTCTGGACATAGCGGCTTAGGATTTTTCATCTTCGCACGTAGCGTTTAATTAAAGACAGCGCGAACCGGTAAAGTTCGCGTTGCCTTTATTTATATACTGTCGCTTATCCGCCGTAGGGCGTGCCGTGCGCGCCTTGGTAGCTCAGGAACCTACATCAATAAGTAATGACCATGAAGCACATGAAGGGCATGAAGGATTGAAGCCTTCATGTCCTTCATGTGCTTCATGGTTTAAAAAATGCGTTATTTCATGCTCATTCCTAAGGCGCGCACGGCACGCCCTGCCCGCACTTGTCGCCGTCATTCAACAAATGGCGCGTTATCCATTATCGAACCGCCTCAACATCTCCCACAACATAACTCCGGGAGAGTTTCAATTAGGGATATTACCGATAGCGCAACGTAAAAAGCCGTAGCAAAATCGGAACCGAAGAGGTGAGATTATGAAAGCGATGGTATTGAATGCGCTCTATAACCTTAAGGAAAACCAAGCGCCGCTGGAATTGATGGAACTCCCCATTCCGGTTCCCGGCGAACAGGAAATCCTGCTGAAAATTTCGGCCTGCGGAGTTTGCCATACCGAACTGGACGAGATTGAAGGACGAACTCCGCCGCCATTCTTGCCGATAGTTCCAGGGCATCAGGTCGTTGGCCGGGTCGAAGCCGCCGGCAACAAAGTAAGAGCCATTAAAACAGGCGATAGAGTAGGCGTTGCCTGGATTTTCTCTGCCTGCGGCGCATGTAAATTCTGTTTGGCAGGCCGCGAAAACTTGTGCCCGTATTTCGCGGCGACAGGCCGAGACGCCAATGGCGGCTATGCGCAATATATGACTGTTGCGGAAAACTTCGTCTATGCGATTCCCGATGTTTTTTCCGACCTACAGGCCGCCCCGTTGCTTTGCGCCGGCGCAATCGGTTACCGCTCGTTACGCTTGACCGGCCTGAAGGACGGGCAACGGCTGGGACTGACCGGCTTTGGCGCATCGGCGCATCTTGTTTTAAAAATGGCGCAATACCAATATCCGCATAGCAAAATTTACGTTTTTGCCCGAAGCGCTAAAGAAAGAACGTTTGCCGAAGAACTGGGCGCGGTATGGACAGGAGATACTATCGAACGAGCGCCCGATAAACTGGACAGCATCATCGATACCACCCCGGCCTGGGAGCCTGTTGTTGAAGCGTTAGCCAACCTGGAATCCGGCGGCAGGCTGGTGATCAATGCGATCCGCAAGGAAGGCGACAATCGTTGTCTGTTGAAACTGAATTATCCGCTTCATCTTTGGCAGGAAAAAGAACTGAAAAGCGTTGCCAATATTACCCGGAAGGATGTACAAGCATTTTTGACGCTGGCGGCGCAAATGAATCTTCAGCCTGAAATTCAAGTGTTTGCATTGGAACAGGCAAATGAGGCGTTGATCGAGCTGAGTACAGGAAAGATTCGCGGAGCCAAAGTGCTGAAAATTGATTAAGTAAAGTAGTTGCGGTGGATTGCCTGGCGGCGAAACACCTTACAGTCGTAACACCTACATTGGAGGTATTTATGTTCTCGTTCTTCGCACATTTAATTTTATCGGCAGGTTTGTTGCTGCTGATGGCCCACCTTGTCCGCGGCGTGCAGGTGGAAGGCTGGGGTTCGGCGCTGATCGGCGCGATTGTTCTCGGCGTAGTGAATGCCGTGGTGCGGCCGATAATGGTTGTGCTCACATTGCCGCTGACGATTCTCAGTTTTGGACTCTTTTTGTTGGTGATCAATGCGCTCATGCTTGGGTTGATGGCGGCGCTGGTTCCTGGCATCCGCGTTCAAGGTCTCTGGCCCGCATTGATCGGAAGCCTGGTGCTCACGTTACTCAATGTTGTTGTTGAGTTTTTCATATAGTCTTGCAGGTCTGACGACAGGATGAGTCTTACAACGTTATGACGTCGTCAATATCTGCAACCTAACCGGAAAGTCGTCATGCTGGCAGGGATGCCAGTATCCAGGCACAGGGAAGTGAATCTGCCAGCTGGAACAATGCATGCGCCAATATCCGAGTTACCGTCCCTGGCACTGGGTTCCGGCATCACAACTCAGCATCAAGCAAATGCCCCAACTCTTTAGCCAACGCAATATAGGGAAACAGGCTAACCGGCACTGCGCTGTTAATGTCCTGATAAACACGCCGGTAGCGGCCGATTTTAATTTTTCGATCCGGCATGTCAAAGTAGTCGGCACACGTTTCAACTTTACTTGCCAGGATGGCCTTAACCAAAAGGCCTGTCATTCGCTTCATATCCTCTTGCAGCTCATCCAATACTTTTTGTTCCCAATAATCGTGCATCGGTATTTTTGCCAATTGTGCATTGACTTCATTCAAACCCAAATAGCCGGTTATTTCATTGAACAGTTTCAGGATAGTGACAAAACTCTGCCCGGTTTCAGCAGCCAATGAGACGATCAACGGAAAATCACTAAGGCTGGAGATAAACGCCAGACTTAGCGCCAATTGCTCGGGAATGCCATCTTGCCGATATTGCTCCAGCTGCTCGCTAAACTCGCTGTAGTCATGGTTAAAATATTGCTCATAGTCTCTTAAATATCGCCTATAACAGACAATGGTTTGTTCATTCGGCCGGATTTTTCTAGCTTGCCTTAAGGCCCAACGGCAAAAACCGGTCAAGGTGTTTTCCAACTGCATCAATAACCGATATTGCTTATCGGCGGCTATTTTATTGTCCAGCGCGCCAATCGCCAGGCGTAAGGCATCGCCATTTAAAACGCGGTCAAAAGTTAAATAGCAAGTGACATGATCCAGCGTATTTTCGCTGTCGGCATCCAGGCTTAAAAAACCGCAACCGGCCTGGTTGATGATTTTATTGCTGATCAGGGTAGCTTTAATTTCATCGGCCAAGGGGTGACTGGGCAGATAGCTTGCGTACTGTTTGCTAAGCTGTTCGGGAAAATAGGCTTGTAAATAACCGCTGCAACATTCTTCCTGCAACAAGGCCGATTGATCCTGTATCAATTGGGTCAGGTACATTTTGCCGGCAGCCATCAATACCGCAAGCTCGGGCCGGGTTATGACTTGTCCGGGACGGGACATGACTTCTTTGGTTTGCGGAAAAAACTCAACGGCCCTATCGAAAAAGCCGGCGGTTTCCAAACGTTCGGCCAGTTGCAGAAAAACGCCCGGATTTTCCGCGCAACGCAGTTGCTCCAATGATAGACAAAGGCTTTGCGCGATGTTATCAGCCAACACTAAGCGGCAAACATCCTGGGTCATGCTGATAAATAACGGTTGGTAATCAACGACCAGGTTTTTCTTTTGTAAACCAACTAGGAAGATTTTTAAATTCACTTCATGATCGGAAGTATCGACACCGGCCGAATTATCGACCGCATCGGTATTAATGCGCCCTCCCCTCAAACTATATTCAATACGTGCTTTTTGGGTAAAACCAAGATTAGCGCCTTCGCCAACGACAATAGCATTCAAATCCGCCGCATTCACCCGTACCCTGTCGTTAGTCCGGTCACCGACGTCTTCATGTTTTTCCGTGCCGGCTTTTACATAAGTGCCGATACCGCCCAGCCATAATAATTCCACCGGAGCGGTCAGCAAATAACGGATCAACGATTCGCCATCCAGCGATTTGTAACGCACGCCCAACCATTTTTTTAATTCATCGGAAACCGGAATATCTTTGGCTGCTCTGGGATAAACGCCGCCGCCTGCGGAAATAAGCGTCCGGTCGTAATCGTCCCAACTGGAACCCGGCAACTCGAACAAGCGTTTGCGTTCATTAAATGCCGCATCGCTATCGGACGGATTCGGATCCAGGAAAATATGCCGGCCGCTAAACGCCGCCAACAGCCGGATACACGGCGACAGCAACATGCCGTTGCCGAACACGTCGCCATCCATGCTGCCGATGCCGACTACGGTAAAGGCTTCGCTTTGGATGTCTTTACCGATTTCCCGAAAATGGCGTTTTATACATTCCCAAGCGCCGCGGGCGGTAATACCCAGCGCTTTATGGTCGTAACCGTGAGAACCGCCGCTGGCAAAAGCATCGCCCAGCCAGAACCGGTATTCTGCCGAAACCGCGTTGGCAATATCGGAAAACTGTGCCGTGCCTTTATCGGCGGCTACGACCAGGTAAGGATCGGGATCGTCGTAGCAAACAATATCCCGCGGATTGGCGATGTCTTCGCCGATGTAATTGTCGGTTAAATCGAGCAAGCCGCGTATCAGGGTGAGGTAGGCTTTTTTTCCGGCGTCTTTCATCCCGCTTGGGAACGAGGATTTTGCGCTGTTCTTTTTAACGACAAATCCGCCTTTGGCGCCTGTCGGGATAATCAGGGCGTTTTTGCTGATCTGGGTTTGCATCAAACCCAGAATTTCAGTCCTGAAATCATCGGGACGATCCGACCAGCGGATGCCCCCTCGGGAAATCTTGCCGCTCCGTAAATGGATGCCTTCCATATCGACGGCATGGACATAAATCTCGTTTTGAGGCTTGGGCGCGGGCATGTCGATAATGCCCAGACTGTTAATTTTATAGGCAATGAAATAATCCGCCGAATTGCGGCGCAGATGAAAATTACAGCGCATCGTTGCATCGATCAGGTTAAACAAAGTACGCAAAATCCGGTCATCATTAATATCGGAAACCGAGGCAATGCTTTCCAGCAATTGCAAACGCAACAGGAATGAAGCCTGCTCCTCGCGGATCACCGGGTCATCCCACTCTGGATTGGGCCTGAAGCGCGCTTCGAAGTAATTAAACAGGCATAGCGCAACCTGAGCGTTGTTAATCAAGGCATGATGCACACTGACTCGGGTGGTTCGACTAGCCAGCTGCAAATAATAGTTCCGGTAAGCCCTGAGTACGTCGATTTCCTGCCAAGCCATGCCGGTTATTACGCACAACTTGTTCAGCGCGTCGTTTTCCACCTTCCCTTCCATCAGCACCTGGATGGTTTCCAACATCCGCTTTCTTAACTTGGAGAACGATACGCCCTGGCTTTTGGCTTTAATGGTGAAACTTTTAATGAACAGGGTAACGCCGTCGACCGTAACGGGAAACTGTACCTGATCCAGCACTCTTAAATACATGTTTTCCAGGACCGGAATATATTCGTCCAGGTAACGCGACTGCCGGCTGTAAAAATGCAGCCGGTAATGAGCAACAGTGTTGCCGGGATTAAGCAGGCTGATATGTTGATTATTCGATGACAAGACTTGCTCAAGTTGCAGCATGTCTTTTAGCGCATAACGCGGCGGAACCAGCGCCCGGTATTCGGCTGAAAACGCAGCATGGTATTTTTGCCACAATTGATGGCCGGCTTGTTTGCCCAAGGCTCTTTCAGCGATACGCCGTAAGTTAATCTGCCAGGTTTTGGTGGGGTTGTTCAATCGCTTATCCGGTAGTTATAAAAATAAAACTGATAGATACGGATTTATTATTTTACCCGTTATCACACTGTTTAAATGCACCGCCCCAGCCTCAGGCCTACGAGGCTTTATGGAAAATTACACCAGTGAGCGTTATAGGATGTTCCGATAAAAGAAGGGCGAAGTTAGCGGGTGTGCTGAGTTAGGTGAGTAGAACGCTTGGCAATATCGATTAATGAACGCAATGCATCATTAACAGCCTTTGCATCCGGAAATGCTTCGATGACATCCGGTTCCAAGCGAACCATATCACCAAACTTTTTGCGTCCTGGACCGACTTTTCTTACCTGTAAGCTTTTCAAATCGTATTCGGGCCTAAGTTCATCTTCCACTTCAATCTTGTTCATATGCTTTCCGCTCCAATTGTGTTGCTTCTCTTGCGCTAATCAACCGAATGACATCGTTACGTTCCATATACGAAACAAACAATAAACGTCCTTGATGTGATTCGCCTATTAAAATATAACGGTGTTCGCCGTAGGAATGATCCGGATCGTAGAAATCCACATACAAAGGGTCATTGAAAGCCGTCCTGGCTTCTTCGAATGTAACGCCATGCTTTGATAGATTGGCCGTTGCCTTGTCTTCATTCCATTCATATTTCATAGCTGGATTCTATTTAGCGTGAGATGAAAAGTCTATAGTTGTGTAGTGGTTGCTTTCAACCTTGGCTGTGACGAGGAGTTATGTTGGCATTTACCGACAAAGGGAATTCGAGCATTCGTGAAGGCCGGATATAATCGGTTTTTCTTTAAACCTTCGTGCTCTTCGTGTCTTCGCGGTAAAATTCTTTAACTCAGATATTTGATGATTTCCAGGACATTGCAATCGCCCTGACGAGTATAGGTAACCGAATCCATCAAGGTGCGGATGAAAAATATGCCCATGCCGCCTTCTTTGGGATGATCGAAATCCGGCACTTGCACAGACTCCAAATCGAAACCCTGCCCATGATCATAGACTTTGATATTCAATTCGTTTTCATGGATATTGATGGATATTCTGACGGTATCGTCCGGCTTGGTCAGGGTTCCGTGTTTGATGGCATTAATGGTCGCTTCCGTTAACACCAGATTTAAATGGTAAGCCAGGGCCTCCCGATCGCCGGAAAATTTGTCCAGTTCTCTTGCTATATGCTCACCGATGCTTCCGATCAAATCCAGATATTTGGTCTGCGTCGGAATGATTACCTCTACCTGAATAACCGAACTACACATATAAAACCTCTACATTTCACGGTAACCGCTTCTTCTCTTGTATCCCTGCACTCAGTTGTCAAAAGCCTCATTTAAGTCGGCATAAATATCGAACACCCTGTTCAAGCGGGTCAGCTCGAACATCGACAATACCTGTTGCTGCATATTGGCTAAAGCCAACTTGCCCGATTTGGCCGCTGCGTTTTTATAACCCGACAGCAAAGCGCCCAAACCCGAGCTATCGATAAAACGCACCTGTTCCAATTGCACGATAATATTCACTTCGCCCTGCTCTATCAGGCGCAAAATGGCTTCTTTTAATTCACCTGAATTATGCGCATCTATCCTTTCTTGCTGAATAAAAAGGACGGTGTAGCCATTTATCTTTTCTTGATTCAAATTCATCGGCTTCCTTGACTGAGATAAGTGCTTAAAACAAAACCCATAATCGAATCATAACACCATAAATAACATTAGAAATCTATTATCTGGCGAGTTTCAATCTAATATACCGGACTCGATGAAAAGAACTTAACCATTAGACCTTCCAGGTTTTAAAAACCTGGAAGGTCTGCCGTCGATCGCTTAGCTCAGCTTCGCCAAGCCGTCTTTTAGCCCGGACAGGTCATGCAGCTTTTGTGGATTGATGCCGAACGAGGAACTATCCAACACGTCTTGCGCCACCCCCAACGAAACCGCCGCCAGTGAACCGTTCTGTCCGTATTGGTAAGTCAGGTCGCCACCGAGCGCTTCGCCTTTGTAGCGTTCCAAGTGCTTATCCAGCTTGGCGTTGGTCAATGCCCAGTGATCGGTCATCGCATTAGCCGCAACGTCTTGGTCGAAGCTCCCTACTAATTTGCCGAAGTCGTACTGATTGATGCGCGCTTTGTCGGCTTTGGTTTCAGTGTTGGCGATCATTTGCAGGATGTCGATGCTGCGGTTGTTCGGCGAAGCGTACCAGTCGAGGAATGTGATCCGGTCCGGCCCCTGCCCTGGATTTGCCGAAGGGCCTGTTTCCAGTATCAGGTCGTTACCGAGATGGCGAAGTTGCAGGTCGCTCATTTTGATGCCGCTACCCAATGACAAGGTGTTATCCGCACCGGTAGAGGCCAATACGGTGTCCTGACCGTCGCCGCGGTTGAAGGCGATGATGTCGGCACCGGCTCCGGTATCGATGCTGTCGTTGCCGGTTCCGCCGATCAACAGGTCGTTGCTGCCGCCGCCGATCAGGGTGTCGTTACCTGAACCGCCGTTGAGCAGGTTATTGCCGGAGCGGTCATGATCGTCATCATGGTGCGAATTTTTGCGGTTTCGGTCATGTCCGCCGTTATCGTCGTGATCATCGCTATGATGTGAATCGTCATGATGGCCGTTGCAGTTATCCGCTTCGATTGGAACCGGTGCGTCCGCCAAGGTAGCGCTATCGGGACTACCGCCGATCAATAGATCGTCTCCACTGCCGCCTTCCAGTACGTCATTGCCGGAACCGCCGGCCAGCACGTCGGCCGCACCGCCGCCACGCAACCAATCGTCATCGGCAAGGCCGTAGATCACATCCCTGAGCGCTGTTCCGCTGAGTTTGTCGTCTTCGCCGCTGCCCTTGGTGAAATTGGCGACATCCAGCCTGAAGGCGCCGGTTGCACTGTCGCCTGAGCTATCGGTGGCGGTAACGCTGATGTCCCACAACCCGGCCGAACCATCGGGCGCGATACTGAGGAAGGTTCTCGTGTTGGCGTCGAATACCAGCCAATCGGGCAAGGGATTGCCATTGGTCAGCTTTGCACCGTAGCTCAACAAGTCGCCTCTATCCATATCGGTAAAAGCATCGGCTGGTAATTGATAGTTGAACGCGCCGGTTTCGGTGGCGGTTTGATCGGCCAGCGGGATGGCGGCCACCGGGGCGTCGTTGCTACCGGTGATAGTGACGGTCAATGACGATGGCGTTGCGGTCAGTCCGTCTGTTGCTTGGTAATCGAAAGTCTCAATGACGGTTTGGCCGGCTGCCAATGATTGCACGGCAAACAAGGCATTGTCCAAGACATAGCGGTAGCTGCCGTCTATAGCCAGTGTTAAGTTGCCAAAACTGCCTGCTCTAAGTCCTGCATCCGCTACGCTAAGCACGGTGTCTTGATCAATATCGGCATCATTGGCAAGGACATTGCCGATTGCCGTCGTGTTGATGTCTTCCTGGACAGCGGCGCTATCGACGGTGGTCAGCGGCGCGTCATTGGTGCCGGTAATGGTGACGGTCAAGGTCGAAGGGGTAAAGATCAGTCCGTCTGTGGCTTGGTAGTCGAAAGTTTCAATGACTGTTTGTCCTGCTGACAACGATTGCACTGTCGGCGAAGCGTTGTCGAGTGCGTAGCTGTAGCTGCCGTCTACGGCCAAGGTAAGGTTGCCGTAGTTGCCGCTGAATACGCCGGCATTTGCCACGCTAAGCACGGTGCCTTGATCGACATCGGTATCATTAATAAGGACATTGCCGGTGGTTGCCGTGTTAAGGTCTTCCTGAACGGCTGCCATGTCCGCTGCCGTTACCGGCGCGTCGTTCACGCCGGTGATGGTGACATCGACCACGCTGCTTGAGGTTGCGCCTTTGCTGTCGCTGATGGTATAGCTGAAACTATCGGTAATGGTCTGCCCTGCGCCCAGTTCCTGAAAGCGGTTGCCGATGTCGTATAACACTTGTCCGTCCGCGAGCTGCACGGCCGCTCCCACAGCCGATGCGCCGACGGCGATAATGGAAATAACGTCGTTGGCATTCGGATCGGTATCGTTCGCCAGCAATGCGGCTGTCGGCACATTCATCACGCCGCTGTCTTCGTACACGGTGATGGCATCTGCATTGGCAACCGGTGGACGGTTTAGCAAGCCTTCGATGCCGGCGCGGTCCAGCCAGGAACCGTCGCCGAACTCGAGGCGATTGATGCCCTGGTTTTGACTAAACCAGTCACTCAATAGAATAGAATCCGCCGTGCCGACGACGTTGAGTAAAATGCCGTTATCTATCCGGCTGGCTTCAAGGTTGTTTACAGTCAGGCTGCTGCCGATAAACAAGGTGTTGTTGCCTTCCAGGTCGTTGATGATGTCTGCGCCATCGCCCAGATGAAACTCATAGCGGTCATCGCCTGCACCGCCGAATAAAGTGTCATTATCCAGACCGCCAATCAGTTTGTCATTGCCGCCTTCGCCTCTCAGTTCATCATTTCCGGCGCCACCATCAAGGATGTCGTTACCTTCAGCACCGCTACCGTCGCCGACATCGCCCCAAAGTTTGTCATTGCCGGCTCCTCCCAACAGCGTATCGTTGCCGCCATCGCCCCAAAGTTTATCATTGCCATCGCCACCCTCAAGGGTATCATCACCTTCCGCACCGGTGCCATCGCCGTTATCGCCACTCACTATATCGTCACCCGCCCCGCCCAGCAGAGTGTCGCTGCCGCCATCTCCCCAGAGCTGATCATTGCCTTCACCGCCATCAAGGTAGTCGTTGCCTTCTACCCCGGTACCGTCGCCCTCCAGATAATCATTGCCCATTCCGCCAAACAAGGTGTCGTTACCGCTATCGCCCCACTGCTTATCATTACCATCGCTACCCAACAGAGTGTCATTGCCGCCATCGCCCCAAAGTTTGTCATTACCATCCCCGCCATCAAGATAGTCATTGCCTTCACCTGTACCGCCATAATCACCACTGAGTCTGTCGTCGCCCGCTCCGCCCAGCAGAGTGTCATCACCACCGTCACCCCACAGACTGTCATTGCCGTCGCCGCCATCAAGATCATCATCGCCTGCACCTGCACCGTTGTTTACACCTGTACCGCCGTTATCGCCACTGAGACTGTCATTGCCTGCCCCGCCCAACAATGTGTCTTTACCGCCATTGCCCCATACTCGGTCATTGCCGTCGCCGCCATCAAGGTAGTCGTCGCCTTCCGCACCAGTGCCATCGCCGACATCGCCACTGAGCTTGTCGTCGCCTGCCCCGCCCCACAGTTTGTCGTTACCGCCATCGCCCCATACTCGGTCATTACCATCGCCGCCATCAATGTAATCGTCGCCTTCCGCACCGGTACCGTCCCCGTTATCACCATTAAATTCGTCATCGCCTGCCCCACCCAGCAGGGTGTCGTTACCCGCTCTGCCATACAGCGTATCGTTACCAACCATGCCACTCAGGGTATTGTCTGCATCGTTGCCATTCAGGATGTTATCCAGGCTGTTACCTGTAGCGTTGATGTTAGCCGCACCGATCAGGGTGATGTTTTCGACCTTGTTGGAAAGAGTAAAATCCGCTGAGGCAAACACGCTATCTATCCCCGCGCCTGCCAGCTCGATCACTATATCGGCAGTATTGTCCACGATGTAGGTATCGTTGCCTACGCCTCCTGCCAGCGTATCCACACCCGCGCCACCATCCAGTACGTTATTGCCACTGTTGCCTGTGATGGCATTATCTAACGCATTGCCGGTTCCGTTCAGATTCACGGTACCGGTGAAGACGAGGTTTTCGATATTGTCAGCCAGAGCATAATTGATGGTGGATTGCACCGTGTCCGTGCCTTCGGCAAGATTTTCCGTGATCGCATCGCCGATGTTTTCCACGATATAAATGTCATTGCCCGCCCCCCCGACCATACTATCCGCCCCTGTGCCGCCATCCAGTGTGTCATCGCCAGCTCCACCGTTAAGCGTATCGCTACCGGAAAAACCGCTCAAAATATTTCCGCTATCGTTGGCGGTGATAACATTGTCGAGCCTATTGCCTGTTCCGTTAATGGCATCAGTGCCGGTGAGCATGAGATTTTCAACGTTGTCGGCGAGGGCATAACCGATGAAGGCCTGCACGGTATCCGTGCCTTCGGCAAAATTTTCCGTGATCACATCGCCGATGTTGTCCACTACGTAAGTGTCATTGCCTGCGCCTCCGATCAAGGTGTCAGCGCCTGCACCTCCGTCCAGCCTGTCGTTGCCTGTATCGCCGTTGAGCGTATCATTACCGGCAAGGCCGCTCAGCAGGTTATCCGCACTGTTGCCAGTGACGGTGTTGTCCAACGCATTGCCGGTCGCATTGATATTGGCCGTACCCGTCAAGGTGAGGTTTTCGATATTGCCTGAGAGCGCATAGTCCGCCGAAGCAAACACGCTATCTGCCCCTTCTCCTGCCAGCTCGATCACTATATCGGCAGTATTGTCCACGATGTAGGTATCGTTACCTGCTCCGCCTGCCACGGTATCCTTGCCTTCTCCGCCGTTAATGGTGTCGTTACCGCTGCCCGCGTCCACATAGTCATTACCGGCTCCCGCATCAACGATGTCATTACCGCCTCCTGCCATAATGCTGTCATCTCCCGCCAAGGCGGTGATGCGTTCGTTCATGCCGGTGCCTTGAATGAGATCTACATCGGGAGTGCCGATGACATCCATGCCGATATCGATTACCTCTTGCAAAGACAAGGTGCGGTCGGCAAAGGCAAAGGTATCGATCGAACAGCTGTTGGCTGGATCGTTGGGGTTAAAGTTGTCGATGTGCAATTCGTCGCCGTTCGCAAAGCTGAGCTTGAGCGAACCCAACCCGATAACGATACCGGAACCGGCGAAATTGAAATTAAATTGCAAATTGTTGCCGCCCGCGCCTGAGTCGGCGATGTGGTTGACGCCAAATCCTGAATTGAACACATACCGGTCGCGCCCATCACCGCCGTCCAGATAGTTGTCGCCGCCTTGAGCAAAAAAAGTATCTTCTCCGGCGCCGCCGAACAATGTGCTGCCGGCGCCGATGGATGAGAGGGTATCGTTGCCGTCGCCTCCGTCCAGGTAGTTGACTCCATCTCCGCCGTAAAGTTGGTCATCACCCGCCCCACCGATCAGAGTGTCGTCGCCGCCTTCCCCATATAAGGCGTCGCTACCGTCGCCGCCATCCAGGTAGTCGTTACCTTCCGCACCGGTGCCGTCGCCGTTATCTCCATTGAGCCTATCATCGCCCGCCCCGCCCAACAGGGTGTCATCACCGCCTTCTCCGTAAACGGAGTCGTTACCGTCGCCTCCATCCATGTAATCGTTGCCTTCGTTCACACCGTCTGCCCGAACAATACGATGTTATCCCCTCTAAGTTTGTCGTCTCCCGAGCCTCCCATCACGATGTCGTTGCCGTCGTTGCCGGAAATAATGTCGTTGCCGCCTTCTCCAAAGATAACATCGTTACCCGCTCCGCCCCAGACATGGTCAAGGCCGTCTCCGGCGTAGATGATGTCGGCTGCACCGTCCGCCGGAATGCCTCCTCCACCGGTAACGGGTTGGAACAGTCTAAACATGAGTTCGTCGGTCACCGTCCAGTCGAAGCTTTGCGCCACCCAACTGTTATCGCTCAAGATGTCGTCTCCCGCCCCCGAAATTAACAGGTCCTGTCCGCCGCCACCGGTCAATACGTCGTTTCCGGCGCTGCCCACTAAGGTGTCGTTACCAACTCCGCCTGCGAGCCAGTCGCCTTTAAGGCCGGTTCCTGTATCGGTGTTGCCGTTGAGAATGGCTTGTTCGATAGTGATTTCGCTTTCACCGTATAGATGATCATCCCCTGCATCACCTATCAGGATGTCGCTTTCCTCTAGCCCTTCGATGATGTCGTTACCAGTGCTGCCGCCGATCCGGTCGGCAGTGCCCGGATCGCCTAAGATGATGTTGGCGGCTTGCGTAGGCGCAGCTCCGTCCAGCGTGATGCCGAGGTCGCCCGCATGGTAGCGCTGTATGGTGAGGCTGCCGTCCACGACCAGGGTTGCGCCATCGACTGCGTTGATGTCTCCAGATCGGGTGGAGATGACGGGATTGCGCCCGTCATCCCTCCCACACCACCGGACATGCGGTTTTCCGCATCCGGCGGTTGAACCCAGCGACTTATCTCGCCGCAAAATCTGACGGCACCCACAACCCC
>Ga0208789_1000686_pt1 | contig 27390 bp, 18 predicted proteins | sample Methanotroph_Enr_FD_187368 | JGI IMG/M metagenome (GOLD analysis project Ga0208789, IMG submission 187368) | Enriched soil microbial communities from Old Woman Creek wetland in Ohio, USA - Methanotroph_Enrichment_5 (SPAdes) (version 2) | ecosystem: Environmental > Terrestrial > Soil > Wetlands...
CGATACACTTGTCCGTCAACTCTTAATGCGCCAATTAATCCCTGCCGTTTGCCCGTCCAGTGACGAACCGCATCGTCGTATAAATGATCTGTTTCAGACCATGCGCTCATATAAGGATCGATGGTTACCAGCGGGTAGGCCGGGGCACGCAGGTTTTTAGTGACTATTGCGGGAGTTTTCTGTGTCTCTGTGCACGATGCTAACAGAAACAGATTCAGAATCAACAGGTAAAACATGGCTTTCGGATTAAAATTGGCCAAAAAGTGTATTTTGTTCATGGTTATATTTTATTTGGCCTAAAAATACATCAATGTTTTCAATAATGCCCGGGGAATTGGGATTAATAAAGCTATTCCGGAATGCGGGAATACTGGTGTTGTTATGTATTTATTAGAATGGAATATACCATTTTAATCAAAAAATCCCACAAGTCTGGACTCGCGGGATTTTTTGAAGTGAAGCCTTCACTCTGAGCTTTTAGTTATAATCTTGGACCTATAAGCAAAAGTGAAGGCTTCACTAAGAGGAAGTCTTAAACTAATTTCTGACTGAGTTTTTGCTCTTCCACCTGTGCATCAATCACGGCAATAGTCACCATGTTGAGGATATCGCGGACAGAACTTTCGACATTCAGAATATGAATTGGTTTATTTAATCCCATCTGTATCGGTCCGATTGTGTCGCTCATTCCATTCTCAAGCATCAGCTTGTAGGCAATAGTTGCTGAACTAAGGTTCGGAAAAATGAGGGTGTTTACATTTTTACCATCAATTTTCGAGAATGGGAATTTATCGTGTCGCAAATCTTTATTTAAGGCAAAATTCAACTGTAACTCGCCGTCAACCATCATTTCCGGATTATTCTCGTGCAAATAAGCTACTGCTTCATGCACCATCCCTGGACTTCCGGCAGCTCTTGCGCCAAAGTTTGAATAAGAAAGCATAGCCATTACAGGTTCAGTATTAAATAATTTCACAGCATCCTGTGTCAGCTTGGCAACATCAATCAATGTTTCTTTGGTTGGGTGGCTGTTTACCATGGTATCGGCAAAGAAGAGCGTTCCCTGTTTAGTGGTCACAATATTCATTCCGGCAATGTGTTTCAACCCTTCGCGCATACCTACAATTTCGATGGCAGGAGTGATGGCATCCTGGTATTTGGTATAAACACCGGTAATAAAAGCATCGGCATCGCCGGCTTCAACCATCATCATACCGAAATAGTTGCGATCGAACATTTTCTCGGAAGCTTCCTCAAAGGTCATCCCCTCACGCTGGCGTTTAGCAGTGAACATTTTGGCATACTTTTCCCGTTTTGAAAATTCACGATCGTGACGAAGATTGACAATTTCAACTCCTTCAAGTTCGATGTTGTTATTCTTGATAAGCTTGCCAATGATCTCTTCGTTACCAAGCAAAATTGGGATGCAAATTCCTTCAGCCCTGGCCACAGAAGCGGCTTTCAGCATATTGATATGGTTCGCTTCTGCAAAAACCACCCGTTTCGGATTTTCTTTTGCTTTTTCGGTTAAACCACGAATCAGTTTATTGTCGAGACCCATTCGCAGGCGTAATTCTTCTTCATACTTGTCCCAATCGGTAATTGGCTTGCGGGCAATACCGCTTTCCATAGCAGCTTTCGCTACTGCCGGGGCAACGGTAACCAACAGACGTGGATCGAGTGGTTTCGGAATTATATATTGACGTCCAAAACTTAAATGATTTGAATTATAGGCTGCAGTCACCACTTCAGGAACTGGTTTTTTAGCCAGCTCAGCAATTGCATGTACAGCAGCAACCTTCATTGCTTCATTAATGCCGGTTGAACGTACATCCAAAGCACCACGGAAAATATAAGGAAACCCTAATACATTGTTGACCTGGTTAGGATAGTCACTACGACCAGTTGCAAAAATAATATCAGGACGCGAAGCCATAGCGTCTGCATATGAAATTTCCGGATTTGGATTGGCGCAGGCAAATACGAGTGGATTAGCTGCCATACTGCGAACCATGTCCTGAGTAAGACATCCTTCAACTGAAAGACCAAGGAATACATCTGAACCAGCAACTGCTTCGGCAAGTGTATTGCATGGAAGTGAGGTTGCAAATGGAAGCTTGCGGCTGTTCAGATCGGTACGACGTGTTGAAATAACACCCTTACTGTCAACCATTACGATATTCTCAAGTTTGGCACCAAGGGCCATGTAAAGGGTAGTACATGAAGAAGCAGCAGCTCCGGCACCATTGACAACTATTTTAATATCTTCGATTTTCTTGCCAACCAGTTCAAGCGAGTTGATCAGTGCAGCTGCTGAAATAATAGCAGTTCCATGTTGGTCATCATGCATGAGCGGAATGTCTAAAGCTTCCTTCAGTTTTTCTTCGATTTCAAAACATTCAGGAGCTTTAATATCTTCAAGATTGATCCCGCCAAAAGTACAAGCAATTGCCTTCACAACTTCGATGAATTTCGCTGGATCTTTTTCATTGACTTCAATATCAAACACGTCAATATCAGCAAATATTTTGAATAACAGACCTTTGCCTTCCATTACGGGCTTTCCGGCAAGAGCACCGATATCGCCCAGACCGAGAACTGCTGTTCCATTCGAGATTACAGCAACCAGATTTCCTTTGGCTGTGTAGTCGTATGCACACTGAAGATCTTTTTGAATCTCCAAACAAGGAATAGCTACACCTGGTGAATACGCAAGCGCCAAATCACGCGCTGTACTGTATGGTTTTGTAGGTACAACCTGTATTTTCCCTGGTCTGCCATTTTTGTGATAGTTTAATGCATCGGTACGTAAAGCATCATTACGCTTAGAATTTTCCATATTAAAATATTTTGTTGTTTGATGCCCATTGATTTTTAAAAAGGAAGTCACTTTTCAAAAAAATTGGCAAACAAAAGTAGATTTATTTTCTAATCCACAACAGGAGATATAAAAAGTTTACAAATTGATAATATTGGAAAATCTTTATATTAATATTTTCGCCCTCTCTCCTAATCTCCCTTTCTCAAGTTCTTGACGTCTCCGCTTCCCAACTTCTGTAAACCTGGCTACCGGTCTCCTCGTCATTGATAATCCGCAAATGGGTATCAATTTCCTGTTGCATCTCCTCGACGTGGGATATTACCCCAACAATCCGGTTCTCTTTCCTAAGTGATTTAAGCGTCTCAAATACAACATCCAGCGACTCTTTGTCAAGTGATCCGAATCCTTCATCCAAAAAGAAAAAATTCTGTGATGAAGCAGTGAATTGCTGAATACTGTCGGCTAAAGCCAATGCCAACGATAAGGCTGCCTGGAAAGTCTGACCACCCGACAGTGTTTTTACACTCCTTACTTTCCCTCCGTTCAAATAATCACGTACCTGGAAATTATTGTCATCGGTTATTTCCAGCGACATTTTTTGCCTGACCAGTTTATAAAACCGATCGTTGGCAGCAAGACAAAGATTATGGAGATGAACGGACGAAACATAATTCACAAATCCGCTTCCCTTAAAAAGTTGCTTCATCGTCTTAAGATCTTCTGAACGCAAATTCAGATGATCCATATTTTTTCGTATTCCAGCCTGTTGTTCGAGATCTTTGGTCAATTTCCGAATCTCACCCTCCATCTTCCCTAGCTCGCGGTTTTTCTCCGCCTGAACTTCTTTCAGTCTCTGCACTTCGTCACTCAGTTTTTGATGATCATCCGCAACGTAGATCCGTTCCCCAATTTCGATTTGAATCAATTGTATCTGGTTCACCGAAAATTGCAATTGTTGCCTGAAATTCAGTATCCGTTGCCTTTCAGACTCCACATCAATTTCCTGATTCAATAAGTTTTTAATCTGGCCAACAGAAGAATAGTTTGAAGCCGAAAGCAATTGATTAATTTGCTCATTAATTGCTATATGATTTTTTTGTTCCTGCATTAAAATCAATTGATTGGCCTGCAGTTTACCCGATGATTCCTTCTGCTTTTGCTGAATAAGTGTAATTGCATCATTCGTTTTTTGCCAGGCCGACTCCAGCTCGGAAAATTTCTTTAATAAACTATCCGATAATTGATGAACATGGTCAACCGATTGCTGAAGATAGACTTCGATCTCCAGCATTTCAACCTGCCGGGATAATGTGGCGATCTCCGATTGATTGATGGTTTGCTTCTCCCTGATCTTATCAAGCTCCTTTTTATAAATCACCAATGCATTCTGTTCCTTTTCTGTCTCAATTCTCAACTTATCGAGTTGATCCTCTTTCGTTTTAATCGAAAACACCATCGACTCAGCATCCTTCATTAATTGCTTAACAATACCCTCGTCATTAAATTCCGGCCAGGCAAAAAGAGCCTGGTGTTCCGCCATCTTTGCCTGGTGCTCCGCTTGTTTTAACTTCAGTTTCTGAACCGATTCCTGTTTCAGATGGATTTGCGTTTCGATCTGGCGCAAAGTGATCATCCCCTTCTCCAACGTATCTATGGCTTTCTCCCGATTTAATTTTGAGTTACGCTCCGATTGCAGGGCGCTCTTCACTTCACCGCTGATCAAAACTTCGGGATGCGACAATGAACCACAAAGCGGACATGGTTTTCCATCCTCCAGCTGAGTTGCATACTCTTCCAGTTTATCCCGAATCAGCAAATGCTCAATGTTTTTAGCGATCGCCAATATCTCATTTTTAATTTCGGTCACCTTTTGAGTCAGGTACTCCAGCCATTCTGTTCTGCTTTTTTTGTTCGCAGATTCTTCGGTATGTAAACCCGAAATATTTGTTATAAAACGATCATTTAATGCCTTAATCTCTTTCGCTACTGTTTCAAGTTCTTCCGAAACCAGCTGATTGTTCGTTACTTTTGTGTCTTTGATCGTAAACCAACTGTGTACTTTCGCCAATTCTGTCAGATTGGGCAATCGTAATTTAAGTATTTTAAGCTCTTCAGACTTTCCCTCCTGCAAAAGTTTAAAGTTTTGAATTTTAACTGTCGAATCCTGACAGGTGACCTCCCCTTTTTTTATACGCTCAGCGATTTTTCCATTTTCAACATTCAATTCAATGATCCGGCCAATTTTTTTTAATTCTGTGGCCTGCTGCTTAAGCAAATCACGTTGTTCATAATCGGCTTTCAACTTTTCAAAATCTTTTGTGAGAACCTCTAAATTGGCAGTGCAATCTTTATGAATTGAGGTTTCATTTTCGATCGTTCGCTTAAGTTGCTCCACGCCTTTGCCAACCTCATCCGATCGCTCAAAAAGATTTTTAAAATTATTCCGGCAATACTCGTATTCTTTCAGCTGCTGTTCCGATTTCTGAACCTCGACCTCTCTTGTTTTAAGTAATTCATAGCTGATTTGTTGCTCTTTCAACTTTCCAACAAGCTCTTTGAGTTGCTTTAGCTCAGCCTCATCGTTCTGTTTTAAAGTTAATTGCATTGTTAATTGTTCAAGTTCTGCCCGAATTGCGTAGAGCCGAAACTTAGCCGCTTCCAGTTGTTCGGGTTTTACCTCGCCCAATTGCAGCAATTGTCCCTCAAGCTTTTGCAGTTGTTCTGTATTTTTCGTTTCGAGCGCGACCGTCTTATAATAAAGCTCAAACTTCCCAAGGTTAAACAGCTCTTTCATCATCTGGGTCCTGTCCTTGTTTCCCAGCTGAAGAAACTCCTGGAACTGCCCCTGCGGAATAATAATTGTCCGTTTAAAATTCTCGTAACTAAGCCCGATAACCTGCTGCAGTTCTTCAATCTGAACCGGAACCCATGTTCCGTTGAGGTTCTTGTAGGCCGACCGGTCTAATGTTTTAACATCATCAAACCGTTTACGGTTACGCTTCCCCCTTACAACCGATCGATAGGTCGTGCTCCCATTACCGGCGCTGAAATCGAACTCAATAAACAGCTCGTCCGATTTCAGGTTCATCATATTGTAGTTGCGGTTATCGCGGGCATTCATCCGCTCAGTTTCACCATAAAGTGCATAGGTGATGGCATCGAGGATCGATGATTTTCCACTACCGACAGAACCGAAAATCCCAAAAAGATGCGCCTCGGTAAGCCGCTGAAAATCAATAGTCTGCTTTTCCTGGTAAGAAAAAAGACCTTGCAGGGTAAGTTTAATTGGAATCATAATTCATATTTTACCACAGATTACGCATATTTACACAGATTGAAAAAATCTGTTTCAAATAATCTGTGTGTTTTTGTGTAATCTGTGGTGAAATCTTTTACATGTATATCTGTGTTAAAACTATTCTTCGTCTTCTGCCAAAACTTCTTTAAATAAATTCAAAATCCGCTGGTTGGGCTCCTGCCCCTTCACGTACCTGAAATAGTCAGTAAAAAGTTGCTCCATTCCTTTACTCAGGTCGATTGTCCTTCTGAGATTCGCCAGGTCACTATCTCCTCTTATAACGTCCGGAATGATCGAAATAATTCCGCCGTGAGTACTGTTCAACATTTTGCGCTCTTCAGCGGTCAGATAAGTTTCGGTACTCATTGTCAATTCGATAAGCGCCTCATGATGTTCATGCAGCCATTCTTTGGCTTCGTTAACACTTTGAGCCCGTTTACGTAACAACCGTTTTGCCTTGAACAACTCGTGGTTTGTGATAACAGGCGCCTTCCCCGGTTCGATATCAAGTACCAGAACATACTTTTTCTGGTCAGCCTCGGCAAAGCTGTAAGATAGCGGACTCCCCGAATAGATGACCGGGCAGGGATTGGTGTCGATGATTTGCTTACGGTGCAAATGGCCAAAAGCGGCATATTGGATTTGCAAAGGAATATTCTCCGAATAAATCACCTGCGCTCCGCCAACGTGAAGGATTGGTTTCTCGTCTTCAGGTTCCTCAGGCAATGCGGCCCCTTTCCTGGCTATAAAAAGATGGGAGATCAGGATATTAATCCCTTTTTTGTCACAGTATTTTAGCGCCAGATCTGACCATTTATCATGAAGTAATTTGCGCAGTTCCTCTTCTGAATCTTCATGGCCAAGGTAAGCTTTCAGTCTGAATTCATTGGCATAAGGTGTCAGTAGCAGCCTCAACGGATCGGTGCAACCGGGCAGTATAAGTTCCGCAAAACCCTCCTCACTTTGAGTCACTTTCAAACCAGATTCCAGTTCAAAGGGTGTGATCAGCACATTGGGATAACCGGCAAAAATAATTCCGCACTCACGCGCCAACGGGTCGGGAGCATCGATGCGATCGGGCGAGTCGTGATTACCTGCAATCGCAATTACTGCACGATTCCCATTGTTTGCCAGGCGTTTCAGGGTTTTATAAAACAGGTCGACCGCTTCGGTGGGCGGATTGTAGGTGTCGAAAAGGTCGCCGGAAATTAGTACCGCATCAGCCTGTTCGGCTTCAGCAATCCCGCATATCTCATTTAAAACATCTCTTTGTTCGTCAAGCCTTGAAAGACTTTCGAGCCGTTTACCCAGGTGCCAGTCGGATGTGTGAAGTAGCTTCATCAGATTTAGATTATGATGATGCTATATTACATCAAAAGTTGGTGGTTTTCAAATCCGGGGAGATTAGATTTGATAAAAAAAACTATGCAGGTTAATCTTAGGATCGGATAATTCCGATTAAGTTTCTACTTGTTGCTATTTGATTTGTAAATCATCCGGATTCTGTCTGCAATCCCAGACTGAGTGAACGACAATATTTCCTTCAACGTTTTCACATAAAATAATGTAATGATCCACAATAAGTCCGTGAACAGAATCAAACTCAGTTTTAAAGCCAATATCGGGTTGATTTAAAAGAAGTTTAAGTTCTTTCTTAAATTTTTGATATATTTTTTTGGAATAGGTTGTACTATTGCTCGTTTCAGCATAAAACGCCAATATTTCAAATAGTTTGATTCTGGCTCTATTTGACCATATTATTTTGCGTCTAGCCATTTTGAGATTTCTTTATCAAGCAGTTCTTGTTCGATATAAAATCCTTTCTCAATTTCTTTTTTCGATTCAATTATTTCATTTCTCTGTTCTGGAGTCAAAACAATAATTTTCGTCTCTGTTTTAGCGTCAAGAACAACCTTTATGGCCTTAAGGACTGAAATGTCATTAATCTTAGCAATCCTATAAATTAACATTTTCTTTAGCTCAATCGTTGTCATGATTACTTCATTTTTCACAAAGATACAACTAATTAATATCAACTGAAGTCGGATTTTTGATGCGTAACAACCTGAAAATCTGCTTTGAAGATTATTCTTTTATGGACTTAATGCCTCCAATATTGAGGGACAACGGACATTGATCTTGAGCAATAACACCAGGATAAAGCCTTAAGGTGTTACCGTTCTCTCTGCCAGCCGCAACCGTTCCCGTTCAATATCTTCGCGTGATTTACTGGTTGTTACAAAATACACCCCCGTAAAAATCAAAAGTGCAGCAAACGGCTTGGTCCACGAAAAAATATCCTGGCCCCACATCACCGCAATGAATGAAGCGACAAGTGGTTGCAAATAATTATACATCCCGATTGTAGTTGGCCGGATTTGCCTCTGCGCCACTGGAATCAGCAGGTAGGTGATAAAAGTGGCTCCGACCAGTAAATAAATATAGCTACTCCATGCAGCCGTCGTTCCTTCAGTAAATATTTTAGCTGTAACCACATCTTTGTAACCAAAAGGGAGGAACATGACTGCGGAAAAAAGAAACATCCATTTCATAATCGTAATGGAACTGTACCGCTTTGATATGCCGCGTGTCAATACAAGGAAAAAGGCATAGGAAAGACTGCTGAATACACACAGCAAGTCGCCGATTATTGAAGCATCCCGGCCGGCAATCGATATCTCGGCTGTTAATATGACCGACAAAACTCCGATCAGTCCAAGAATTACACCCCCGGCCTTTTTGAACGTGATTGGCTCTTTCAGAATAAAGAACGAGATGATCATCGCCAGTATCGGGGTGATTGTGATAACAATAGAGGCATTTGTTGCAGAGGTGAGCTGCAGTCCTGAGATAAACGCTGCCTGATTGACTCCAACGCCCAAAAGCGATCCGAAGAAAAGGGTTCCCATATCTTTCCTGGTCACCTTCTCCGATTTAAGAAACAGAGAAAGGAGCCAGAAGGCCATTGCACCAAACGCAAAACGCGAGTAGGTCAATCCCAGTGGTGACATCCAATCGGGCATGAGGTTCTTTGAAAGGGGGATATTTACACCAAAAATCAGTGAGGTAATCAGCATTGCAATATGACCTTGCACCTTCGGTTTATTCATTTTTCGATTCTCCATTATATTTCACGAATGTGCCATTGTCAGATTTAAACAGCAAATTCCGTGAATTGTTTTAAAAAATGGCAGAAACGCATGGCTGTGCGTCTCTGCCAGGGTTTAATGCGGTGCAAATGTATTAAAAATGATTGTAGGGGCGTAAAATATCTAAGGTGAGGTAAGAGCGCAAAATTTTGCGCCCTTACCTTTTGCGCCCCTGCAAATTATTCACTGACAAAAACCAGGTGATCATCCTTCACATCGATCATTACCGGATGATCTGAGGATATGTTTCCGGCAAGGATATCTTTCGACAAATCGTTAAGCAGGAATTTCTGCATGATCCGTTTTACCGGGCGAGCTCCAAACTGCGGATCATAACCAGCCTCTGCAATCCAATCGATAGCATCTTCAGTAATTTGCGTTTCGTATCCGCTCTTTTTCAGCCGCTCGGCAACGAGCGCAAACTGCAACCGGACAATATCGTGTATCTCCTTACGTGTTAATGGTGTAAACATGATGATCTCGTCGATACGGTTCAGAAATTCGGGTCTGATGCTTTGTTTGAGCAACTCGAAGAGCTCGCTCCGTAATCCTTCAATAACCGCTGCCCTGTTCCCTTCATTGAGATGTGCAAACCGTTCACGAATAATGTGCGAACCAATATTGGAGGTCATGATAATGATCGTATTTTTAAAGTTGACGGTCCGTCCTTTATTGTCGGTGAGCCTTCCGTCATCCAAAACCTGGAGCAGCACATTGAAAACATCGGGGTGTGCTTTTTCGATTTCGTCGAACAGCACCACGGAATAAGGTTTGCGCCTTACAGCCTCAGTTAGTTGTCCACCTTCATCGTACCCGACATAGCCGGGAGGCGATCCGATCAGCCGCGTAACAGAAAATTTCTCCTGGTATTCCGACATATCGATACGCGTCATCATGTTTTCGTCATCGAAAAGGTATTCCGCCAGCGCTTTCGCCAATTCGGTCTTCCCTACTCCTGTCGTTCCAAGGAAGATAAATGAACCGATTGGCCGTTTGTCATCCTGGAGCCCGGCCCTTGAGCGTCTTACGGCATCCGCTACAGCTGCTATTGCCTCATCCTGACCAACTACCCGCTGGTGCAACTCCGCTTCAAGATGGAGCAGTTTTTCCCGCTCACTCTGGAGCATTTTCCGGACAGGAATACCGGTCCAGCGTGCGACTACATCAGCAATATCCTCAGCATCAACCTCTTCTTTAATCAATGATTTGCCAGCTTGTAGTTTTATCAATTCCTCGTGCAACCTTGCAATCTCTTTTTCAGCATCCTTGATTTTTCCATACCTGATTTCAGCCACACGCCCGTATTCGCCTTGGCGTTCAGCCTGTTCAGCCTGGACTTTCAGGTCCTCAATCTCCTGTTTTTCGTGTTGTATTCCTTCAATCAATGATTTCTCGGCCTGCCACGAAGCCCTGAATTTTGACTGCTCATCCTTCAGGTTAGCAATCTCCTCTTCGAGTTTAGAAAGTTTCGAAGTGTCGTTTTCGCGCTGAATGGCCGCACGCTCAATCTCTAATTGGGTGAGTTTACGCTCAATCTCATCGAGCTCTTCCGGGAGTGAATCCATCTCCATCCTCAGTTTGGCTGCCGCTTCATCCATCAGGTCAATCGCTTTATCGGGAAGAAACCGTTCTGTAATGTACCGTTGCGAAAGTTCAACTGCGGCGATAATCGCATCATCTTTAATCCTTACCTTATGGTGATTCTCATACCGCTCCTTCAACCCCCTTAAAATTGAGATTGCATTCAGTGTATCAGGTTCATCGACCATCACCAGCTGAAAACGCCGCTCCAGGGCTTTATCTTTCTCAAAATATTTCTGGTACTCACCTAATGTTGTTGCCCCGACCGCACGCAGATCACCCCGGGCCAATGCTGGTTTCAGGATATTGGCGGCATCCATGGCGCCCTCGCTTTTGCCTGCACCAACCAGGGTATGGATTTCATCAATAAAAAGGATGACATCGCCTTCGGCCTGGATCACCTCATTGATAACGGCTTTCAACCGTTCTTCGAATTCGCCCTTATACTTTGCACCTGCAATTAAGGCGCCCATATCGAGCGAAAAAACCTGCTTGTTCTTCAAATTCTCAGGGACATCACCCCGAACAATCCGCTGAGCTAAACCTTCGACGATGGCCGTTTTACCGACACCCGGTTCGCCAATCAGGATCGGATTATTTTTAGTACGCCGCGACAGAATCTGCAACACACGACGAATCTCCTCATCACGTCCGATAACAGGATCGAGTTTTCCCGACCGTGCCCGTTCATTGAGGTTTACGGCATAACGATTCAGCGAGTTAAACGTATCTTCTGCAGTCTGACTATCCACTTTTGAACCCTTACGTAACGCTTTAATGGCCTCCTCAAGTTCCTTATGGCTGATCCCGCTGTCTTTCATCAACCGGCTCACCTGGTCACTTCCATCGAGAAGTCCCAGCAAGAGGTGTTCGACTGAAACATATTGATCACCCATTTTCTGGGAAATCGAAACAGCCTTTTGAACAGCAGAATTGGCGGCAGACGAAAGGTAGGATTCGCCACCTGTAACTTTAGGATAACTCACGATAATTTTATCGAGTGCTGCATTAAAAACCACAGTATTAACGCCTAGTTTCTTCAACAGAAATTCGGTTACACTCCCGGCATTTACCATCAACCCTTTTAAAAGGTGCCCCGTTTCAATGGCTTGCTGGTTATTCCCCTCGGCAATTTTAACTGCCTGGTTAACTGCCTCCTGTGCTTTAATAGTAAAGTTGTCAAAATTCATATCTTCGATTTTTTAGTTTTCCGCCTAACATTTATTATTGCAGTCTGATCTGAATTACGACTGAGAAACTGAATTATTCAAAACACTTGCCAACCTTGATTATCAGACAATTTGTCGCTTGAAATGTTTTTAAACTGATATAATGACATAAAAATAAAAAAATAAATTGCCAAAAAACCGGTTGTTTTATACGGATGCTATTATTATATTTGTACGTACCAATTCTTTTAGTTATGGATACAAAATTGACTTTAAAACTTGATAAGACGGTGATTGAAAGAGCAAAAGAATATGCTGCAACACACAATCGAAGTTTATCGCGAATTATTGAGTCATACCTTCAATCACTAACAATTCACGATGATTCCGGGAATAATAAAGCGGACATCCAGATTTCACCTTTTGTAAAAAGTATGACTTCGGGCGTTCATATACCTGCTGATTTGGATTATAAAACAGATTATTCAAATTATTTGACAGAAAAGTATAAATGAAGACGATGCTATATATCGACACGAATGTCATGCTGGATTTATTAGGAGAGAGAATACCATTTTATGATTCAATTGCAAAGATTGCAACGCTGGCAGACAGAGGACAAGTTACGATGGTAGCATCCGCATTATCCTATGCTACTGTTAGTTATTTTCTAATAAAATTTGAAAACACTGAAAAGGCTAAAGACAAGTTAAGGAAGTTTAAGATTATTTCGGAGATTTGTGACCTTGATGAATTAATCATTGAAAAAGGGCTGAATTCAAACTTTTCAGATTTTGAAGATTCGCTACAATACTTTAGTGCTTTAAAATCTGATTGCAGTATATTGATTACAAGAAATGGAAAAGACTTTAAAGAATCTCAAATTCCAGTTATGACGGCTGACGAGTATTTAATGAGCGTCAAGTTAAAATAGGCCAGGGGGGTAATCTGTCACTCACTCACTTTCCCTGAAATAGCTGTCAATAGATTGACCGCTTTATGTAAGGTTTTGATCTCGGGAAAAATTATACTTAGTTTCCCTTTTCCCTCTTTTACACGACATTTGGAAGGATTTTGGACAACCCATTGCATCAGTTTCTGAAAATGAGGCGTTTGGTAATAATTCGATGCGGGATCGGAAGGCAGGTAACAAATCATCCTTGACTCTTTCAGGATGATCCGTTCAATATTGAGTGAAATAGCGATCCAGCGTAACCTGACGACATCAATCAATTCGCGTGAAGGTTCCGGGATTGGTCCGAAACGGTCAATGAGCCCCTTCTCAAACAGTTGAATCATCGTTTCGTTTTCCATATTGTCCAACTCGCGGTAAAGCAACATCCGTTCTGAAATGCTGGATATATACTCGTCGGGGAATAGCAGCTGAAGGTCAGTATCTATATTACAGTCGTTTACATATCTCAGATCGAGAAATGCACCTGAATTGTCGGCATGTTCATCTTCAAAAAGATCCTGGAATTCACCGGTTTTCAATTCCATCATCGCCTCGTTTAATATCCGGTGGTAAGCTTCAAAACCGATGTCTGCAATAAACCCGCTCTGTTCACCACCTAAAAGATTTCCCGCACCCCGGATATCAAGATCCTGCATTGCAATACTGAACCCGCTTCCAATTTCGGAGAACTCTTCAATGGCCTGCAAACGCCGCTTTGCATCAACAGACATAACATTTAATGGTGGTGCCAATAAATAACAGAATGCCTTTTTATTCGACCGGCCCACGCGTCCACGCAGCTGGTGGAGTTCACTCAGCCCGAAATTCTGCGCATTATTGATGATGATCGTATTGGTATTAGGGATATCCAAACCCGATTCAATAATTGTCGTTGCAACCAGCACATCAAAATCGCCATTCACAAAGTCCAACATTACCTTCTCGAGCTTATTGCCTTCCATTTGTCCATGCCCGACTACTGTCCGGACGCCCGGGCAAAGTCGTTGAATCAGCGATTCAATTTCATAGATATTCGACACCCGGTTATTGATAAAGAATGCCTGTCCTCCGCGTGCAACCTCATAATTTATGGCGTCGCGGATAATTTCCTCATTAAATACAGTTACCTCTGTATTAATCGGGTATCGATTGGGAGGTGGAGTATTAATAATGGAGAGATCACGCGCTCCCATCAGTGAAAATTGAAGTGTGCGCGGAATCGGTGTGGCTGTCAGCGTTAAAGTGTCGACATTCGCTTTGAGTTGTTTTAATTTCTCCTTTACCGAAACGCCAAAATGCTGTTCTTCATCGATGATCAGCAACCCAAGATCCTTAAACTTAACTTCTTTACCGATCAGCTTATGGGTACCGATAATAATATCGACTTTCCCTTCGCTAAGCTCCTTTAATACATTTTTAACGTCACCAGAATTGCGCAACCGACTAATATACTGAATATTGCAAGGGAACTCCTTCAGCCTTTCAGTAAAGGTTTTAAAGTGCTGCAAGGCCAGGATCGTTGTAGGTACCAGGACAGCCACCTGTTTACTGTCGGTTACGGCTTTGAATGCGGCCCTGATTGCCACTTCGGTCTTGCCAAACCCGACATCTCCGCAAATAAGGCGATCCATGGGCATTGGCTTCTCCATATCTTCCTTGATCGAGTACGTCGCTTTCAATTGGTCGGGTGTATCCTCATAAATAAAGCTCGCCTCCAGTTCCTCCTGGAGATATGAATCGGCAGAAAATGCAAAACCATTCTCCATCTTTCGTTTGGCATAAAGGGCGATCAATTCGCGGGCAATATCTTTAACCTTGTTCTTGGTTTTGGTTTTAAGGTTTTGCCATGCAGCAGTTCCTAACTTATTGATTGTAGGTTCCTGGCCCTCTTTCCCCCTGTATTTGGCAATCCGGTGCAACGAGTGAATGCTGACCAAAAGCGAATCGTTATCCCGGTATATCAATCTTACAGCCTCCTGGACGTTCCCGTTGATCTCGGTTTTAACAAGACCGGCAAATTTCCCCACTCCATGATCGATATGAACCACAAAGTCACCCGGATGGAGCTTGGTCAGCTCTTTGATCGTAATTGCCTGTCGTGACGATTTTTTGGAACGTAAATTAAACCGGTGATACCGCTCGAAAATCTGGTGATCAGTATAACAGCATATTTTCAGATCGTGATCTATAAATCCCTCATTAATAGCAAATAACAGACTATCTATCTTTTGGGGATCGCCCTTGTCATCGAAAATAGCATGAAGTCTTTCAATCTGTTTTGGACTTGAAGTGAAGAGTATATTTCGATATCCCTTCTGACGGTTCGATTTCAGGTTCTGCCCCAGCAAATCGAAATTCTTATTGAATACAGGCTGTTTTGATGTATTGAAAATAAGTTCTTCCGCAGTGCTAAAATAGTGTGCAGATCCAAATTCGACACAAGTAAAATCGGATATCCCGCTTTTAAACTCCTTTCCGGAGATTATAAGGTGGTTAATATCGATGTTGCTATTCTTCGCTTCTGCTTCCTGATGTAACAACCTGATCTGTGCCGACACATAAGTGAAGCTACGCGCTGCAATCACGGACTTTTTATTCAGGAAATCAAATATGGAAACCCTTTTTTCATCATGCAATCCTTCCTGGATGTTGGGAATGATGGAAATCCGGGTTAATGTTTCTTTCGAAATCTGATCTTCAATATCAAAGGTCCTGATTGAATCGACCTCATCGCCAAAGAAGTCAATCCGGTAGGGATCTTCGTTCGAAAACGAGAAAATATCAATGATTGATCCCCGGAGTGAATATTGACCAGGCTCATAAACAAATTCGACCCTCTCAAAACCATATTCATACAATACTTCGTTGATAAATGAAATGGATAGTTTCTCTCCTTTCCTGATGTGGAGGGTAAGTTTCTCAAGTCCCGATCCGGAGATTACCTTCTCCATAATTGCTTCGGGATAGGTAATTACCATGTAGCCTGTTTCATTGAGCGCTAATTTATTCAGCACTTCTGTCCGGAATATTATATTCTCACTATCAATTCGTTCCTGAACAATACTCCGGTGGTAGGAAGAGGGGAAAAACAAAACTTTTTCCTCAAGCCCCAGGGAATTGAGATCATCGAAGAAATAGGCAGCCTCCTCCCTATCGTTTAAAATTATAATCGTACTGAACGGATTGATCTGGTAGGTAGCGGCCAATACAACGGCAGCCGACGATCCGGTTAAGCCCCGTAGTGAAATTTTTTCGTCATTCGATTTTGCAATCTTTTCGCTTAACCCGATTACGGACGAATGTGAAGTATAATATTTGAGCAGTTCCTTAAGTTCCAAAGTCTATATATTTCGGACAACCGGGCAAAATTACAAAAATATCGGAGTTATGCGGCTGAATTACGAACATCAACATGGATTAGGTGAACAGTTAGTATTATTCACCTGAAAAAAAATTGTTTTTCAAATCTAAAAAAATAAGTTTTCGAAAAGCGCTTCTTTTCGATAATTCAACGTTCCGGTTGGGGATCCAATACAAACTCAATGGAATTTCTTTTTGTGGGCTATTTTTTCTGAATTTCAAGACAAACGCCATTTATCTGTATTTCTGATACTTACATCATAAACAGTTTTTAAACATCATTAATAAAACTTAAACGTCCCGATTTTTTCATTTCTGGCAGAATTTTTGTTTGTGATTGGTTGTATAAATAAAATCATAAGTCATGAAAACTTATAGTTATCATAATCTTATCAAAATAAAACTACTGACTTCGATCATCTTAGCAATTATGCTAGGCCTCTCAATACAGAGCTCTGCTCAATCCGGAAACAGGAATACACTATTGAAAATGATTGATGAAGATCGTACAACTATTGATGCGATTGCCGGATATAACCAGGATATTCAACGCCATATTCTCCAGGTAGCTCAAACGCCTGAAGCACTTAACAAAATTGAGGAGTTGCAGAAGCGATCACAGCGCCAGTTCAGGGAAATTATCGATAACTACGATCGCGATGCACAGTCTGCCTTTTACGAGATGGCCCGTTATCCGAACCTGATCACCGATCTGGTCAGCAATGGATTACCCTCTGGTTCCGAAGTTAATCGTATTGTTTCGAATTATCCCGCTGATATTCATGCGACAACTAAAAAATATGCACGCAGGTATTTCGACGTTCTTGTCCGCATCGATCAGTTGAACAATGAAATCGACAGGGCATTCCAGCTGTACCTGGAGCCTTACAGCTCCCGGACCCGCGAAAGCGTGAATGTTTTGCTGGCATACCCTGAGATTGTCTCTGCTCTTATTGATGATATGAACTTTACAACCCAGCTTGGTGAGGTTTACAGTGAGGATCCCGAATGGACCGAACGTTATCTCGACCAGGTCTCACAGGAACTTGCGGAACAAAGCAAACAGGATTTGGATGCTTATAAAAATCAGATACAGAACGATCCTGAGGCTTACAACGAAATGCTTGATGCATCTGATAGGTTTGCCAGAGAAAACAATGAGGTAAGATATCTTGATAATTCATCCGATCCGGTTGTAGAGGTCAGGGTAATAAATAGTTATCCTTACTGGTTTGGATATCCTTACTGGTACTCCGATCCTTACTGGCGCCCACGCCCAATTTATTATCATACAGGATTTTACAGAAATAATTTCGGAGCTGTCGTATTTGTCGGACTTCCTTCATTCCAATTCATGCACTGGCATACTTATAACCATCCGACATTGTTCCCTCATCTTTCGTATAATTATTACAGTTATTACGAAAATCATTATGTAAGCCGATATCGCGATTCGCACCGTCCTGTTCCGTATCATGGATTCTATCGGTCAATTGAAGCTAACGTGATCAACAACCCGAGAGTAAACAATTCAGCCCTTCAAAGAATTGACCGTCAGAGGGGTCATGATATTGTTCGTCAACCGAACAGGATGGAATCACGATCAGTCAGAAGAGGTGATTCAGGTGGCATCAGAAGAGGTGAAACATCAAATTCACGACAGGGATCTGAAATGAACAGTTCAACTGGTCGCCGGGATAACGGAACAATGAACCGCAGCGGGAATGAACAAAATAATTCAGGAAGATCGCGTCAAGGGACATCAATTAATAGGAGTAATAACGAAAGTTCGCGATCCAATAATGGAAGTTATGTCAGGAAAAGGGAGAACGCTGCACCGTCAACAGCCCGCCAGCGGACTTCAGTGAATGAAGATAACGGAGGAGCGGCAGCACAACAGCGGTCAGCATACCCTCAGCAAAGACGCGAGTCTGTTGCTCCTGCTGAACGAACAGGGAGAGTTTCACCGGGTAGAGAAGCCTCCAGGGTTGAGAGATCTTCCGCTCCGACCAGGAGTGTAGCACCTTCAGCAACAGGCAGATCAGCGCAACGTGAGGCCAGGATCAATAACAGACAGGCATCAGGCAGAGGTGCAGCCCGTGAAAAACAATCATCTGCTCCGACTGTTTCGTCATCAAAGGGAGCAAGAAGTAATAGAAGAGAGCGATAAATCGCTGAGAAGAAGAAAGCATTGCATATTCGACACCTGGGTCTTCAAGATTCGGGTGCCGATATTCAAATTTCAAAAACAATGTTTAATTTAAATTTTATAGCCATGAAAACTAATTTTTTTAAAGTGTTTTTACCTGTCTTGCTTGTGATTATAATGGCAGGATGTTCGAGCATCAAAGTAAGTTCGGATTACGACCGCAAAGCCGATTTTTCGAAATACAGGACGTTCAATTTCAGCAAAGAGGTCGACAAGGTATCGTTGAATGATCTAAACATTCGAAGGTTGAAAGAAGCCATTACCTTACAGATGAATTCGAAAGGTTTTCAGATTTCGAATTCACCCGATATACTGGTCAATGCTTTTGTAAAAGGAAAAAACAAATATACCGCAACGGCCAATACCAATTACTTTGGTGGCATGTACTACCGGGGATTTGGTTCCTCCAACACTTATGTTGATGTGAATAAATCGATTGAAGGGACTTTATTTATCGATTTGATTGACGTACGGGAGAAGAAAATGATATGGGAAGGTGTAGCCGAAGGTTTGGTCAATCCGCGTACCCAAACAAGGGAAGAAACGATAAACAGTGTCGTGAAACAAATCTTCAGAAATTACCCACGATAAATAAATTCCTTATTAATCAATGACATAGGCCGGATCTAAATCCCGGCCTTTTAGATTTTACCCAAACCAGGCGGTAATCGTATTTGATCCCGTGATTCTGTACGACAGAACATTTAGCTTTACAATTTGCCATTTCTCACGCATATATACGAAATGCTTTGGGGGTTTTATCATATTGAATGGAGAATATGTTTAATTTTTCTAATTTTGCAGCGCTTTAATTTTTAATTTTATGACAGAGAAGAAACTTCCGTTTACAAAAGAAGCATTAGAAAGAATAATCGAAAAATATCCTACCCCCTTTCATATTTACGACGAAAAAGGGATGCGGTCCTACGCAAAGAAGTTTGTAAAGGCTTTTTCATGGAATAAAGGATTCAAAGAGTATTATGCAATTAAAGCTGCCCCGAACCCTTATCTGATGAAAATTCTTCGCAACGAAGGTTTTGGAATCGACTGCAGTTCAATTGCTGAACTTGAACTGGCTGAAAGGATCGGAATGGGTGGCGAAGAAATCATGTTCACTTCGAACGATACACCTGTGGAGGAGTTTAAAAAGGCCATCGAATTGGGAGCCATTATCAATCTTGACGACATTGCTCATATCCAATATCTTGACGACAATGTTGGTCTCCCGGAACTCGTTTGTTGCCGTTACAATCCCGGGTCACTGAAGGAAGGGAATGCAATTATTGGTCATCCCGAAGAGGCAAAATATGGTTTTACCAGAAGCCAGCTTTTCGATGGTTATCAGATGCTGATCGACAAAGGTGTAAAACGTTTTGGAATTCACACGATGGTCGCCTCCAATGAACTCGATCCGGAATATTTTGCAGGAACGGCACAGATACTCTTCGAACTGATTGCAGAACTTTCGAAAAAATTAAACATCACTTTCGAATTTGCCAATCTTGGCGGAGGAATCGGAATACCATATAAACCTGGTCAGGTTGAGGTTGATCTGGAAAAGATGAGTGAAGGGATCAGGATAAATTACGAAAAATACATTTCGGGTAATGGACTCAAACCCATTAAACTTTATTTCGAATCGGGACGTGTGATCACCGGGCCATTCGGTTACCTGGTAAGCAAAGTGCTTCATATCAAGAACACGTATAAGAAATATGCGGGTCTTGATTCGTGTATGGCCGATCTGATGAGGCCGGCACTCTATGGTTCCTATCATCATATTTCCGTTCCCGGCAAGGAAGATGGTGAAACAAGGATCATGTACGATGTAACCGGATCGCTTTGTGAGAACAACGATAAATTTGCCATTAACAGGGTGTTACCTAAATTGGCTTCCGGTGATATTGTAGTTATTCACGACACAGGCGCACACGGTCATTCCATGGGTTTTAATTATAACGGGAAACTTCGATCTGCTGAATTATTACTTCGTGAAGATGGAGAGGTCGTTCAGATCAGGCGGGCCGAAACGGTTGAAGACTATTTTGCCACACTCGATTTCAACGGCATCGCCGGGTTTAAAGTATAAATTGCCCGACTATCAAGGGATTACATTATAGAAATGAAAGTTTGCGGTTTCAGTTTTGTTAAAAACGCAGTGAAATTCGACTATCCGGTTGTTGAAGCGATTACTTCAATTCTGCCTGTCTGCGACAAATTTATTGTAGCTGTCGGTGATTGCGATGACGGCACCAGGGCTTTGATCGAATCGATTGATTCAGACAAAATTGAAATCATCGATACTGTCTGGGATCCGTCCTTACGGGAACGGGGCAGGGTACTTGCATCTGAAACCAATAAAGCTTTTGATGCCATCCCCGCCGAATACGACTGGTGTTTTTATATTCAGGGGGACGAGGTGGTACACGAAAAGTACTTGCCAGAGATTGTACATTCAATGGAAAAGTACCTGAATGTCAAAGAGATTGACGGGCTCATTATGCATTACACCCACTTTTACGGAACCTTCGACTATTATGCCGATTCGAGGCGCTGGTACAGAAGTGAAATCCGGATCATCCGAAATAATAAAGATATCAGGTCGTGGAATGATGCCCAGGGTTTCCGTTGGAAGGATGCCAAAAAACTGACCGGTGTATTTATTGACGCAACAATGAACCATTATGGTTGGGTAAGGCCACCAAAACTGATGATGAATAAATTAGAAGGAGCCAAGCAGTATTGGTCGGCTAATTCGAAACATATTAAAACAATTCAGCAGGAATCTCAGGAGTTTGTATATGAAGACGGGATTGACAGCCTGAAACAATTCAAAGATTCGCACCCCAAAGTGATGCAAGCCCGGATAAACGCACTGAACTGGCATCCGTTACTTTCAACAAAAAAGAAAAAATTCAGCTTCCGTTATTTTATGTTGTATTGGTTTGAACGGATTTTCAATTATCGCCCGTTTGAGAACAAACATTTTATTGAATTTAAAGAGTCATGAACACCAGTTTTACCGAAGATATAGTAAAAGCAATTGAGGTGCTGCGTGCAGGTGGAATCATCTTATATCCGACAGATACCATTTGGGGAATCGGTTGCGACGCCACGAATCCGACAGCTGTTAATCGAATCTATGAAATAAAGCAAAGACAAGATACCCAAAGTATGCTTGTTTTGATGGAGAATCCAAATTTATTGAACTCCTACATTACAGAAGTGCCCGAGATTGCATGGGAACTCATCGATGTAGCTGACACTCCTCTGACCATTATCTATCCGGGTGCGAAAAATCTTGCAGCCAATTTATTGGCGCGGGACGGAAGTATCGGAATCCGCATTACCAACGAAGCTTTCACTCAGCAACTGATCCAAAGGTTCCGAAAACCTGTTGTTTCAACATCGGCTAATATAAGCGGCCAGAAAACGCCGCAGAATTTTGCCGAAATCAGCGACGAAATAAAAAAATCGGTTGATTATATTGTAGGTTTTCGCCAGGACGATCTTACCCGTTCGAATCCATCAGGCATCATAAAAGTGGGTCTTGGAGGTCAGATCGAAATCATCAGAAAATAATGAATGGCAGCTGGCAACTAGCAGCTGGCAACTTGCAACTGGCAACTTGCATTTAGCCAACAGCTAAATAGCAAATTGCCAGCCGCCAACAGCCAGCTGCATTTATTAAAAGAATCTGCCCCAATGGTTAAGCGTCAAATAAAGCAGAAGGGACTATTTCTCTTCCCTCACCGTTCCTGAACCGGCAACGCTTGAATCGATGGAAGGATTTCCGCGATAGGTAACATTACCCGATCCTGCAAGCCGGGCAAACAGCTTTTTAACTGAGTTTACACGGCAATTCCCTGATCCCACAATTTTAACGTCAACGTTATCGGCCGGAAAATCACTTGCCTTTATATTACCTGAACCGGAGATGACCGCTTTGAGTTCGGCCGCATTCTGCTTGCCAAGGAGATGAACATTACCCGATCCGGACACCGTGGCAGAAACCTTTTCAGCTTTAAGATCACCTAATTTGACATCGCCGCTTCCGCTTACCATCACATCCAGAATCCTGGACTCAATAACTCCGTCCGAAATGATTGAACCTGAACCCGAAACAGACAGTCCGTCAATTTGCGGCATAGTCACATAAACGTCAACAGTACCCGGATTCCATTTGCTGAACCACGAATCATTAGGATACCTGATTACTAACTTCCTGTCGCTTACTTCCGTAATTAACTTCGCGAGTGTTGCCTCCTTGCCTTTCACTTCAACCGACTGGGTATTTCCCTGTTTGAGATGAACATTTGCTCCAATTCTCAACGATATCTCTGTGAAAGCTGAAACCTCCCTCTTTTGGTTTGTCTGGGCGACAAGCAATTGTGTTCCTGCAATGACCAGAACAATTATCAGCGTAATAAGTCTTGACTTCATATCTTTTAAGATTTAAATATTTACTAATAAAGACGCTTAAATCAAAGTAATGTTACAATATTAACGAAATATTTTATTCAAGGTAGATTTCGATTAACCCGTTGGGGCAACTCAGGTGTATTTCCCGCTTTTCCTCATCAATCGAGGTGATGATTTCGTCCGAGAGGGGGATTAAAATTTCTGCGCGGGCGTGAAGGACTGTGATTACGAGATTTCCCGAAAAATCATCAACCCGGCTGATCAGACCAATGTCCCCGAATTTTTCATCAAAGGCTCTCATGCCGATTAAAGTTGAGGTGGTACCCTGGTCTTCGGACTCGATTATTGCATGATCAGAAACAAAGACTTTGCATCCAACCATATCCTTTGCTTTAGAAAGGGTATCGACAAACTCAAGCTTGCAAATGGCACTGTCATCGGTTCTGAAGTTTAAACCCTCCTCTTCAATATAAAAGGGAACCAACCCTCCATCAATTTCAACAAAAAGAAATTCAAGCTCTTCAATAGTTTCTTCAAACTCTTTGTCAAACACTAAAATGACTTCACCTTTGAGTCCGTGAGGCTTCTGGATATAGCCCACTTCTACACAATCACTCTTATTTATTTGAATCATAGCAAAATACAAATAATAAAACACAAAGATATAAAAAAAGGGTGATGGTTTAAATAACCATCGCCCTTTGTAATTTTTTCAGCTAAATGCTGCAAAAAACGTTTTCGGTTTTTATGCTTCTTCAGTTGGTTCAGCTTCTTCAACCTCTCCTTCAGCTTCAGCTTCCACCTCTTTTACTACCGGTTTCACGATAGCAGCAGCGGCAGCAGCAGCATTTTTCTTCGCAATTTCAGCCATGCGAGCCTCATTAACTTTAGTTTCAGCTACAAGACGTTTTTTCATCTCTTCGTTGAAACCAGCAGTCATACCGTCTTTTTTTGCCTGAATTGCAGTCTCTTTTTCTTTCATCCATGCATCAAACCGAATATCGGCTTCAGCAAGATCAAAAGCCCCTTTTTTCACACCTTCAAGAAGGTGCTTTTTCATCATTACCCCCTTGTGCGACAATATTGTGCGACAAGTATCGGTAGGCTGGGCGCCATTATTAAGCCATGCTATGGCTTTATCAAAATCAAGATCGATGGTGGCAGGATTAGAATTCGGATTGTAAGATCCAATCCTTTCAATAAACCTACCATCTCGTGGTGATCTGCTGTTTGCTACCACAATGTGGTAATAAGCATGTTGCTTCCGACCATGCCTTGCCAAACGAATCTTTACTGACATAACGTTTTACGTTAAAATTTATAATTTTTAATTGCGGGGCAAAGATACAATATTATTTGGTACAAAAAATAGCAGTACTATATTAAGAAGACAATACCCTACGCAACCGTTCAGAATGATAAGGCGTCTTGTACAAGATGTTTTGCTTTACATTAAATTGAGCTAAATAGACAGATTTGGTTAACTTTGCTTTGCAATTCAGGTAAAGCAAAATAACGTTTGAACGGTATTAACTTATGAAACAAGCAATTATTTTTTAAACTATTTAAGATGAAAAAATTACATTTATTGGCCATAGTGGCTTTGATTATGATGGGTTTGTCGGGATGCGAAAAAGCGAAAGTTGCAAATGATGCGGCAGCAGACGTTTTCGTAAAATCAATAGTAAACGCACAGGGAGCAACTGTTTATACAGCAATACATTCTGTATTCTCATATAATAAAATGACATCCGTTATTGCCCAGGCACCTGCTGGTCAGTCGCTTCAGTTGACTAATTTTGAAAATGGCGGCAACTCATTTTTTAATGAGCCTGTCGATGCAGATTATTCATCCACACCTCCGACCGCCGGAAGCTATAGTTACAAGGTGACGTTTGATGATGGTGAAGAAAAAACATTTACCAATGCTTTATCCTCCGCCACCCTCCTACCGGCTAATATCACCTCACTTGCTAAAAATGCAAGTGGAGATTCTGTCTATATTTCGTGGAACGCAATCACCAATACCCACGCTTACCAGTTAAAAGTGATGAAAGGAACTACACAGGCGTATTATAGGCCTGCTTTTCAAGATGGTAATGTTCCGCAGCTAATCAATCTCAGAATTGGACTACCAACGAGTGATTTCGCCAATACCGGATCGGGCACCTATACTTTTGAGATAACCGGATTACTGTTCGAAACGACTGCCTACGATTATATTCAGGCAATCAGTTCCGCAACCAAGGACATAGAACTATAGTTAATCTGAATTTAAGGGAGACGTTGCAACCGGAATATGATACTGACGAAAGCAAAAATTCATCACTGGTCTGTTTGACCTGAATTATAATGATCAAACGAAAAGAAGGATGCCTGATGGGTTTCCTTCTTTTTTTTGTCGAATAGTTATTAACACCTGAACGTTGTCGGTTTAAATTTCCTATTTTTAACCGTGCGGCTAATGCACTACAGGGAACCAACATTCCCATTCATTCAAAAGGTTTTAACTATGGTATCATTTACCCATTTACATGTCCACAGCCAATATTCAATCCTTGATGGTGCTGCTGCTGTTTCCGACCTGGTAAAAAAAGCGAAAAAGGACGGCATGACAGCCATCGCGCTTACAGATCATGGCAACATGTTTGGAATCAAAGAGTTCCACGAAACATGCAAAAAATTTAATATAAAACCGATTCTTGGCGTTGAAACCTATGTCGCTTCGCGGGGAATCCAGTTCAAAGATAAAAGCGAAAAAGAAGACAGATCGGGAGACCACCTTATTTTGCTGGCAAAAAACGAAAAGGGATATCGTAATCTCCTGAAACTAGTTACAATAGCCAATACGGAGGGATTCTACTACAAACCTCGTATTGATAAAAACCTCCTCGAAAAATACAGCGAAGGATTAATTGTGTCGTCAGCATGTATTGGTGGCGAGATTCCTCAGTACATCCTCAAAGGCGATCTTACCGCAGCGGAGGAGGCCATAAAATGGTTCCAAAGTATTTTTAAAGATGATTTCTATCTCGAGATTCAACGCCATAAAACAACTGATCCATCGTTACCTACTGATGTTTACGAAAGCCAGGTGATTGTTAATAAGGAGCTGATCAGGCTTGGCGAAAAGTTCGGGGTAAAAGTGATTGCGACAAATGACAGTCACTTTACCAATGGCGAAGATGCCGATGCTCACGATCTTCTCATCTGTCTGAATACAGGGAAAGACCTTGACGATCCGATGCGCATGCGATACACCAAGCAGGAGTGGCTAAAGACGACTGCCGAGATGAATCAATTATTTGGTGATTTACCCAATGCGCTTGCCAATACCCAGAATATCACCGAAAAAATCGAATTCTTTGAATTGGACTCCGATCCGATAATGCCCGAATTTCCTATTCCCGAAAGTTTCGGAACAATGGAAGCTTACAGGCAAAGGTTTTCCGAAGAGGATATGATTGAAGAGTTTAAGAACGCTCCAAAAAAAATGGAAAGCTACGAACATGCCTTAAGGGTGAAGTTCGAATGCGATTACCTTACCTACCTGGTGTACCAGGGTGCAACATCCCGTTATGGCGAAGTACTTAACAAAGATGTTAAAGAGCGCATCGAATTTGAGCTTGATACCATAAAATCAATGGGGTTCCCGGGTTATTTTCTTATTGTACAGGATTTTATAGCCGCGGCACGCGGGATGGGCGTTATTGTTGGACCGGGTCGTGGGTCAGCAGCCGGATCAGTGGTTGCCTACGCTACGGGAATTACCAATGTTGATCCGATCAAACACGATCTCCTTTTCGAACGATTCCTCAATCCCGACAGAATATCAATGCCTGATATTGACATCGATTTCGATGATGACGGACGCCAGAAGGTGCTCGATTGGGTAAAGGAAAAATACAGCCGCGAAAATGTCGCCCATATCTGCACATTCGGAACGATGGCTGCTAAAATGGCCATCAGGGACGTTTCGCGCGTGTTGAAATTACCGCTTGCTGAAGCTGACCGGCTTGCAAAAATGGTCCCTGAAACGCCGAAGATAACCCTGGCGAAGGCATACAGCGAGAACCCTTTACTGGAAGCTGAAAAAAAATCGAACAATCCATTAATAGTCAAGACATTAAAATTTGCTGAAACGCTGGAAGGGTGTATCCGTCAATTCGGTGTACACGCCTGCGGAATCCTGATCGGAAGGGATAAACTCGACAATCATATTCCATTAATGCCAACTAAGGATGAGGATCTGCTGACAACCCAGTACGACGGGCATTTTGTTGAATCGATCGGGTTACTTAAAATGGATTTTCTCGGATTGAAAACGCTCTCAATCATTAAGGATTGCCTCGAGAATATTAGCCTGTCAAGAAAAATTGACCTCGATATTGATAAAATCCCGTTTGACGATAAAAAAACTTTCGAA
>Ga0208789_1000688_pt1 | contig 27256 bp, 30 predicted proteins | sample Methanotroph_Enr_FD_187368 | JGI IMG/M metagenome (GOLD analysis project Ga0208789, IMG submission 187368) | Enriched soil microbial communities from Old Woman Creek wetland in Ohio, USA - Methanotroph_Enrichment_5 (SPAdes) (version 2) | ecosystem: Environmental > Terrestrial > Soil > Wetlands...
CAATCGTTGCAAGTGCTGCGGCCGGCCCCGGGGCTACATGCGCAAGTTTGAACTCTGCCGCCTCTGCTTCCGGAAGTTCGCCCTCCAGGGTGAGCTGCCCGGTGTCCAGAAGTCGAGCTGGTAAGGGAGGGGACCATGCATACCGATCCCATCGCCGATTACCTCACCCGTATCCGCAACGGCATCCAGGCCGGGCATGACGCCGTCGTCGTCCCCGCGTCGAGGATGAAGGCGCAGCTCTCCGGCATCCTGAAGCAGGAGGGCTACATCCACTCCTTCAAGGAAGTGGAGCACGAGGGCCGCCAGTACCTGGTCGTGAACCTGAAGTACGTGAAGGACAAGGAGAACGTGATCCACGGCCTGCGCCGCGTGTCCCGTCCTGGCCTGCGCATCTATGCCGGCGTGAAGGAGATCCCCGAAGTGCACGGGGGCCTCGGCATCGCCATCCTGTCCACCCCGAGGGGTCTCCTGACGGGCAAGGACGCCAAGAAGCAGAACGTGGGCGGAGAGATCCTCGCCCAGGTCTGGTAACCATCCTGAAAAAGGCCGTTCGGCCTTCATCTAAGGAATCCACCCATGTCTCGAATCGGAAAGAAGCCCGTGACGCTGCCCAAGGGCGTGAAGGTCACAGTCACCGGGTCTGAGGCCGTCGTCGAGGGCGCCAAGGGCAAGCTCAGCTGCCCGATCCCCGCGGGGATCACCCTGGACATCCAGGCCGAATCCGTCAATCTCGTCCGCGCCAACGAGGAGGCCCAGACCCGGGCCTACCACGGCCTGACCCGCGCGCTGCTCAACAACGCCGTCGTCGGCGTGACCGAGGGCTGGAAGAAGGAACTCGATATCGTCGGTGTCGGCTACAAGGCCGCCATGGACGGCGCGAAGCTCCGCCTGGAACTCGGCTACAGCCATCCCATCAACTACGAGGCCCCGGCCGGCATCCAGATGGCCGTCGAGAAGACCACGCACATCATCGTGACCGGCACCGACCGGCAGCTGGTGGGCCAGGTCGCCGCCGACATCCGGAAGTTCCGCAAGCCCGAGCCTTACAAGGGCAAGGGCGTCATGTACACCGGCGAGGTCATCCGCCGCAAGGCCGGCAAGACCGGGAAGTAGGGGGAAACCATGGCGAACGATCTCACTCTTCGACGCGAGAAGACCAAGGCCCGCATCCGGGGCCGCGTGGCCGGGACCCCCGAACGGCCCCGCCTCACCATCTTCAAGAGCCTCAAGCGCATCTACGTGCAGGCCGTGGACGACACCAAGGGTGTCACCGTGGCCTCCGCCAGCAGCCTCGAGAAGGACCTCCGCGGGACGCTGAAGTCCGGCTCGAACATCGATGCGGCCAAGGCCGTGGGGGCCAGCATCGCCGCCCGGCTGAAGGAGAAGGGCATCACCGCAGTGGTGTTCGACCGCAACGGCTACGTTTATCACGGCCGCGTCAAGGCGCTGGCTGACAGCGCCCGCGAAGCCGGGCTCCAGTTCTAGGGGAAGACCATGGCGACTGCAGAGCTCAAGGAAAACAAGGAAGCCCGCAATGCCGAAGGCGGGGAATTCAAGGACCAGGTCATCTACGTGGGCCGCGTCACCAAGGTGGTGAAGGGGGGCAAGAACTTCTCCTTCTCTGCGCTGGTGGTCGTGGGCGACGGAAACGGCAAGGTCGGCTTCGGCCTCGGCAAGGCCCTCGAAGTGCCCTCCGCCATCAAGAAGGGCATCGAGAGCGCCAAGCGCAACATGATCCGGGTTCCCCTCACCTCGAACGGCAGCCTGCCGCACCCGGTGACGGGCATCTTCGGCTCCGGCAGCGTGCTGCTGAAGCCCGCCCCCGAGGGCACCGGCATCATCGCCGGCGCCGCGGTGCGCGCCGTCATGGAGGCCGCTGGCATCCATAACGTGATGACGAAGAGCCTGGGCTCCTCCAATCCCCACAACGTGGTTCGCGCCACGTTCGAGGGCCTGAAGGAACTCATGGATCCCTACACGGTCCTGACCAACCGGGGCCTGGATCAGGCGGAGGCCTAAGATGTCTGAAATCATCGGCAAGCAGGTGGTCCTGACCCTCAAGCGCTCCACCATCTGCACCACACCCAAGCACCGCGCCTTCGTGCAGACCCTCGGCCTCAAGAAGATCGGGGACATCCGCGAATGCGAGTACACACCCAACGTCCACGGGATCGTCAAGCTCATCCCGCACCTCATCGACGTCCAGGTGAAGGGGTAATCCATGAAGCTCAACGAACTCAAGCCCGCAGAGGGCGCCACCAAGACCCGCAAGCGCCTCGGGCGCGGCAAGGGCTCCGGCCTGGGCAAGACCTCCGGCCGGGGTGAAAAGGGCCAGAAGTCCCGCAGCGGCTACCGCAGCAAGCGCGGTTTCGAGGGCGGTCAGATGCCCCTCGTCCGTCGCCTGCCCAAGCGCGGCTTCACCAACATCTTCGCCGCCGAGACGAGCGAGATCGGCCTCGGCCTCATCTCCATCCACTTCAAGGACGGGGAGACGGTCTGCCTCGAGTCCCTTCGGGACAAGAAGCTCGTCAACTCCCGCGTGGAGAAGATCGTGGTGCTGGCCAGTGGCGAGCTCACCGCCAAGGTGAACGTCGTCGCTGACCGCATCACCAAGGGCGCCCGCGAAGCCATCCTCGCGAAGGGCGGCACCATCCAGGAGCCCTGCGCGAAGCCCGCCGAGTAAAGGCCGATGAATCGCCTCAGGAATCTCTTCGCCATTCCGGAACTGCGCAGGCGGGTCCTGTTCACCCTCATCCTGCTGGTCATCTACCGGCTGGGTGTGCACGTCAGCGTGCCGGGGGTGAATGCCGAGAATCTTCAGGCCGCGCTCCGGCGCGGCGGGGGCGGCCTCTTCGACGTCGTGGACCTGTTCTCCGGCGGCGCGTTCAAGAAATTCTCCGTCTTCGCCCTGGGGATCGCGCCCTACATCACGGCCAGCATTGTCCTTCAGCTGATGGGTGCCGTGGTGCCCTACCTGGACAACCTCCAGAAGAAAGAGGGCGAGGCTGGCCGGGAGAAGATCAACCAGTGGACCCGGTACCTCACCGTGGGGCTGGCCTTCGTCCAGGGCTTCGGGATCGCCTCCCTGGCCCAGAGCCAGAATCAGCCGGGCCTCGAGGTGGTGGTCTCCACCCTGTCCCCCACCGGGTTCCGCCTGCTGGCGGCCTTCTCCCTGGCCGTCGGGTCCATCTTCGTCATGTGGGTGGGCGAGCAGATCACCGAGCGCGGTGTCGGCAACGGCATCTCCCTGCTGATCTTCGCGGGCATCGTGGCAGGACTGCCCCAGGGGGTCACCACCCTGTCCGTGATGATCTCGCAGTCCCTGAAGAACGCGCCGAATGCCCAGCCTCCCGGCATCTACCTCCTGCTGATCGCGGCCATGACGGTGGTCCTCTTCGCGGTGGTCCTGGTGGAGAGCGCCTACCGGCGCATCCCCATCCACTACGCGCGCCGGGCTGACTCTGCAGGCATGTCCAGCCAGCGCAGTAGTTACATGCCGCTCAAAGTGAACACCGCCGGCGTGATGCCCGTCATCTTCGCCAGCTCGGTGATCTTCTTTCCGGCCACCATCGCCCAGTTCACGCGCTGGGAGTGGCTGGCCAAGGCTGCGGCGTACGTCAGCCCGCAGACCCACTTCTGGGTTTACACGCCCGTCTTCGTCGGGGTGGTGATCTTCTTCTCGTTCTTCTACACCAGCATCGTCTTCAACCCCGACGAGACCGCGGACAACATGAAGAAGTCCGGTGGCTACGTCCCGGGGATCCGGCCCGGCAAGGAGACCAGCATCTTCCTGGACGGGATCCTGTCCAAGCTGACCTTCGTGGGCGCCATCTACCTCGCCGTCGTGTCGATCGTGCCCCTGGTCATCCTCAACAACATCCAGGGCCTGAACTTCTACTTCGGCGGCACGAGCCTGCTCATCGTGGTGGGCGTGGCCATGGATACCTCGGCCCAGCTGGAGAGCCTCCTCGTCATGCGGCGCTACGACGGATTCCTGGAGCGGGGACGCATCCGGGGCCGGTCCCGCGCTGGGAGGACGGCATGACTCTGAAGGCCCATATCCTCCTCGGGGCCCCGGGCTCCGGGAAGGGCACCCAGGCGAAGCGCCTGGTGGAAACATTCTCTTTGACTCACCTGTCAACCGGTGACATTCTGAGAGATGCCGTCTCGAGAGGGACGGAGATCGGCCTGAGGGCGAAAGCCATCATGGCCGAGGGAAAACTGGTGGACGACGACACCGTCAACGGCCTTGTCTTCGCGCGGCTGCTGGACGAGAGCTCTGACGTGTTGTTCGACGGCTATCCCCGGACCCTTCAGCAAGCCCAGGCTTTGGAAGACTTCCTCTCCTCCAAGGGCCTGGAACTGGGAACGGTGGTGCAGGTCGAGGTCCCCCAGGAAGTGCTGGAGGCCCGCGTGGTGGGCCGTCGTGTGTGCAGCAACAACGCCTGCGGCGCCATCTACCACATGGAATCCAAGCCTCCGAAGCAGTCCGGTGTCTGCGACCTGTGCGGAAGTCCCCTGAAGCACCGTGCCGACGACACCTCCGAAGCCTTCCGGAGCAGGATGGGCGAGTTCAACTCGACCTTCCAGCCGCTGCTCGGCTTCTACAAACATCGGCCGAACTTTCGGAGCGTGGATGGCAATCGCGCCCCGGAGCTGGTGTTTGAATCGCTGCGTCACGTCTTCGGAGAACGCGCTTGAGCAAAGAAGAAGCCATTGAGCTCGAAGCCACAGTGGTCGAGGCCTTGCCGAACGCGGTCTTCAAGGTCGAACTGGAGAACAAGCACCAGGTGCTGGCGCACATCAGCGGAAAGATGCGCAAGAACTTCATCCGCATCCTCCCCGGTGACCGGGTCCTCGTGGAAGTGACTCCCTACGACCTCTCCCGCGGCCGCATCATCTACCGATTCAAGTGAACGAGAGGACACCATGAAAGTACGGCCTTCCATCAAGAAGCTGTGCGAGCACTGCAAGGTGGTCCGCCGCGAAGGCGTGAACCGGATCATCTGCAAGAAGAACCCCAAGCACAAGCAGCGTCAGGGTTAAGGAGATATCGATGGCACGTATCGCCGGCATTGACCTGCCCATCGGCAAGCGCATCGAGATCGCGCTCACCTACATCTATGGCATCGGCCGCGCCAAGGCGCAGAGCATCCTGACCCGCGCGAAGGTCGACTTCGGCACGAAGGTCCGGGACCTGACCGAGGACGAGGTCGGCCGCATCCGCCGCGTGATCACGGCCGAGGAGACGGTGGAGGGTGACCTCCGCAAGAACATCGGCCTGGACATCAAGCGCCTCATGGACATCGGCTGCTACCGGGGCCTCCGGCACCGCAAGGGCCTGCCCGTCCGCGGCCAGCGCACCCATACCAACGCCCGCACCCGCAAGGGCAAGCGGAAGACCGTGGCCGGCAAGAAGAAGTAAGGCGAGGAACCCATGGCAAAGACCCAGACCCGGACCGCCGGCAAGAAGGTGGTCAAGAAGAAAGAGAAGAAGAACGTCCCCCACGGCGTGGCTCACGTCCAGGCGTCCTTCAACAACACCATCATCTCCATTTCCGATCCGATGGGGAACATGCTCTGCTGGGCTTCCAGCGGCAACCAGAACTTCCGCGGCACCCGCAAGGGCACGCCGTTCGCCGCCCAGGTGGCCGCCGGCATCTGCGCCGAGGCCGCCAAGGAGCAGGGCGTCCGCTCCGTGGACGTCCGCGTGAAGGGTCCTGGAGCCGGTCGCGAGAGCGCCATCCGCGCCCTGAACGCCGCAGGCATCCAGGTGACCAGCATCCGCGACGTCACCCCCATCCCCCACAACGGCTGCCGGCCGCCCAAGCGGCGCCGGGTTTAAGAGAGGAGGAGAGACATGGCACGCTACACAGACGCCGTTTGCCGCCTCTGCCGCCGCGAGGGCATGAAGCTCTACTTGAAGGGCGAGCGCTGCTTCAAGGAGAAGTGCTCCTTCGAGACCCGCAAGGGCAAGATCCCCGGCCAGCACGGCGCGGGGAAGATCAAGAAGCCGACCGGCTACGCCCTCCAGCTTCGCGAGAAGCAGAAGGTCAAGCGCATCTACGGGGTGCTGGAGAAGCAGTTCCGGCACTACTTCGAGCGCGCGGACCAGAAGAAGGGCGTGACGGGCCACAACCTGCTCGCCTTCCTGGAGCAGCGCCTGGACAACGTGGTCTACCGCCTGGGCTTCGCGTCCAGCCGTTCGGCCGCGCGCCAGATGGTCATGCACGGCCACGTGATGGTCAACGGCAAGCGCGTTGACATCCCGTCCTACCAGGTGAAGCCGGGCCACGCCATCGAGCTGGGGCGCCGCGCCAAGGAGAACGACGGCATCAAGTCCTCCGTCGAGACCTCCGCCGGCCGCGGGATCCCGAAGTGGCTTACCCTCGACGCCGCGGCCTTCAAGGGCCAGGTGCTCGCCGCTCCCACCCGCGAGGACGTCACCCTCGACATCAACGAGCAGCTGATCGTTGAGCTCTATTCCAAGTAAGGGGGCATGATGCTGAACATCAATGATTTCCAGAGGCCGCGCTTCGCGGAAGTCACCCCCGGATCCCTGACCGACTCCTACGGCGAGTTCGTGGCGTACCCCTTTGAACGGGGTTTCGCCACGACCGTGGGGCACAGCCTCCGTCGGGTGCTGCTCAGCAGCATCCAGGGCGCGGCCGTGACCAACGTCCGGATCAAGGGCGTGATGCACGAGTTCACGACGCTGCCCGGCGTGTGGGAGGACATCACCCACATCCTCCTGAACCTGAAGGAGGTCCCCTTCAAGCTGCACAGCAATGAGCCCCAGACCGTGACCATCTCCGCCAAGGGCGAGGGCGTGGTCACCTCCGCGGCCATCCGGTGCAACCAGAACGTGGAGGTCGTGGATCCCAATGTCCACATCGCCACCCTGGGCGAAGAGGGCGAGCTCGAGATGGAACTGGTGGTCCGCATGGGCCGCGGCTTCGTCACGGCCGACCGCAACCACGACGAGTCCCTGGGCCTGGGCTTCATTCCCATGGATGCCAACCACAGCTCCATCACCCGCGTGAACTACATCGTCGAGCCGGCCCGCGTGGGCCAGAGCACCGACTACGAGAAGCTCACCCTGCAGGTGTGGACCAACGGTGCCGTCAATCCCAAGGAAGCGGTGTCCGACGCGGCCCTCATCCTGCGCGACCACTTCCTGGTCTTCGCCCGGCAGGACGAGGACTTCACGGAGGACGAGCCCGGCACCATCACCCCCGGCGAGGCCAACCACTGGCTGGTCAAGTCGGTTGAGGAACTCGAGCTCTCCGTGCGGGCCAACAACTGCCTGCGCAACGCGAACATCACCACCATCGGCGAGCTGGTTCAGCGGACCGAGGCCGAGCTGATGAAGACCAAGAACTTCGGCAAGAAATCCCTCCAGGAGATCAAGGACGAGCTCGCTCGCATCGGACTCTCCCTGGGGATGCGCCTCGAGCAGGAAGTGTAAGGAGCCCCCATGCGTCATAACGTAGCCGGCAAGCGCCTGGGCCGCACCACCAACCAGCGCAAAGCCCTCATGAAAAACCTCGCCACGGCGCTCATCCAGAGCGAGCGCATCGAGACGACCCTCGTGAAGGCCAAGGAACTCCGCATGTTCGTGGAGCCCTTCATCACCCTCGCGAAGAACGACACCGTGGCCAACCGCCGCCTGGCGATGGCCCGTCTCGGGAACAAGGACGCCGTCTCCAAGCTGTTCGGCGCCGACTTCCGGAAGCGCTTCGAGAGCCGTCCGGGCGGGTACACCCGCATCCTCAAGATGGCCCACCGTCTCGGCGACGCCGCGGACATGGCCCTCATCGAGTTCGTGGACTACACCCTCCCCGAGCCCAAGGCCGAGGCCGAGTAGCCCTTCGCCCTTCCAGCCAGAGGAAGGCACTCCTTCGTGGGGTGCCTTCCTCTTTTTTGGAACGGGCGGAGGTTCGACGACCCGATGGTATGGTTAGCCCATCCGGAGGCGGATTCCCGGGGGAGATGCCCCGCTACCGTGGTTTCGGGAGGTGGGATGATGCTGGTCGACGATGCGGTCCGGTTCCTCTCCCAGATCCCGCCGTTCCAGTTCCTGGAGGGCCCGCTGCTGCGGGAGGTGGCCCAGAGCCTGACCCTGGAGTTCTACCCGAAGGGCGCCGTGATCCAGCAGCAGGACGGCCCCGTGAGCGAGTTCCTCCGGATCATCCAGAAGGGGGTGGTCAAGATCACCCTCCGTCCCAAGACGGGCGGCGAGGAGGTGGTCGTCGACTACCGGGAGCGGGGGGAGACCTTCGGCCTGGTATCCCTCATGGGGGGGCAGCAGAAGACCACGATCGTCGCGCTGCAGGACACCCTCTGCTACCTGCTTCCGAAGGAGCGCCTGAACGAGCTGCTGGGCAGCCACCCGGCCATCACCGAGTACCTGCTCCAGTTCCACCTCACGAAGTACGTGGACATGACCTCGCGGGAGATCCAGGGCAAGAGCCTGTTCCTGGGGAGCAGCGACCACCTCCTGTTCACGGCCCAGGTGGGGGCGATCTGCCGCCGGACGGTGGCCACGGTCGAGCCCGACGCCACCATCCGGGAGGCGGCGCAGCGCATGTCCGAGGCGCGTCGGAGCGCCGTGCTGGTGCTGGGTCCGGGCGGGCGCCCCGACGGCATCGTCACGGACTCGGACCTGCGGTCCAAGGTGGTCGCCCGGGGCCTGTCCATCGACGAGCCTGTGACCCGGATCATGAGCCAGCCCGTGGTCACCGTGGAGGAGCGGGATCCGTGCTTCGAGGTGGTCCTGCGGATGCTCCAGCGCAACATCCACCACGTCGCCGTCACCCGGGAGGGCGTGCTCCATGGCGTGATCACCAACCACGATTTCATGGTGCTCCAGGGCCGCAGCCCGCTGGCCTTCTCCGAGGACATCGAGCGCCAGACGACCATCGAGGGACTCGCGCCGGTCTCCCAGAAGGCCCTGGGGATCATCGGGGCCCTCCTGCGGGAGGGTACCCGGTCCGTCAACATCATCCGGATCATCTCGGAGCTCAACGACCGGGTGGTCCGCAAGGTGCTTGAACTGGCTGAGCAGGAGCTGGGCCCGCCCCCCGTGCCCTACTGTTGGCTCGCGCTGGGCAGCGAGGGGCGGAAGGAACAGACCTTCCGGACGGATCAGGACAACGCGCTGGTGTACGTCGATCCGCGGGAGACCCAGCGGGAGAAGGTGGTGGAGTACTTCCGCCGATTCACCGTGCGGGTGCGCAACGGCCTCATCCGCTGCGGCTTCGAGCCCTGCCCCGCGAACTGCATGGCCAGCAATCCGGACTGGTGCCAGCCCGTGGCCGTCTGGAAGGGCTACTTCACCACCTGGATCACGGAACCGACTCCGAAAGCCGTGTTGAACTCCCAGATCTTCTTCGACTTCAGGCCCCTGTACGGGGACGAGTCTCTGGCGTGGGATCTGCGGGAGCACCTCGGCCGGCTGATCCCGGACTATCCGATATTCCTGGGTTTCCTGGCCAACATGCTCGTGAAGAATCGCCCCCCCATCGGTTTCTTCGGATCCGTGGCTGTGGAGCGGACCGGGGAGCACAAAGACGGTCTGAACCTGAAGCTCAAGGGCGTGGCGCCCCTGGTGGACATCGCCCGCCTCTTCGCGCTGGAGAAGGGGATCCGGCATGCCCCGACCCAGGATCGTCTCGAGGCCCTTCGGGACGGTTCCACCCTCATCTCTGACCTGGTGGACGAACTGGAACAGGCCTTCGAGTTCATCGCCCTGCTCCGGATCCATCACCAATACCGCCAGATGGAGGGGGGGAAGGCCATCGACAACTTCATCCGCCTGGATGCCTTGAGCAGCCTGGAACGCCAGTCCCTCAAGAACTCCTTCCGCCTGATCCTCAAGGTCCAGGATCTGGTCATGGACCGGTACAAGGCCTTCATCCTCTGACGGCGGGCGCATGGCGTGGTTCAGGTGGTGGCGCAGGATCCGGGACCGGAAGGGGCCTGGCGGGGTCCTGGCCGGGGAGGCCCGGTACGTGGTGCTCGACACGGAGCTCACGGGCCTCGACGCGCGGAAGGACGACATCGTCTCCATCGGGGCCGTGCGGATGCGGGGGGGCCGGATCGAGATCGGCGGGACCTTCCACGAACTGGTCAACCCGAAGGCGGTGCTGGATGGCCGGAGCGTGGTCATCCACGGAATCACTCCTTCCCAGGTGGAGATGCGTCCCCCCATCGACGACATCCTGGCCTCTTTCCAGCGCTACGTGGCCGGGGCCGTGCTGGTGGGGCATTGCCTGTCCGTGGACCTTGCCTTCCTGAACCGGGAGGCGAGGCGGCTGACGGGTGCTCCCTTCCGGAATCCAGTGGTGGACACCCTGTCCCTCTACGGGTGGCTCCGGCACCGGGAGACGGAGCATCCGGCCTTTTCGGCGATGGCGCCGATCCTGAGCCTCTTTGATCTCGCCGGCGCCTTCGGGATCCCCGTGGTGGAAGGGCACACCGCCCTCGGGGACGCCTACGTCACGGCCCAGCTCTTCCAGCGGTTCCTGCCCCTCCTGGCCGAGGCGGGGGTCACCGATCTCGCGAGCCTCCTGAGGGTGGGAGACCCCGCGCGGCAGGCCGAGAATCTCCTGCCCCCCGGGGGCCAGGCGCACTTCTAGAAAGACAAGGCAGGGGCCGGGGAGATGGCTCCCCGGCCCCCGTGGACGGCCCTGGTTCAGTGGCTTGAAGCGCCTTCGGCGCCGATGCCGACGTAGGTCCGCACCTTTTCGGATTCGAACTTCTCCTCGGCGTCCGTCTCGCGCTTGAGGAGCGACACGAGGATGCCGATCAGGAAGGCGCCGCCGATGGAGAAGACGCCAGGGTTCTTCATGGGGAAGGGGGCTTTCTTCAGCTCGCCGTCCGCCTTGACCTTGTCGGCCTTGGCAGCCGCAAGGGCGGCGCCGAGGCCGTTGCTCTCGATCAAGGCGAGATCCGCCCGGACGCCGCTGAGATCCTTGCTCTTGGTCTCCAGGGTCTTGGCATCGAGGCCCGGGGCGGCCAGGGCGGTCGTGAGGCCGTCGGCCTTGGCCTTCAGGTCGACCTGGGCCTTGGCGGGATCCTTGGCGTACTTGTCCAGCTTGGACGCCTTGGCGGTGGCGGCGTTCAGGGTCTTCAAGTGGCCGGCCTGAAGGACGTCCTCGTAGACCGTCGGGGAGAAGAAGATCAGCGTGACCGCCAGGATGAGGCCGGTGTAGATGCTGGCCACGGCGCCCGCGGTGGTGAACCGTTTCCAGGTGATGGACATGAGGAGGGCGGGGAAGTTGGCACTGGAGGCCACGGCGAAGGCCAGGCCCACCATGAAGGCCACGTTCTGGCCCTTGAAAAGGACGCCCAGGAGGACGGCGATCACCCCCAGGGTGACGGTCGCCGCCTTGGCGACTCTCATCTCGTCCTTCTCGTTGGCCTTGCCCTGACGGAAGACGCCCACGTAGAGGTCGTGCGAGAGGGCGGAGGCCCCGGCGAGGGTGAGACCGGCCACCACCGCGAGGATGGTGGCGAAGGCCACCGCGGCGAGGAACCCGAGGAACATGCCGCCACCGATGTGCTCGGCGAGGGCCAGAGCGGCCATGTTGCCGCCCGCGTCGATCTTGGTGATGAAGTCGCGGCCGACGAGTACCGCCGCCCCGAAGCCGATGGTGACGGTGAGGATGTAGAAGTAGCCGATGAAGCCGGTGGCGTAGAAGACGGACTTGCGGGCCTCACGGGCATCCGGGACGGTGTAGAACCGCATCAGGATGTGGGGGAGCCCGGCGGTGCCGAACATGAGGGCGAGGCCCAGGGAGAAGGCATCGAGGGGCTTGGTGATGAGGCCGCCGGGTTCGAGGAACGCAGGGGTGTACTTCGCCGCGGCTTCAGAGAAGAGGCGGGGATAGCTGAAGCCCACCTGGCTCATGGCCAGGATCACGAGGAGGGTGGCGCCGCCCAGCAGGAGGACGGCCTTGATGATCTGCACCCAGGTGGTGGCCAGCATGCCGCCGAAGAGCACGTAGGCGATCATGAGGGCGCCCACGATGAACAGGGCGGACTCGTAGGGCAGGTTGAACATCAGCTTGATCAGCGTGCCCGCGCCCACCATCTGGGCTGTCAGGTAGAACAGGACCGTGACCAGGGAACCGATGGCGGCGGCGGCCTTGATGGGCTTCTGCTTGAGACGGAAGGCCACCACATCGGAGAAGGTGTACTTCCCGAGGTTCCGGAGGGGCTCGGAGATGAGGAACATGACGATGGGCCAGCCCACGAGCCAGCCCACGGAGTAGATGAGGCCGTCGTAGCCCTTGGTGGAGACCAGGCCGGCGATGCCGAGGAAGGAGGCGGCGCTCATGTAGTCGCCCGCCAGGGCCAGCCCGTTCTGGAGGCCAGTGATGCCCCCGCCGGCGGCGTAGAACTGGGCGGCGTTCTTGGTGCGGCGGGCGGCCCAGTACGTGATGCCGAGGGTGATCGCCACGAACACCATGAAGAAGAAGATGGAGATCGGGCTCAGGGTCCCGATGATCGTCTGCTGAGGCTGCGTCTGCATGATCCTTACCTCCCCATCCGGTCTTTGACGCTCTTGACCATGGCGTCGTACTTGTTGTTGGCCCAGAAGATATAGATACCGGTCAGGATCCAGGAGAGGATGATCACCCCCACCGCGATGGGGATGCCGATGGTGATGGAGGATCCCTCGCTCGTCTTCGACGAGAGGAAGGCCTTGTTGTAGGCGACCAGAGCGATGAAGCCGAAGTAGAGCACCAGTTCGACGACGGTCAGGACCAGCGTGATGGTGTTCTTCTGCCGGGCGAGCTTCTGGAACTCCGGATCTTCAAGGAGTTGATGCGCCGTTTTCGGGGGCATGGGGTCTCTCCTGGGAATTAGGGGGGGGGTGGGTGGGCCGTGGTACAGGGGCCGGGCCTGGATGTGGGATCGGCGGCTGCACCGATGCCCGTACCAGGCGTGAGGCGCTCCTGGTCGGGCGGGTTCGTTCAAAGGCTCGGGGTTGGTGGCGCAAGCATAGGCCAGGTCCCTCCCCAAGGGAAGCCTCTTCCTTTGAAAAAAGGGCGGAGGCCGGTCCCTTCCAAAAGACGGGGGTGGTTTGCCGCCCCCCTAGACTTTTCTTGATGTCCATATGAGTGAAAAAGAATGCCTTCTGCCGGGGCCCGCCCTCCGGAGCAGAATTGTGACCGGTGCCCCTGCTGCCAAGACCCTCCGGAGAGGCTATGCTTCGAGCCTGACCTCCCTCATCGCCATCGTTCCGGTCCCGGCCCGCCGGGAAGAGCCGTACCTCCCCATTCCCTCCGCGCCCCCAGGGCTGACCTTCCTCAGACAAGGAGCCGAACCATGACCCAGGAACTCTATCCCGTCAAACCGGAGTTCGCCGAGCGGGCCCACATCCGGAGCATGGAGGAGTACCAGCGCCTCTACCGTCTCTCCCTGGACAACCCCGAGTGGTTCTGGGGCGAGCAGGCCAAGACCCTGACCTGGTTCCACCCCTGGCAGTCCGTGTTCGACGCGGACTACAAGGAGGTGGACTTCTCCTGGTTCCTTGGCGGCCGGCTCAACGCCTCCTTCAACTGCATCGACCGCCATCTGCCCACCCATGGGGACAAGACCGCCATCATCTGGGCCCAGGACGAACCCGGTGTCTACACCCACATCACCTACCGGGAACTGAAGCACCACGTCTGCCGGGTGGCCAACGTGCTCCTGCACCATGGCGTGAAGAAGGGCGACCGGGTCTGCCTGTACATGACCATGATGCCGGAGCTGGTCTACACCATGCTCGCCTGTGCCCGCATCGGGGCCGTCCACTCGGTGGTGTTCGGAGGGTTCTCCGCCGAGGCGCTGCGGGACCGCATCGTGGATGCCCGCTGCAAGGTGGTCGTGACCGCCAACGAGGGGCTCCGGGGCGGCAAGCGGGTGCCGCTCAAGAAGACCGTGGACCGCGCCATTGAGGGCATGTCCATGGTTGAGACGGTCCTGGTGGCCCGGCGTACGGACGGCGACGTGCCCATGGAGCCCGGCCGGGATCTCTGGCTTGACGAAGAGATGACCCGGCAGCGGTCCACCTGCACGAACGAGTGGATGGGTTCGGAGGATCCGCTGTTCATCCTCTACACCTCCGGCAGCACCGGGAAGCCGAAGGGACTGCTTCACACCACGGGCGGCTACCTCACCTACGCCGCCTTCACCCACAAGATGGTGTTCGACTACCACCCGGGCGACATCTACTTCTGCGCGGCGGACATCGGCTGGGTGACGGGGCACAGCTACATCGTCTACGGCCCCCTGGCCAACGGCGCCACCTCCGTCATCTTCGAGTCCACGCCCCTCTATCCCGATGCGGGCCGCTACTGGCAGATCGTGGACGACCTCGGCGTGAACATCCTCTACACGGCCCCCACGGCGCTGCGGGCCCTGGCCCAGGCCGGGGACGACTGGATCAAGAAGTACAGCCGCAAGTCGCTGCGCATCCTCGGGACCGTGGGTGAGCCCATCAATCCGGAAGTCTGGCGCTGGTACCACGATGTCGTCGGCGAGGGCCGCTGCACCGTGGTGGATACCTGGTGGCAGACGGAGACGGGCGGCATCCTCATCACGCCGCTGCCTGGCGTGACGCCCACCAAGCCAGGTTCCGCCACCCTGCCCTTCTTCGGGGTGAAGCCGGTGATCGTGGATCCGGCCACGGGAACGGTCCTCGAAGGCAACAACGTATCCGGCGCCCTGTGTCTGGCTACGCCCTGGCCCGGCACCGCCCGGACGGTTCATGGCGACCACAAGCGTTTCAAGGAAACCTACTTCACTCAGTACCCGGGCTACTACTTCACGGGCGACGGGGCCCGGCGGGACGAGGACGGGTACTACTGGATCACCGGGCGCATCGACGATGTCATCAACGTTTCCGGGCACCGCCTGGGCACGGCCGAGGTGGAGAGCGCCCTGGTGGCCCATGAGGCCGTGGCCGAGGCCGCGGTTGTCGGCTACCCGCACCCCATCAAGGGGCAGGGCATCTACTGCTACGTGATCCTCAACACCGGCTATGCCGAGAACGGCGGACGGGAGCAGCTGATCGGCGCCCTGAAGGAGCAGGTTCGCCAGACCATCGGCGCCTTCGCGGCCCCCGACGTCATCCACCTCGCGTCCGGACTTCCCAAGACTCGCAGCGGCAAGATCATGCGCCGGATCCTGCGCAAGATCGCGTCCTCCGAGTACGAGGGCATGGGGGACATCTCCACCCTGGCCGAGCCCGATGTGGTGAACCGGCTCATCGAGGAGCACCAGAAGGCTCACGTGTAGGCTTCGGGGATCGCAGCATGGGCGGGATCCCGGGACCGGGATCCCGCCCGGAGGCTACAGCTCGATCCCGCGGACGAAGGCCCGAACCAGGGCCTCGAAGCGGTCCGCCGCCGCTGCACCCGCCTCCAGGACCTCCTGGTGGGTGAGGGGCTGGGGCAGGATGCCTGCCGCCATGTTGCAGAGACAGGAAATGCCGGCCACCCTCAGGCCTTCCTGGCGGGCGACAATGGCCTCGGGGACCGTACTCATGCCCACCGCATCCGCCCCGAGGGCCCGGAAGGCCCGGATCTCGGCAGGGGTCTCGTAGCTGGGGCCCGTGAGGCCCAGGTACACGCCTTCGCGGAGGGTCTGGCCCAGGTCCGAGGCACAGGCGCGAAGGCGTTCCCGGAAGGCCGGGTCGTAGACGGCCGTCATGTCCGGGAAACGGGACCCCGGGCCCAGGTTGGGTCCGATGAGCGGGTTGGTCCCGAAGAAATTGAGGTGGTCGGTGAGGGCCATGAGCTCCCCCACGCCGAAGCCCGGATTCAGCGCCCCGGCGGCGTTGGTGAGGAGGACGGCCCTGGTGCCCAGGCGCCCGTAGATCCGCATGGGCGCGGTGACGAGGGACATGGGATGGCCCTCGTAGAAGTGGAAGCGGCCCGCCTGCAGGACGACCTTCCGCCCCTCGAACTCGCAGAACACGAGCCGGCCGCCGTGCCCGGCCACCGTGGGGGCGGGAAAGCCGGGCAGGTCGGTGAAGGCCACCGCGGTGCCGGCCTTCGCCTCGGGGCTCTCGGCCAGGGACCCGAGGCCCGAGCCCAGCACGATGGCCAGTTCCGGGACGAAGGGGAGTCGGGCCTTCAGGGCCTGGAGGGCGGCGGCCACGGGCATGGTTCGCTCCGGGTCAGGGGACGGGCACGAGGCCGATGGTGACGGTGGTGTCCGGCTGCAGGGCCGTCGGACTGATCATCCGCACCCTTACGGATTGGAACTGCGGGGTTGTGCTGTTGCCCGACAAGACCACCCGCTGGCTGCCGCCGCTTCCGGTGAACGTAAGAGGCGCCGACTGGAGGATGGGCAGCATGAGTTCGATCTGGGCATTGCTGGCCAGAGCCGGGCTGGCCGTGACGGACAGGGTGTAGGCCCGGTCGGCGCTGAGGGTGAAGCCGGCGTAGGCCACTTCGCCCTCGGAGTTGTTGGGATAACTGCCCCTCACCTGGACAGCCTGGGCCATGCTGAGGACGATGGGCGGGATGGGCGTGGTGGTGGTGTTGGGGTCGGCTCCCCAATTCGCCGCGAAAGCAGCCTGGGCGCCCGTGGTGGGGCGGGGCCAGCTGATCCCGAAGGGGGCAAGGAGGGGCGTGAGCGTCGCATCCGTGAAGATGGCGGAGAGATCGACCGGTTCAGCGCTGGCCCTGATCTCCTGGAGCCGGGCGACCTGCTTGAAGATGTTCAGGGGCTCCGTCTCGTAAGTCGGGGTCGTGGTCGCGTAAGCAGGGCCGGTGAAGAATCGGACCATGGCGGCCGAGTTGATGGTCGACCAGTCGGTGGGGGTGCCCGGTGAGGGGAGGCTGTTGGCCTTGAGGATCAACTCCCAGGCGAGGGCCCGGAGGGCAGGTGCCGAATAGGGCGAGAGCTGGGCGGCCGAGAGGGCCGAAACGTCGCGGATGTCGGTCACGGGCGCGGCCAGGCTGGTGCCCTGAGTGTCCGCCAGGTACGGGGACTTGAGCAGGTTGGCCGCCATGGCATCAGCGAGCCCTTCGACGAGGGCCTGGTCGGGGCTGAGGTTGGTGAGGAGCGCCGCTTGGGGATAAAGCGTGCCGGACATGCCATAGGTCCGCGTTCCGACCACGTTGTAGAGGACGTTCCGGGCGAGCAATGGGAAGATCACCCCTTCATCCCAGGCGTCGTCATTGGCCCCACCCTGGAGGGATCCAAAATAGACGCTGCTGAAGGTAAAGCCGTTGGGGTTGAGGATGACGGACAGGGGATAAACCGAGGGATCGTATTCGATGAAGGATCCACGAGGCTCCGCGACTCCGGGAGCGTAGTGGAGGTCGATGTTCTGGCCGGGCGTGGCCTTCCCGTATGCGCTGACGAAGGACGCGATGGAATCACCGATGGCCAGGATGCGGCTGCCGGTGCCCGTGGTCCGACCGGGCAGCGTGGTCTCGTCCACGGCGCTGGTGGTGAGGGGCGCCACCTTGGTGTTGGGGTCGTAGCTGGGGTTTACCAGCCACCACTTGTCCGTCAGCCCGACGCTGAAATCGAGAACCGTATCCCCGGTGGGAAGAGAGGCTGGTACGGGGTTCCCAGCGGGGGCACTGCCGTCCAGGGCCTTGCGGAGGGCGTAGCGCACCCGATCAGCGGCGGGCACGGAGCTGTTGATGCCGGCGGGATCCCCCACGATGTTGATCTCGTGGCCATCTCCCCCATTGAAGGAGCTTATCACTTCGATCATCAGCGGCTTGCTGTTGGGGAGAGTCATGGCGTAGACGCCAGTGGTACTGGTGACGGCGGCAGTGATGCGCAACCAGACCGCAGTCGTGGTGCCATCGGGCAGAGTCTGGTCGTTCCGCTGGTAGGCCCGGACCTGGACCCCCCGAGCGGGCAGGGTCTGGAGGTTGGCGGCGACGGTGCTGTCCACCAGGCCGGTGGGGACACCGTTCGCGTCCTTGGCGAGGGGGATGCGTGTGTAGGTGACGGTGCCTGTCAGGGTGAAGGTGGTATTCGCTGCGGACCCGCTGCTGTGGCCCTTGCAGGCGAGACCCAGGCCCAGGCCGAGGAGGGCCGTGGCCCCCAGGACCCGGAGGAAAGCTCGGTACAGCAGCATGGCCACCTCGAAACGGCGAAAAGGTCAAGTCTAGCACGGCCATGCCTCTCCGGCCCGCGATGGGACGGGGAGGCACGCTCTCATCCAATGCCGCAGGCGGCCCGGAGGTTCAGCGGTGGCTGCCGTCCAGGACGGCGTTCTGGGCGGCCACCTCGGCCGGGATCTCCTCCTCGTCATCGAGGACGGGAAGGGGGTTCCGCTGGACGCCGTCGACGCGAAGTTCGAAGTGGAGGTGGGGCCCGGTGGCGTTCCCCGTCCGGCCCACTTCGGCGATCTTCTGGCCCCTGCGGACGATGTCGCCCTCGTGGACCAGGTTCAGCTTGGCGTGGGCATAGAGGGTCATGACGCCGTTGCCGTGGTCGATGATGACGTAGTTGCCGTACTGGCGGTGCCGGCCGGACATGATCACCTTGCCATCCATGGCGGCGTAGACGCTGGTGCCCATGGGAGCCGTCAAGTCCACCCCCTTGTGGCGGCCGCGGTAGCGGACCCGCTTCTTCCGCTGGTTCTTCACCCGCACCGTCTTGGTGCGCATGCGGGGGCCCCAGGCGGAGCTGATGGTGCGGGTCTCCACGGGCCAGAGGAGGTCCAGGTGGTCCGGGTCCGCGGGGGTGAAGGTCGGGAGGAGGGCATTGAGCTCCGCCTCGCTGACCGGGGGCACCACGGTCTGCATCCGGGCCAGCAGTTCCGAGGAGGTCTCGGGGGCCTGATGCGAGTCCCTGTGGGGGGCCGTATTCGAGGCGAGGGGAAGGGTGGTGCGCACCTGGAAGGGCAGGAGCCCCTCGAGGTGGGGCATGGGGGCTGGGGCGATGACCGGCCCGGCGGGCAGTGCCGCCAGCGGAAGGAGAGGCACCGCGGGCTCGACGGCGGGGACGGGGGCTTCCTCCCGGACGGGAGCATGGCCCACCTTGAGCCGGGTCCCCACGGAAAGCCTGGACAACTTGATCCCGGGGTTCAGCCGGCCCAGTTCATGGAGACTCAGGCCGCTGGCCCGGGCCACCTGGGCGGCCGTTTCTCCCTTGCGGACCACGTGCACGGCTCCGTCGACGGCATGGGAGGCCCGTCTGGTGCGACGGCCCTTGGGCGCGGCTTGGAGGTTGAAGGTCAGGGACGCGAGAACAAGGGTCAGTACGGCAAGACGCATGGGTAAACTCCCGGCTGGAACGGAAAAGCCTGCTTCGCTAGGCCTCCTTGGAGGGGTGGTCACCCCGGGGTCGAATGGAAGGAACGGGTCCGCTCCCATCCTATCGGGCGGATGGCAGCTTGGAAATGCAAATGTTTTCCAACTAGGGTTCCCCGGGGATCAGGGTTCCCAGGGACACCCGGCCCAGGGCAGGACGACGGTGCCCCGTCGCCCCCCCTCCTTCCGCAGGAGCCGTGCCGGGCCGAGGGTCATCCCATGGCTGACGGCCTTGAGCATGTCGTAGAGGACGAGGAGGCCCACGGTGACGCCCGCCAGCGCCTCCATCTCGATGCCCGTGCGGCCCTCGCAGCTCACGGCCACCCGGAGCCAGGCCCGCCGTTCCACGGCATCCCAGTGATGGGCCACGTCCACCGCCTCGATGGCCAGCGGGTGGGCCAGGGGGATCAGGTCCGAGGCGCGCTTGACGCCCCCCACGGCCCCGATCCGGGCCACGGACCAGGGGTCGCCCTTGGGGCCCCCGCCCTTCGCCAGGGCCTCGGCCGCCGGGGCGTCCAGTTCCAGGTAGCCGGCGGCGATGGCGCGGCGCCGGGTGACGGCCTTCGCGGAGACGTCCACCATCTTCGGGCGGCCTTCGGGATCCAGGTGGGTGAGTTCTGCCATCACATGCTCCAGGCCAGGAGGATGTCCCGGAGGGCCGCGGTGTCCGGGGCGTAGGCCCGGGGACCGCAGGCGGCCAGGGCCGGCTCGGGGTAGAAGCCGTGGCCCACGGCCAGGCTGGGCACCCCGGCGGCCCGGGCCATGTCCAGGTCGAAAGGGGTGTCGCCCACCATGAGGATGTCCTCGGGGCCCAGGCCGGTCAGGGCCTGCATCTTCTCCAGGGTCTCCGGGTGGGGCTTGCCCTGGGTGACCTCGTCAGGCGTGATGATGGGGTCGAACCAGGCCTCCCAGCCGAACCGGGCCATCTGGCGCAGGAGGGGCACCCGGCGCTTGGAGGTGGCCACCCCCATGCGCTGGCCCCGGGCGCGCAGTTCGCCCAGCAACTCGGGGATGCCCGCGAAGGGCTGGAGCAGGTGCTCGTGCTCGAGGTGGCCGAAGCTGCGGTAGGCCTTCAGGACCGTCGCCCCGTCCAGGCCCAGGGGGCCGAAGGTGTTCCGGATGCCGTCCTCCACGGGAAGCCCCACGTACTTGAGCCATTCGGCCATGACGGACCGCGGCTGCCCCAGGGCGTCCAGGGCATGGGCCATGCCCGCCTCGATGAGGGGCCGGCTGTCCACCAGCGTGCCGTCGAAGTCCCAGGCGATGAGTTTCAAGGAGGCCTCCCCCCCCATCATGGCAGGGAGGCGGGTCGGGCCAGACGTGGAGACCGGGCTCTGCCTGGCCCCCTGGAGAGGTTCATCCGATGCCGGCGGCGGAGGGCAGGTGCAGGGCCTTGATGAAGCCCGCCTCGGTCTCCCGGCCGATCTCCTCCACCACCGCGGGAGGCACCGGGGAATCCACGGAGAGGATGACCATGGCCTCGCCCCGCTTCTCCCGGCGGCCCAGGTTGAGGAAGGCGATGTTCACGTCGTGGGCCCCCAGCACGGTGCCGATGCGGCCGATGCGGCCCGGCTTGTCCTCGTAGTGGAGCAGCAGCATGTGCTCCTGGGGCGTGAAGTCCATGGCGTAGTCCCGCAGGCGGACGATGCGGGGGGTGCCCTCGAAGAGCGTGCCGGCCACGACCCGGGAGGAACCCCCGCCTTCCAGGGTGAGGGTGACGAGGTTGGAGAAGGGACCGCCCTCGGTGGACTTGTGCTCCTCCACCACCAGGCCCATCTGCTCGGCGATGAGGCCGGCGTTCACCATGTTCACGGGCTGCTCCACCATGCGGTCCAGCAGGGCGGCCAGGCCGCTTACGGTGAGCGGGGTGCAGTCGTGGTGGGACAGGCCCCCGGCGTAGCCGAAGGTGGCCCGGTCCAGGTTCCCCTTCATCAACTGGAGCCCGAACTCGCTGAGGATGGCCATGAGCCGGAACCAGGGGCGCATCTGGCCCATGAGGGCCGCGTCGAAGCGGGGCAGGTTCACGGCGTTCTCCAGGGGTGCCTTGTCCAGGTAGGCCAGGATCTCGCGGGAGACGTCCACCGCCACGTTCACCTGGGCCTCCTGGGTGTTGGCCCCCAGGTGGGGGGTCACCACCAGGCGCTCCTGGCCGATGAGGCGCCGGAGGGTGTCCGAGGCAGGAGGCTCCTCGGTGAAGACATCCACGGCCGCCAGGGCCACCTTCCCGGATTCCAGTCCCGCGAGGAGGGCCGGCTCGTCGAGGATGCCGCCCCGGGCCACGTTGAGCAGAATGACGCCGGGCTTCATGCGCTCGATCTGGGGGGCGCCGATCATGCCCCGGGTCTCGTCCGTGAGGGGCGTGTGGACGGTGATGATGTCGCAGGTGCGGCAGAGCTCATCCAGGTCCACCAACCGCACGCCCAGGTCCTGGGCCCGCTTGGCGGCCACGTAGGGATCGCAGGCCAGCACCTCGCACTCGAAGGCCTTGAGCCGGGTGGCCACCCGGCCGCCCACCTTGCCGATGCCGATGACCCCGGCGGTCCGGCCGCGGAGCTCCACGCCCGTGAACTTGGCCCGCTTCCAGTCGCCCGCCTTCAGGCTGGCCTGGGCGGCGGGGACGTGGCGGCAGGCGGCCAGCAGGAGGGCCAGGGTATGCTCCGCGGCGGCATTGGTGTTGCCGAAGGGGGCGTTCACGACGATCACGCCCTTCGAGGAGGCGTAGTCCACGTCCACGTTGTCGATGCCCACCCCGGCCCGGGCCACCACCTTCAGCCGGATGGCGGCATCCAGGAGGGCGCGGTCCACGGTGGTGCCGCTGCGGGTGATGATGGCATCGTAGCCGCCGATGATCTCCAGCAGCTCCTCACGCGGGATCCCCGCCCGCAGGTCGAGCGTGATGCGGGGATCCCGCTGGAGGAGGGCGAGACCCTCGCCGGTCACCTCGTCGGTCACGATGATCTTCATGGCGCTGGAGCCTCCAGCTCCAGCTTACTTGCTACTTCTTGTAGATGCCGGACCCGAAGATGCAGCCATCCCAGACCTCGATGTAGCTGGTCTTGGGCTCCTTCTGGCCGGACTTGGGGTTCAGGTATTTGTAGTCGTGCCAGCCCTTTCCCTTCGTCTTGGCGAGCTGGATGCGCTCCTTCACGAACTCCCGGCCGTCGGGGTCCTTGGCCTTGAACTGGTTCACGCCCACCTTGCTGGCGCCCTGGCCGTGGGCGAGGACCTTGCCGTCCATGTCGTAGACGAAGACGTAGAGTTCGCCGCCGTATTTCTGGAAGCGTCCGCCCTGCCGGGTGATCTCCTTGAAGGCGGCCTCCTTCCCGTTGGCCTTGGCGAAGGCGATGGCCTCCTTCACGAGGGCCTCGGCTTCGGCGGGGGCGGCGTCCTGGGCGCCGAGGGGACAGGCGAGGACGGGGAGAAGAAGGAGTCTGGCGAGAGGACGTCGCATCGTGCCTCCTGGAGAGAGAAGATGCCCCTATTATCGGCCTTTCTGGGGCCGGGCCAGCCGCCCCGCCCTCAGATTCCCCCCCCATCGGTGCCGGGTGCATCGGGTTTGGCCGGCGGACCGTTCTCCTCCCGGTTCCGGTCGACCGAGATCGCGACGGCGATGGCCGCGGCCTGTTCGGCGGGCAGGCCTTCGGCCCGGCGCTCATACTCCTCTTCGCCCCGGTCATCGCGCTCCCGGATCGCCACGTCTTCCGCCTGCTCCTGCTGCCCGGGCAGCTCGATGCGCAGTTCTCCGATGAGCATCAGCGCGGCTGCCGCCACGGGAAGGGCGAGAAGCGCCCCGGTGATGCCCAGCAGGACGGTCCCCGCCAGCAGGGAGAAGAGGATCACGGAGGACGGGAGGCGCAGCGCCCGCCCGTAGATGCGGGGCACGATCAGCCGGCTCTCGAATTCCTCGTAGGCGAGCATCAGCCCGAGGACGAGGAGGATGAGCACGGGGCCGCGGGGAATGGTCGCCGCCACGGCGGCCCCCACGGACAGCAGGGCGCCGGCATAGGGCAGGACATCGGCGGCGCCCGCGAACACGGCGATGGCCAGGGCGTTGGACACCCCGCAGGCCCGCAGCAGGATGAACACGAAGGCTGCCATGAAGGCCGAGGTGATCAGCTGGCCCCGGATGTACCCGCCGACGATGGTCTCCAGGTTCAGCATGACCCGGGACAGCCGGATGTGGTGGGACCTCGGGACCACCGAGAAGAGGCCCCCGCGCAGCCGGTCCCGGTCGATCAGGATGTACAGGGCCAGGAAAATGGAACTCATAATGTACGCGAAGATCGCGATGACCCGGGTGGAGAAGCCGATGGCGTTCGCGACGGCCAGCTTGACCAGATCGCCGGATTCGACCTTGCGGAGCAGATCGGCCAGGGGGAGGGTCAGGTGGGAGCCGGCCAGCCAGGTCGCCAGGCGGGCCCGCAGGATCGGTTCCTGCTCCAGAAGGTCGGTGGCCTGCACGATGAGGGCGGGAATCGTCAGGGTGACGAAGAGGACGGTGACCACCAGGAGCCCGGTGAAGACGATCGCGATGCCGAGGCCCCGGGGCACGCGCCGCTGCTCGAGCCACTGGACCGCGGGGCTGATGGTTCCGACGATGATGAGGGCCGCCACCAGCACCAGGACCACGGGCAGGAGCCGGTTCAGGACCCACAGGCTGGCGATGATGACCAGCAGGGCGATGACGGTGCCGGGCGAGGGCTCGATGCGGATGACGTGGGGCCGGTTCTCCGTCGGGGGGGGACCCGCAGGCTCCTGATTCGGCATCATGGCGCTTCCTTCAAGGCGTTGCCCCCATCGATTCGCGCTCTCCACGGAACCCGGGACTCCCCGGATTGCGCGGCCTTTCTGCCTTCGTTCCGATCCTGCCCCAGACACGGGATGTCCCCAATATAGGTACAACCGGGTGGCAGCGGCGGGAGATCAGCCTCCCGAAGGTCCCCCCTCTCCGGCCAATTCGTCCGGCAGGGGTTCCGTCTCGGTGCCGAACACCCCCTCCCACTTGGCGATGACCACGCTGGCCAGGCCGTTGCCCACCACGTTCACGGTGGTGCGGGCCATGTCCATGATCTCGTCCACGGCCAGGAGCATGGCGATGCCCGCCTCGCCCGGCAGGCCGAAGCTGCCGCAAGTGCCCGCGATGATGACCAGGGTGGCCCGGGGCACGCCCGCCACGCCCTTGCTGGTGAGCATGAAGGTGAAGACCATCAGCAGCTGGTGGCCCAGGCTCATATGGATGCCCGCCGCCTGGGCGATGGTGAGGCTGGCCAGCACCAGGTAGAGGGTGGAGCCATCCAGGTTGAAGCTGTAGCCCGTGGGAATGACGAAGCTGGCCACCCGGCGCGGCACCCCGAAGCGCACCACCTCCTCCAGCAGCTTGGGCAGGGCGGCCTCGCTGCTGGCGGTGCTGAAGGCCGTCAGGGCCGGATCCTTGATGGCCTTGATGAAGCCCAGGATGTGGATGCCCGCCAGCCAGGCCACGGGCACGAAGACCAGCACGAAGAGGGCCGCCAGGGCCAGGTAGAGGCTCCCCACCAGGAGGCTGTACTGCTTGAGCAGGTGGAAGACCGCGGGCCAGCCCTTGATGATCGAACCGTTCACCGCGTGCCCCGCGGCCATGTGGCTCACGTTGTAGGCCATGGCCCCGAAGACCCCCAGGGGGGTGAGGGTCATCACCATGTCGGTGTAGCGGAACATGGTCTGGGCCACCCCGTCGAAGAAGGCCAGCACGGGCTTCCCGCGCTCGCCCACCTTCGTGAGGGCGATGCCGAACAGGCTGGCGAAGATCACCACAGGCAGGATGTCCCCCTCCGCGGCGTGCTGGATCAGGTTCGACGGGAACAGGTGGAGGGCGATCTCCCAGCCGCTTCGGGGGTGGATGGCGGCGACGGCCGTGTGGGCGGAGAGATCCATGGGCAGGTTGGCCCCGGGCTTCAGCCAGTTGCCGATGGCGAGGCCGATGAAGAGGGCCAGGGTGGTCACGATCTCGAAGTAGAGGAGCGCCTTGCCCCCCATCCGGCCCACGGCCTTGATATCGCCGGTCTGGGCGATGCCCACGATGATGGTGGAGAGCAGCAGGGGCACGATGAGGCCCTTGATGAGGCTGATGAAGGCCTTGGAGATGAAGCGGAAGGTCTCGTAGGCCAGGGGGTGCTGGTCCCGGGGCAGGAAGCCCCCCAGGACGACGCCCAGGGTCAGGCCGACGAAGATCCAGAGGGTGCTGGAGCGGTACCAGGGGCGCGGAGCGGTCACGAGGGCCTCGGAGGAAAACGGGCCAGTGTCCCACGGCCCCCTTTTCCTGCGGGAGGTCCCCGGGTGGGTGAAATCCGTGACATCAAGATTGAGTCCCAACCTTCCGATACACTGGAATGTCCGCTTCCATGGAGCGGCTGGAGATCCTGGATGCCGCAGCCCAAGCGCTGGAATGTTCTGAACACCTCCTTCCTGGTGGGGACCCTGGTCCTGGCCCTGGTCCTGGTGCCCTGGCGCATCCTCGTGGCCCGTCCGGTCCTGGGGGAGATCCTGGCCTTCGCGGTCATGACCTTCCTGGTGGGGACGGCCATCAGCGGCGGCTACCACCGCCTGTTCAGTCACCGGGCCTACAAGGCCTCCTGGCCCGTGCGGTTCCTCTTCCTCTGCTTCGGCGCCGCGGCCTTCGAGAATTCGGTCCTGAAGTGGTCCAGCGACCACCGGATCCACCACCAGCATGTGGACACGGAGCAGGATCCCTACGAGATCGGCCAGGGCTTCTGGTACGCCCACTGGACCTGGGTCATGGAGGCCAAGTCCCTGCCCATCGCCGGCGTGGCGGACCTGGAGAAGGATCCCCTCGTGCGCTGGCAGCACCGGCACCACTTCCTCATCGGGGCCGTGGTGAGCACCCTGCCCCTCTGGATCGGCCTGGCCACGGGCAATGTCTGGGGCTACCTGGTCTGGGGCGTGGTCCTGCGGATCGTGGTGACCCACCACACCACCTTCTTCATCAACAGCGCGGCGCACATGTTCGGCAGCCGCCCCTACACCGACAAGAACACGGCCCGCGACAACTGGCTGCTGGCCCCCCTCACCTACGGCGAGGGCTACCACAACTTCCACCACCTCTGGCAGTGGGACTACCGCAACGGGGCCCTCTGGTACCAGTGGGACACCACCAAGTGGCTGCTCAACGTCCTGGCCTGGTTCGGCCTCGTGGGCCAGTTCCGGCGGGTCTCCGCCGCGGCCATGGACCGGGCCCGGCTGGAGATGGAGGAGAAGCGCCTGCGGGAGCGCCTGGTCCTGGCCAGCCCCGCCGTGGCCACCCCCATGGGGCTCCGCCTGGCGGAGGCCCGGCTGAAGCTGGACCTGGCCCTGGCTTCCCTGCACGAGCGCCACGAGGCCTGGCAGCAGAAGAAGGCCGAATGGAAGGCCAAGGGCCACGCCCGGGCCGAGGCCTGGCGGGAGGCCAACGCCGAATGGAAGGCCGCCCTGGCCCAGCACCGCGCCGAGCTGCGCGCCGCCTGGGCCGAGTGGCGGGCCGCGCGGCTGGAAGTCCGCTCCGCCCTGGTGTTCGCCTAGAACCTCCGCGCCCGCTGGGACATCCCTCTGCGGGAGGTCCCATGGGCGCGAGGGCTTGGATCGTCGGGGCGTTCCTGGGGGCCGCCATGCTGGGCTGCACCCGGGGGCCCGTCTACGCGGTGGAGCCCGAGGACCCGGGGGCCGTGGCTTCGGCCCGCACCCTGGCCGTGGCCGGGGGCGAGCCCGCCGTGGTCCTCAGCCCGGTCTATGACGAGGCCCGCTGGCCCGGCTTCCCGGATCAGGCCCTCGCCCTCCTGGCCACCCATGGCTTCAGCGCCGCGGATCCGGACCACGCGGACCTCTGGCTGCGGGCCCACCTGCTGTTCAAGCGGACCGCCGGGGGCGGCCGGGCCGGCGGCCGCGGGGGCGCGCGGACGGGGGGTGGCCGCGGCCAGGGTCAGGGCGGGGGCCAGGCC
>Ga0208789_1000689_pt1 | contig 27253 bp, 23 predicted proteins | sample Methanotroph_Enr_FD_187368 | JGI IMG/M metagenome (GOLD analysis project Ga0208789, IMG submission 187368) | Enriched soil microbial communities from Old Woman Creek wetland in Ohio, USA - Methanotroph_Enrichment_5 (SPAdes) (version 2) | ecosystem: Environmental > Terrestrial > Soil > Wetlands...
CCATGCATTGCGCTGCAGTTGTTGATAGCTTTCAAGGCTCACAGGATTTGCATTCCCTACTCCAACAATGGTTCCTGGTCCTTCAAGCTCAAATCTCACCAGATTACCAGCTTTTGGGTTTCGAACTCCTGAAGCATCAGCAAGTTCTATGGTAATATAGGACAAATCCTGTCCGTCAGCCTTCAATTGTACCCTGTCGGCGGTAAGTTTCAGTTGTGCAACATCACCTGAAGTAGCCAGTTCAGAAACATTAACTTGTTTTTTGCCCCGATAACCTATTGCTTTAAGTGCTCCGGTCTGATAAGGAACGTCCCAAATAGCTTTGAATTCGGTGGAGCGATCGGTTTTCTTCCTGCCAAGTGATTTATTATTAAGGAATAGTTCAACTTCTTCACACGAAGAATAAGCGCTCACTTCAAGGGATGTACTCTCGTATCCTTTCCAGTTCCAATCAGCTACTGCATCAAGCCAGTGCCATTTGCTCCACGATTCACGATTAGTATTTTCTTCAAAAGAAGGTTTAGGAGGTTTGACAAACAGCGAAAGTTGATTTTCTTTCCAAAGCGCATCGCGGTAGAATGACTGTGGACGTTTCCAACCACAAATATCGATGTCGCCACAAAATGCCAGGTTCCAGGGGAAGAAATCTTGTTTCTGGTAATAGCCACGCCAACCAATGCTTGCTTCACCAATGTAATCGAAGGCAGTCCAAACAAAATCTCCAAGCAAACACGGATTATCTGTTACGTCCATCCAGCTTTGAAAGGCTTCGAGCGGATACGATTCGGTTTGTATCATGATTCTTGATGGAACGCGTTGATGATCATTTTTAAAGATATTGTCCTTTAAATGATCGCCACCCGAGCCATAGTTGTATCCGGCAATATCCAACGTTGCAATGAATGGATCTTTGTCGGGATTCAAACCGTTAACAGCTGCAATAACCTTTCGCGAAGGATCACTTTTCCGCACAAAATCGGCTAACATTTGTGCCGTCTTCACAACTTCGGGTTTATTCATTCCAGGAATTTCATTGCCGATACTCCACAGAATTACTGAAGGATGGTTCCGATCGCGTAGAATCATACTTTCCACATCTTTTTGCCACCATTTTTCGAAGTATAAACTATAATCGTTTGGATTTTTGGCGTGCTGCCACATATCAAAAGTTTCATCAATGACCAGCATTCCGAGGCGATCGCAGGCATCGAGAAAGGAAGGTGACGGGGGGTTGTGTGAACAACGAATGGCATTAAATCCACTGGCCTTCAATAATTCCACGCGACGCTCTTCAGCCCGGTCGTAGGATCTTGAACCCAGGGGACCATTATCGTCATGAAAACAACCTCCTTTAATTTTCATCGATTTTCCGTTTAACTTAAATCCGTTGGTTGCATCGAACGATATGGTGCGGATACCAAACGTAGTTTCCTGATGATCGACTAATTCTGAACCAATAAATATTTCACTAACTGCTTTATAAAGCTTTGGCGACTCGGTTGACCAGAGTTCAGGACTCTTAACATCAATAAGTTGGTTTACAATTTGTAAAGCTCCCTTATCAATGGTTTGTTTACTTTCTATCGATCCAGCCTCTATACCTTTAGAACTGAATAGTCTGGTGACCAACCTGATTTCAGCGCTTTCTCCACTTTTATTTTCAACTGAGGTATGTATAGTAGTTTTTGCATAACCTGGCGTAACTTCGGAAGTAACAATCGATGTTCCCCAGGTAGAAATATGGACAGGAGAGTTGATGTTTAACCATACGTGCCGATATATTCCTGATCCGGAATACCATCGGCTGTTTTCTCCTTCATTCCGAACCTTCACCGCCAGTACATTGGTTTCACCAAATTTAACGTTAGGAGTGATGTCGATGAAAAAACTGGTATAACCATACGGATGGCTTCCAACCGATACGCCATTTAACCAAACTTCTGAATTCATATAAATACCTTCGAAGAGAAGCGTAAAAATGTTACCCTTTTGTTCCGGAGGAATTGAGAAAGATTTTCGATACCAACCTGTTCCTCCGGTGGTAAAACCGCCATTTACCTGGCTGATTGCATCGCGGTTAAACGGAGAGTCAGTGCCGGAAAGGTCTTCGATGCTCCAGTCGTGCGGAAGATCGAGTGTTCTCCACCTGGAATCGTCAAATCCCGGTTGTTCGGCACGTTGTGCTCCACCAAGATGAAATCGCCACTCGGAATCAAATAAAGTACTGTTTGTATGAACGACCTGAGCATTAAGCATATAAAACATCATACTCAAAAGGGATAGTAAAAGCAATAACTTTCTCATAGATTTCAATTCTAGGCATTAAAAGAAAAATGGCAGGCAAAGCTTTTGTGCGTTTGCCTGCCATTTATAAAATTTCACAATCGATTAGTAACCGGGATTCTGTACAAGCTTGTCATTTTTGTTCATTTCATCACGCATAATGGGGAAGAAATATGCTTTGTTAAGCCATGCTCTGGCATCCCCGTCAATAACTGCCGGACTATAATTTGGAGCGCTCCAGGCAGAACCATCTGGTTGTCTGTAGGCGGCCACTGTTGCTGTTGATGCAGTGTAGCGTATATCTACTTTATGAGTCTGCTGATAAGCTGCCGGTCCTATTACCCAGCGGCGAACATCCCAGAAACGCTGATCTTCATAAGCCATTTCAATACGACGTTCATGACGATATGCCTGACGTAATGCATCACCTGTAACACTTGCGGCAATCTCTGGTTGGCCTGCGCGGGTGCGTATTATGTTAATATAGGTACGTGCTTCGGCATCCTGACCCAGTTCAATGCAAGCTTCGGCATAGTTTAACAGAACTTCTCCATATCTGAGGTGCTTAAATGGAACATCCTGCTTTACATATTGAGGATCAGGCATGGGATCAACCCATTTTCTTACATAATAACCCGTGTAGCCACCATTCCAGTCTTCGAAAGGGCCTGAGCGTGTATCCAAACCAGCTTTTATCATTGTAGTACCGTTATAAACGTAGCCGGTCTGAATTCTGCTAAATGGATCAACCTTTAATGCATCCGGAGGACGTACTCTCCATTGTACACCTTCGTATAGAATAGTGGCATAAAAACGAGCTTCACGCTTGACATATGGATTAGCTTTTTGAACCGGATTATTCCAGTCAAATTTGCTTCCATCCTTCATTTCATAGTCATCAACCAATTCGCCAAGTGGAGCGTTATTGCCCCAGCAATGGTAGCCATTAGGCCCGCAATACAATCCGGGATTATATCCTGCCCAATTTTCATCAGTTTTTGGGGTGAAAAATTGCAATAAGATATCTTCAGATGTTCCTTTTGAAGTAAATAATTCAACGAAATTATTTGCCACAGAATCAGTTGCGGCAGGAGTAGCTTTGTATAAACTGTAAGTGCCAAGATCAATTACAGCCTTGGCCGCATTTTTGGCAGCAGTCCAACGGGCAGTTGCATCACCGGCTGTATAGCCTAATAATTCGGGTTTTGAGAACCCCGCAGTAACAACACTGTTTTTTGCCGGATTATGCAAATCGCTTGCGGCATATAGTAATACTCTCGCTTTAAATGCCAAAGCGGCTCCTTTTGTTACACGGCCTTTATCAGATGCATCCGAATAAACTACGGGCAAATTCATAGCGGCGGAATCGATCTGTCCGACAATATACTTAATGCAATCGTCATAGGAATTCCTTGGAACCGCGAACTCGTCTGTTAAGGTATACGCCTTGGTAATAATCGGAACACCACCATAAAGATTGGTCAGATAGAAATAGGTCCATGCACGCATAAAATAGGCTTCTCCTTTTAATCTGGTCACAATGGCATCCGGATCTGACACCACATTATTAATCCTGGAAAAGAAGATGTTCGCGCGTCGAACATTCATATACAAAGGCGCCCACATATAATGATAAGTCTGAGCAGCCGGTTCATGATCATTATCCCAGGAAGTATTCCAACCTAATAAACCATCGGAGGTCATCAAACTCTTATTAAAGTCGTGTACACCCCAGCCGCAGGTAAAATGAGATTCGTCCGAATAATCAGAAAGGCGTTCAATATTGAACGGAAAACCCAATGCATTACGATACATGCTGTTCACAAACGTTTCAACAAGGGAAGGATCGGTCCATACAGCAGTTTCGGAATAGTCTCCTAATGGTTTTTTATCCAGAAATTCATCCGATTTTTTACAGGAGAACAGAATTGAGATGATTGATATAATCATCAATAGATTTAATATCTTTTTCATTGTTGATTCTTTTTAGAATGTTAAAGTTAAACCCCCGGTAACAATTCTTTGCGGAGCATAGGATGTACCGCCTGTAGTTTCAGGGTCAATAAGTTTCTGCTTTGACAAAGTGAGCAGGTTTGAGCCATTAACATAAAAGCGAAGACCTTCAATACCTAATGTTTTATTAACACCAGATGATAAACTATAGCCCAGTTCAAAGTTCTTTAAACGGGCATAATTCATGTTCTGAAGCCAAAAAGTATTACCCTGGCTTCTCCAGTATTCGTCGTCACGGTTCCATGTCCTTGGGAAAGAGGAAGTGGTATTCTCGGGAGTCCAGCGATTATCGGCATATAATTTATAATAGTTACCAATTTCGCCCGACTCCGGGCTAACATACTGAACAGAGCCCAATGCACCCTGGAAAAGCATAGATAGATCGAATTGCTTATATTTCAGGTTAATGTTAAAGCCACCAACAAACTTCGGAAAATCATTCTGTTCATTCCTTATCCGGTCTAATCCGTTGATTACTTTGTCGTCATTCACATCTTTAAAAATGATATCGCCGGGTTTCATGTCTTTTTTGGGTAAAAAAGTTGGATAAGCATCTATGGCAGCCTGATCTTTAAAAATACCAATTGCCTGATAATACAATGAAGAACCCATCGGTCTGCCTGTAGATTGCTGATAATCAGGTATGCCTGGAGTTTCGTCCCAGAAAAGGATTTTATTCTTTGAATAACTACCATTTACAGATAAGTCAAACTGAAGATCGCCGACATTGCTATGGTAACCGACTACTCCTTCAAATCCTCTGTTCTGAACTTTTCCAATATTTTCCCGGGGTAAAGTCAAACCGGTAGAAGACGGGATAGAAGCGTTCCTATAAATTAAACATTGAGAACGGATGTTATTGAAATAATCAGCTGAAACCGATAACTTATTATTGAACAATTGCGCATCAAATCCAATATTAGCCTGATTGGCTACCTCCCATGTTACATTTGGATTTGGTATTTTTGTTTCATTTAAGAGCTTAGAATCTGTTGATCCAAATACATAGGATCTGCCTGAAAGAAAACCGTAAGTAGCCAGGTACTGATATTCATCAATACGGTCATTCCCGGTTTGCCCCCACGATCCGCGAATTTTGAAGTCGTTAATGAGGGTAATATTGTTTTTCCAGAAAGCTTCTTCCGAAATACGCCATCCGGCAGAAACGCCCGGGAAAAATCCAAATTGCTTGGTTGTCGGGAATTTATAGGAACCATCGTATCTCCAAACAAATTCGACCATGTATTTTTTGCTTAGGTCGTAATTAACACGGCCAAAATAACTCAAAATGGCGCTCTGACTTGCCGATCCGTTATTTGACATGTATTCATCCGAAGCTCCGGCAAATAATTGATCAACAGCTGCCGAAATGTAATTTTTCCGGAAAGCGCTGAAAATATCTCTTTGTCCGCTACGTCTTTCAGTACCAGCCATTACTTTGATATTGTGCTTTTCTGCAAATGTCTTTTCGTAAGCGGCATAAGCATTTACGGTAATTGACTGCCCGTCAGCCATGTCTTCTGTTAACTCAGGCGAGGCCAACCCTCTTTTGCCTGGTATAGTTTTATGCTCAACCTTGGGATCCAATGTGTATAAGTACCAAGGGGTTCTGAATCTTTTACGGAACGAGAAATTTTTATCAAATGAGGCGTTGGCTGTAACTGATAAACCGCTCACCCAGGGAATACTTATAACTGTACGTAAATTACTCTCGAGTATATACCTTTTTTCCCTATCGTATCCGGTAGCGCTGGTTACAGTAACTGCCGGGTTAAAGCCATATTCAATATCCGGTCCGGGAGTTCCGTCGGGCCAGTATGCAGGCATATTTGGTTTACCACGCATCAGCATACGAAAAATATCACCAGCTCCAACAGTGGGGAAATTTCTCAATTCTTCTCTTCCTGAAACATCAAAACCAATACTTATGTATTTATTTATCTTACCATCGATGTTTGTACGGAAATTGTATTGTTTATAATTGGTTGCACTGTTTTTGTAATTGGCGTCCTGAAACTGGGCACCCAACGCAAGGAAATATTTCATATTTTCTGTTCCACCCGAAATAGAAGCATTTTGTTGATTTTGGGCAGACCAGGGTTTGAATACTTCACCAAACCAATCGGTATTTGGATGACCCCAGGGATCAGATCCATCGCTGTATTGTTTAATATCATCAACAGAATACTTCTGGTTGCGACCTTTTGCCGGAGCTTTGTAATAAGCAATTTCGTTCAGCATTTCAGAATACTGAGCAGCATCAGCCATTTCAGGTACTCGTGTCGGTTGGTTGAACCCACTATTCATGTTTAGTGTAACTTTGGGCTTTCCAAGTGCACCACGTTTGGTGGTTATCAAAATTACACCATTTGCAGCCTGAGCGCCATAAATAGCGGCTGAAGCATCTTTTAGAATTGTAATATTTTCGATATCTGCAGAGTTGATACGTTCCATACTACGATTTGCAACACCATCAACCACAATCAGAGGATTATTGTCCCCCAGGGTATTACTACCACGGATGCGCAGGGTAGAGCCATCATATCCAGGTTCACCGCTTCTTGTAACAGAAGTCAAACCAGGGAGACGACCGACGAGACTATTGGTTAAATTAATTGCGGGTGATTTTTGTATTTCGGTTCCTTTAGCTGAAACTGCTGAACCTGTTACAGTAACCTTCTTTTGAACACCGTAACCAACAACCACAACTTCCTCTACATCTCTTGTTTCGGTTTTCAAAACTGCATTGATCACAGTTTTCTGGCCGATCGGTATTTCCAGGGAAACCATACCCACAAATGAAAAACTCAAAACTTGTGAATTTGCAGGAACATTAAGACGGTAATTTCCATCAATGTCGGTAACAGTTCCGGTAGTAGTCCCTTTTACAATAATTGAAACCCCCGGAACAGAGGCTCCACTTTCATCAGTTACTTTACCAGTTATAGACTTTTGTTGAGCAAAAGCCATTCCGGTCATCAATACCATAAGCAGAACCAGAGAGAGTAACATCTTGGTCCATTTTCCTTTAGGTAGAAAAATCAGATTTTTTTGTTTCATAAATACATAAACTTTAAGATTAGAGAATAAAACTAGAAGAACGCGTATTTGATTATCTGAACATCAACTTATTATAAATATAAAGATGAATTTTCCTTACTTGGGATCATTAAAAGTCAAACGAATCCTGTTAATGTTTATCCGGAATTTATGACACAACTAACCACTCTGCCAAAAGAATGAAAGATGCTCGAAAGGATTGATAAAATAACCTTGTGAATTTTAAAAGATAGAGGGGCGCTTTCTCTTCATCGTTTAATGGTTTAATAGTTGTATTAGTTAGTGAATGTTTTTAGTTGTTAGAAGAGTCAAATATACGTTAAATATTGGTTAAACAAATTATTTTTTATTTTTTTGAGATTTTTATCATTTTTTTTTGAGGGAGTTTATTTTTTTAAAAAAAATATAACCGTTAATATTCTAGGGCAATAATTATAGTGCATTATTTCAGTGACTTATCAAAATAGTCTCCGTCAGAAAAATGCTTTATAATGAGTTTTTACATTGGCTTTGGTTAATCATTCACAATCCGAACTCTCGTTATTTCATTGTTTTCATTAAAAATTATTCTGGAATTTAAGCGTGATGTAAGGTTTTTCAGAGTATATAATACCTTTAATATTCTGGTTCGTTAGTAAAACGATGAACTTTCTCATTCGAGGTTTTAGTTTCTACAAAGCCTTCAATGGTTTTATTGTATCTGTTTTGAGGTTTAAGTCCGGAATCGCTTGTGCTTAGGAGTAGCTTTATCAATAAATATTGGCCTTTATTAAATAGGAATATTGAAGTGTAAATGTTATTAATTACTTAATCCCCTTCATTTTCATTTTTAATCCATAGACCGATTTTGATGCGGTGATAAAAAGCAGGTGGCGGTCTTTCCCCCCGAAACAAACATTCGCAGTCCAACTTTCAGGGATCGGAATATTTGCCAGCTGAACTCCTTTTGGATTAAAAATTGTTACCCCTTTGCCCGTAAGATAGATATTTCCTTTTCTGTCAATAGTCATCCCATCAGAGCCCATTTCGGCAAAAAGCGTTTTCCCGGAGAGCGTCCCATCTTTAAGGATTGAATATCTCCAGGTTTTATTTCCTTTAATATCAGCAATATATAAATATTTTCCATCGGGTGTACCAATTATACCATTGGGTTTTTCAAAGTCTGTAGCTACCCTGATCAATTTCGGGGCTCCCGGTGCAAGATAATAGACGTGCTCTCCATCCTGCTCCGAAGATTCGTGATCCCACCATGGACGTTTGTAAAACGGGTCTGTGAGGTAAATTCCTCCATTGGGAGCAATCCAAAGGTCATTGGGACCGTTGAGTTTTTTACCTTCAAAATCTTTGACCAACACCGTCACTTTCCCATTTGGTGCTATCGACCAAAGCTCATTTTTTTCATCAGAGCAACTGATAAGGTTTCCCTTATGATCGAAATACATCCCGTTGGCCCTGCCTAAATTCTCTCCGAAAACCGATAACTTGTTTTCTGTCGACCACTTAAAAATCCGGTTATTTGGCTGATCAGTAAAGAATATATTTCCATCGTGGTCACAGGCAGGTCCTTCAGTAAATTTAAAATTGTCAGCCAGCTTTTCGGGTTTTGCCCCTTTGGCTATTAATGATCCCTCCTTTGTTTGTGCAAAAGAGACATTATGAAGCATCAGCAGTACCACCAGGGCTAAGGCAAATTTGATGATCAGTGTTTGCTTAAGTATAATGGAAAACAACTTTTGTTTTCCGGCTTCTCTCTTCCAGCTGCATGATTCAGTTCTCATATTTTCCGATTTAGTGTGGTTCAAAATTACATGATTTTCTTAAACATCTTTGGTTAACAGCCTTTTTTTGGGAAAAGCAGGACTTCGATTGACGAAATTAGTCTAAAGTGAAGAAACGATCCTGGCTGACCTGTAGTTCAAACAATCAATTCCGCTCATACGGGATTAACCCGGTTATTTTCTCATAAAAATGTTTATTTCTGAAATTTATCCGAACCACTGAGTCAAAACCTGATAAACTTTCAGTAATATTGTTTGCAATTAACGTTTTTCGTTTAGATACACGATGACATTGTCTAAAATTAAATCATTAATAAAACATCTGCTATGACAAAAGAAAAAAGTCCGGTAAAGGACAAAACCAAGAAAGAACCGGAAAAGAACCTCAAAGAAAAAAGGGCTGAGAAAAAAGCCAAGCGCGAATCTAAAAGGTAGTTTCCGCAAAGTACTTATAGTTAGGAGTGCCTGAAACTTAGCCTGTTATATCTTTAAAGCTGAAATTTTAATTTTGGAGATTTCATCCGCCTCCGGGTGGATTATGATATGCTGAGCTCTAGGCACTCTAAGTACTTTTAACGCTAAGTATTCCAATCTTACGGCACTATAAGTACTGTTTACTCCTGATACTGTGATAATAACTGAAATGATTGCCGACATTTGACGGAATCGGTGTACCTTTGCAGCAAATTAAAAACCGTATACAGGTGATTTTTGAAGAATTAAATTTAAGCAGTTCGCTGCTTAAGGCTTTGGCAGATATGGAGTTTGTAAACCCAACGCCTATACAGGCGAAAGCCTTCCCGGTTGTGATGTCAGGAAAGGATGTGGTTGGGATTGCCCAGACAGGAACGGGAAAAACATTGGCTTACCTACTCCCGATCTTGAGACAACATACCTTTTCGAACCAGAAGGATCCCAGAGTGCTGATCCTTGTCCCTACGCGTGAATTGGTAATTCAGGTGGTAGAGGAGATCCGGAAACTTACAACTTACATGTCAGTAAGGGTTGTGGGTGTTTACGGTGGAACGAATATCAATAATCAAAAACAGCTGTTGTTCGACGGTCTTGATATACTGGTAGCAACTCCGGGACGATTAGTTGATCTTTCAATGACCGGAATTCTTCGTTTGAAATCGATTCAAAAGTTGGTAATCGATGAAGTGGATGAGATGCTTAACCTGGGTTTCCGGCCACAATTAATCAGCCTGATGGAGGTTATCTCCGCCAGGAGACAAAACCTCATGTTTACTGCCACCCTTACGGAAGAGGTCGATCGGCTGATCACCGATTTCTTTGCCAATACCTCCAGGATTGAGGTGTCGCCACACGGTACCCCGATTGAAAAAATCACCCAGTTGGTTTATCATGTTCCGAATTTTTACACAAAAGTTAACCTCCTGGAATTATTGCTGGTTGAAAATCCGGACTATAATAGGGTATTGGTTTTTGTAAGCACAAAAAAAACAGCAGATCGGTTGTTTGAAACAATCACAGCTAAATTCCCCGGTAAGATTGGGGTACTCCATTCAAATAAGTCACAGAATTTCAGAATCAATGCATTGAAACATTTCGAGGAGGGAATTTACCGGGTGCTCGTGACTACTGATCTTATCGCGCGTGGTCTTGATATCATGGACGTGTCTCATGTAATCAATTTTGAGATGTCTGAGACACCTGGCGACTATATCAATCGCATGGGCCGTACAGGAAGGGCAGACAAAGAAGGTGCAGCGATCTCATTTGTCACGGAAAAGGAGAAAGTTGATCAACATGAAGCAGAGGAGTTAATGAAGATGCTGATTCCTGTCGGATCGATACCATCTAATCTTTTGATTTCCAATGTGTTTACCGAAGAGGAGAGTCCAACCAACCTTTTTGATAAAAATTATCATAAAGCATCAACCATCAGGGATTCGCAGGGAGCCTATCACGAGAAGAAGGCGAAAAACAAAAAGATCAATCTTGGCGGACCGGGAACAAGAAATCCCAAATTTGGTAAGCAACTGAAACAACCGGTACCGATTGTTAAACCACCGAAGTTTAAGTTTTAATAAATGACGCTGGAGCAGAAAAATAATCCATTGCACGGCCTCACGCTTGAGATGATTCTCAATCATCTTGTCGACCATTTTGGGTGGGAAGAACTCGGTCGTCGTATCAGGATTAATTGTTTTATCAGTGATCCAAGCATTCAGTCCAGCCTGAAATTTTTGCGCAAAACCCCCTGGGCACGGACCAAAGTGGAGGATCTTTATCTCGAAACGAAGGAGAGAAGTAGAGACTGAGAGCCAGAGTGTCTTGTCATTGGGTCATTAGGTCATTAGGTCATTGGGTCATTATGGGATAAGGGGCGGAGCGAAGGAGGTTGTCTCAAATGACTCCTTTAACCACAAGGAGCGCAAGAGAAGAGAGTCACAAAATACACAAGGATATAAATTAGGATATCTGAATTTGTGGTCCCCTATATAACTCTTTTCAAATAACTGATATTTAATACTATTATTTCAAACCCAACGGGTTTGTATGTTTATAGAAAATTGATGTGAAAGAGCAACATGCGACTCCGGTCGGAGTCGTATACGATATTTTGATCACATTTTCTATAAACATACGACCTCTCTGAGGTCATTTGAAAATAAATGAAATTACATTTTTAATGTTATCTGTTTTGAGGTTGGAGTTTCGCCACTTCCGATTACTTAGTGTAAAATCTTTGAGTTCTTTATGGTTAATCCATTTTGCTTTTGAGACAACATCATATGTTTTTCTGGAAATTAAACTTCCTTTTTGTACAAACAAATCCCGCCATGCGGAAGTCTCCTGATTTTGGATCATCTGACTCGTCCTGAATTTTGTTTACTTTTACGACTGTATGGTCACGACATCGTGACTCTTCTTCGCCCCATCGCCCATTCTATCCCTTTATCCTTTAATCTCACCTTCCCATTTTCTCACACTCCCACACTCTCCCGCTCTTCGGTCTTCCGTATGCAAACGGCTAGTGGCTAACCACCAGATACCAGCTGCCAGATGCCTGGTTATTCCAACAATTTGACCTCTTCTCCGTAATCAAACTGCAAATCTTCATGAAGTATTGTAATCGTTTTTTTGATTCGCAGGATAAGGCGAACGTATATATTCTTGATGGTTACGTTGTTGCGAAAAGGCACCTCTTTCCTGAATTTTTTACAGAAATAGATCAGCAACTCCGCTTCGGTTCGCTTTATTCCCGAATAACGGATTCGTTGATTCGTGAAGGTAAGTGCTTTGCGTAGACTTTTTTTTGTCAGATACGGGGTTGTCTTACTCAATTCGGTAAAATGCTGGTCGATCTCAGATTTTACATTCCGGATATATCCGGGTTCATCATCGGCCTCGAAAAGGAGGTAGGAGAGGAGTTCCTTATTTTCCTTTTTATACCTTGCCAACCGGATACATAAATCAGGCAGATCACCGGAGGGGACATTCCTCAGCGCCCGTCTAAGCTCAGAAAGTGAAGCAGTACTCATCGGCTAAAGCGACTTTTCCTGAGCGGCTCAAGCAAATACTCGAGTCCGTTCAGTTTGATTTCATAAATGGTTTGTAATTGTATTCCAAGTTTACCCTCCGGAAAACCTTTCTGCTCGAACCACTCGAGGTACGAAACAGGAAGGTTGCACAAAAGAGTTCCTTTGTATTTTCCGAAAGGCATCTGTGTTTCAGTAAGCTGTATTAATAATTTAGGATCGGGACTCATATTTTGAAATTGATTTTAACTTAACCAGACATCAGATCCTCTGCCAGCATTATCAATCTCTCCTTTAAAATTATATCCTGCCTTCTCGACCGATTGTTTCACCTGAATGAGATCTATTTTGTCTCCCGAAACCCTGACCTGGCCGTTGACCAGATCAACAATCACATCATCAATTCCGGTAATTCCTTTAATTGCATTCTCAACGTGGGTCTTGCAGTTTTTGCAGGACATCCCTTCTACTATAAAAGTTTTAATCGCCATATTATTTGTAGTTAATGTTCTGTTTTTTTTCTAATTTATATTCTCTCCATTTTAAAATTAATCCATTTGCATTGAGTAATGCCAGGACAACAGATGCTCCAATATGGGTCCAACTACTATCATTATTATTATGGCCCGACGACCACATCAATCATTTGGACTAATTCTAAATAGTGTCCAAATATAACGCAATTATTATACCAGGCTAAATTTTTTCAGGAAAAATAACATTTATAAAGGTAATTGCCGAAAGAATGAAGGCTCAGGTTATTTTAATGTTTAATGGATAAACTTTTCACATTTATAAATGTTTACACCTATAATAACCTTAAAGACACCTGTTATGAAACAATTCCAAAATCAAAGAAAACATTATTCACTTGATAATAAGGGTATTATGTATTCACCGATTTTCGATACTTTCTATCAAATCGGTTTAATCTTCCTGTTCTTTGTTTATTTTTTATTTGCTGCCCCATTTTCATCAAGTGGCCAGGCACCTGCCGACACGAGTTACTGGAAAGTGGCGGGGAAAAGTTCTTTGAATTTTTCGCAGGTATCGTTGACTAACTGGTCCGAAGGGGGTGACGGTTCGGTGGCTGGTGCATTTCTGTTCGGGATTACAGCCAATAAATTGAAGGATCGCCATTCATGGGACAACAACTTCACCTTTGAATATGGAATGACAAAGAATAACAGCGAATCGCTGCGTAAAAGTATTGACCAGATCTACCTTTCATCCAAGTATGGTTACGAAATCGGTAAGCCGTGGTATCTGGCGGCGCTATTCGATTTTAAAACCCAGTCGGCAAAAGGGTATAACTATCCTAATACAGACCGTTATATATCACGTTTTTTTGCCCCGGCCTATATGAATTTTGCACTTGGCTTTGATTATAAACCCAATCCCGATTTTTCATTAATGTTATCTCCTGTGAGTACGAAATTTACCTTTGTCCTCGATGACACACTTTCGGCCAGGGGGGCTTTCGGAGTCGACCCGGGAAATCGTTTCAGGGCTGAATTCGGTGCGTATTTAAAAATGGTTTATATTAAGAAATCGATTGTGAAAAATGTTGATTTTCAGACCCGGCTGGATCTTTTTTCCAATTATGTGAAAAACCCGCAAAATATTGATGTTAACTGGGACGTAAAATTCGATATGAAAATAAATGATTTTCTCACCGCGAATCTGGGCACCACACTGAAATATGATGATGATATCAAATATAAAGATGTAAACGGTTTTGAACATGGTGCCAGGACTCAGTTTAAACAGTTTCTCGGGGTTGGAATTTCATTCAAATTCTGAGTAATACCAAAAATATTAAAATTAAAACATCCCGACAATGAATGATTTATCGACCAATTATTTGGGACTTCAACTTAAAAATCCTATCGTTGTGGGAAGTAGCGGGCTCACCGATTCTGTCGAAAAGATAATACACCTTGAAGCAATGGGTGCCGGGGCAGTTGTGCTGAAATCTCTTTTCGAAGAAGAGATTATTATGGATATGGAGGAGACCATTTATACCATGACGAACCAGCATTTTGTCTTTCCGGAGACGATGGATTATATGGAAACAGTTGTCAAAGAGGATATTTTGACGGATTATCTGGAACTGATCACCGAAGCAAAGAAAGCTGTTAAAATTCCTGTCATTGCCAGTATCAACTGTGTGAGTTCCCAAAAATGGACCTATTTTGCCAAAGAGATCGAAAAAGCGGGTGCAGATGCGCTTGAACTGAACCTGTTTTTCCTCCCTTCTGATAATCGACGTGGTGCCAGAGAGATTGCAGATGCTACTTTAGAGATTATCTCAAAGGTGAAGGGGAGTATCAGGATTCCGATAGCGCTTAAAATCAGTGCGTTTCAATCTAATCTGATCGGATATGTAGAGCAGATTGACCAGGCAGGAGTTGAAGGAATCGTTCTTTTCAACCGATCATGGTTACCTGATATCGACATCAATCACCTTGTGGTTTCCTCAGGATTTGTACTTAGTAATCCATCCGAATCAGGGAACACACTTCGCTGGGTGTCAATGGTCTCCGGTCGCGTGAATTGCGATATTGCAGCATCAACCGGGGTCCACGATGGTCCGGGCCTCATCAAACAATTGTTAGCCGGAGCCCAGGTATGTCAGATCGTTTCAACGTTGTATATCAATGACCTATCCCAGATTCTTAAAATGACCAATGCGCTTTCAGAATGGATGACATTACACAATTTTAAATCAATCGGGGAATTCCGGGGGCGTTTAAGCCAGGCCAACAGCGGCAACCCGGCAGCATGGGAACGTGTACAGTTTATGAAACACTTTCGCGATTTTGTCTAGATAAATCATTGTGCCACAAAGTTGTATGTTATTGTCCCTTTTTGTTTTTCAGGGGCTGAGGAGTCGGGATTGAACCATGTTTTCTCTGCCGCCTGTTTGGCGTAGGCCAGAATGGCCATATCAACAATCCTCGGATTTGGTCGGGGAGTTGCGTTCAGTACACGCCCGTCCCGCCCAACAACAATATCTACAGTCACCTCTCCGCCGCCTTCGGCCAGGTAGACAGGTATTGGAAGTCTGGCGTGATAACGGTTCTCCAGGTAATAGTGAATATTCGATTTCCCCTTGAAATTCGATTGTCTGACCTCTTCGCGGGTTTTACCTTCTGTATTGTCCTCCGGCATCCGGATATCAGCAATCTTCGGAATTTTCTTCGCCAGTGTTTTATTGACATCGTTCACCAGCTGTTTGGCTTCCGCGATTTCTTTATTATATGCTTTATCGAAAAAAGGGTCGTTTGAACTTGCGGACGTTTTACCCGCATCTTTAGAACCATCATTGACAGCACGGTTTGATGCCAGGTGATTCGATCCGGGCATTTGCTGCGTCGTGGCGGCGCTCTCCTGCTTTTTCTCTTTTTCAGGCTCCGGAAGTTTTATTTCCTCTTTCGCGAAATCCACTAAAATGGCCTCTTCCGGCGATTGTATGCCATATTGCAGGTTGGAAGTAAGCAGAATAATTAAGACAATAATATGAAAAACCAGGGTGGTGATTACCCCGTAGATATTCTGTTTATATATTTCTTTGACTTTTACCATTTGTTGCAGGCAAAAATACGCAATTTAAAGAACTACTTTTGAACTTTGAACTGAAATTGAAAAAGTGAGAGTTTGTATTGCTGAAAAACCAAGTGTTGCGAAGGAGATTGCTTCTATTATCGGGGCCAAAACCCGTATGGACGGCTATTATGAAGGAAACGGCTACCAGGTAACCTGGACTTTCGGGCACCTTTGCACCTTAAAGGAGCCGCATGATTATACCGACAAATGGAAATCCTGGGATATGAGGGCCCTTCCCATGTTACCGGAGCGGTTTGGAATCAAACTGATCAACGATAATGGGGTAAAAAAGCAATTCGGGATTATTGAAAAGCTCATGAATAGTGCTGATGAGGTCATTAATTGCGGAGATGCCGGCCAGGAGGGTGAGCTCATCCAGCGGTGGGTGCTTTCCAAGGCAGGTAATACCAAACCATTAAAGCGTTTGTGGATTTCTTCGCTTACAGAAGAGGCCATAAGAGAGGGTTTCGACCATTTGCGCGACGGTCATGAGTTCGATAATTTATATGCTGCCGGGAGTGCCCGGGCGATTGGTGACTGGCTGCTCGGGATGAATGCCACCCGGCTCTACACGCTAAAATACGGCAGGAATAAACAGGTGCTGTCGATTGGAAGAGTTCAAACGCCAACGCTTTCGATTATCGTGACACGTCAGCTCGAAATCGACAATTTTAAACCTGAACCTTACTGGGAACTGAAAACAAAATACCGGGAGGTCATCTTTGGAGCTGCCTCAGGGAGGTTTGCCACGCAGGAAGAGGCTTCGGTGAAGCTGTCTGAGATCGTCGGTCACGAGTTTTATATCGTCTCGTACGAGCGGAAAACGGGAAACGAGGCGCCGTTGCGACTATTTGACCTCACCTCGTTACAGGTGGATTGTAACCGGAAATTCGGATTTACAGCCGATGAAACGCTACGACTGATTCAAAGTCTGTACGAAAAAAAACTCACTACCTATCCACGTGTCGATACCACATATCTTTCGGAGGATATCTATCCTAAGGTACCGGGTATTCTTTCCAAATTAACCCCTTACCAGGAATTTACTGCCCCGCTGCTCGCCTCAAAAATCAAAAAGTCAGCAAAGATCTTTGATGATAAAAAAATTACTGATCACCACGCGATTATTCCGACAGGTGTTCTTTCCAATTCGCTTACCCCTGATGAGCGTAAAGTTTATGATATGGTGACACGACGCTTTATCAGCGCTTTCTATCCTGATTGTAAAGTGGCTAATATTACCGTGTTGGGTGATGTCAATAAGGTGGAATTCAAAGCCACCGGTAAACAGATTCTTGAACCCGGCTGGCGTTTTGTTTACAAGGATGATACAGGTAAAGCTTCAGCAGATGAAAATATCCTCCCTTTATTCGAAAAAGGGGAACATGGCCCTCATGAACCGGAGCTGGCCGAAAAGATGACTCAGCCTCCCAAACACTTTACGGAGGCAACCCTGCTGAGAGCCATGGAGACAGCGGGCAAAAGTGTTGATGACGATGAACTTCGGGATTTGCTCAAGCAAAATGGCATCGGACGACCTTCGACCAGAGCCAATATTATCGAGACACTTTTCAGGCGGAAATATATTCGTCGCGAAAAGAAAAATATCATTGCCAATCCTACCGGGATTGAGTTGATCCAGACCATCGAAAATGAATTACTGAAATCGGCCGAACTTACAGGGATTTGGGAAAAAAAGCTCAGGGAGATCGAGGCAGGTAAATATGAAATTTCAGCATTTATGGTTGAGCTGAAGGAGATGGTTTCAGAAATTGTACGGCAGGTGAAACAATCGCCCGGTAAGGTAATCACCGTTGTTTCCCAGGAAGAGAATGTGCCTGTCGGAAATGTTAAAAAAATTGAGAATAAACCTTCGCCTAAACCCGTGGAAGAGAAAGAGACAATTGGTTGTCCGAAATGTAAAAAAGGGGAGGTGGTCAAAGGGAAACTGGTTTGGGGATGCAAAGCCTTCCGTGATGGGTGCGATTTCAGACTTCCGTTTGACTTTGCAGGAAAAAAACTGAGTGACAGCAATATAAAGGCGTTGTGCCGGAAAGGGCGAAGCGGCGAAATCAAAATGACCGATCCGGATGGAAATGCGATTGTTGGTAATATATTGCTCGATAATGAATTTAAACTTTCATTTGAAACCAAAGTTCCTGAAGAACTTCATTGTCCGCGTTGTAAAAAGGGGGTGATTGTAAAAGGTAAATCTGCGTGGGGATGCGCAGAATTCCGCAGTGGGTGTCAGTTACGCGTTCCTTTTGTTTTTATGGGTAAGGCATTGTCGGATAGTAATATGGAGCAGCTTATTCTGAAGGGGAAAACAAACAGGATCAATGGGTTTACCAACATGGATGGATCGAAACGGGATGGTAAGCTATTGTTTAATAAAGAGTTTGAGATTATTCTGGAATAAGGTGTAATCAATATTTTACCAATTGGCAAATCAACAAAGTGAGTTTTTAAATCTTGAAATCTTACTAATCCGTTTTCTTGTCCTGGAGTCGGATAGGATTTTCCTGTCAAGTAGTACTTGTTAGTTTTTAAATCAAGTAATGTAACAATCTCAACGTGAGGTTGTCTGATTGAAACATTCCTAAGGGATATTTTATTTTTATAAGAATCAATCCCAATTGTCAGATAATCTGTGTATTGGTTTAATCTTTTTCTTAAATCATCATCTAATAATAGTACGCAATGTCTTATTGCTAAATCTGATAAAAAATCAATGCTACCTTTACTTGGATATTTATTATCGCCTACGTTAGACAATTCATTGGGCCAGTTAAAACTAAGAAATGCACCGCAGGTTATTAAACAATCGACTTTTTTATTTTTAGGCCAATTATCGCAAATCTTGTTTAAAACATTTTTTGAAGTATTGATATCACCTTCTCAATTACCTGCAATAACAATTCTTGCTAATGTTGGATGTGGGTCTTCTATTATTTCAATTTCTGTTGAAGATTTTCTATCGTTTAGATACATACTGAACTTATGAACGTCTGATTCATTTTCGGGATTTAAGCTGCACCAGTGACAATCTTTAGAATATAATCTTATGGTAGGTTGGAGTTGTTTAATTGTCGGAAGAAAATCTCTTAGAGTATCATACCATGCTTGTTGCTCATCCCTAAATGGTGGATTGTTATCTTTAGAACTAATCTTATTGCATAGGTCAATCCATTTGTTCAAATCAAAACCAATTCTTAATGAATCAGGATATTGTAAAAGAGCTTCCTTTCTACATGATGTAAAATGTTGTGATTCATCAAATTCTATAATTAATCCTGGATTCGGAATATAGAAGTCAATTTTAGGAAGTTCAAGTGTTCTTACAAAATTATCATGGCCTCTATATCCTTGAAGAGATGTGAAGATATCCTTTAATGTCTGATGATAATCTGATTTAATAAAATCTTTGGGATGAACTCCTGATTCAAACTTATGATTGGGCATTACTGTACCATAAATTTTTATGAGCATTTTTTCTACAGTCTGCTTACCGTTTGGACATCTTTCATCATGACTTTTTTGATGGTTTGCCTGAGTTGCAATAATTACTGTATACTTAATGGGTTTTTTTGGATCAGCGTTTTTACAAGTTATTGTAAATCCCAACCGTTCCAGAAAACCATTTGTTTCAAGGCCGCCGCCAAATTTAGATGATTCAAGCATTTCTCCATTGGAAATCTTGTTAGCTAATGCAACCACGTACTTTGGTGGATAGATTTTCACTTCATGAACCAAATTAAATTTTTTAGATTCATGTCCTAAAGGAATGCCGTCCTTATCAATCATCTTGATGGCATTAAGAATATTGTCCTTTGTAATATTCTTAGGAATCATTCTTTTTGTATTAAGGGTCAGTAAATATAAGTAGTTGTGGTGAGTTAAAAAAGCAGGTGTTTGGCGACAGCCAAACTCTTGCTCTTGAGTTTTGTATGTCTTGGTCTGTTGAACGCTCCCTTAAATTTAACGTTCAGAATTATAATTAGTTACGGATTTCGGACGTTGTCCTGTCCGCATACAACCAAAGTTTGTGCGGCGAACTGCTGCTGCATACCACTGTAACCGCTATTGACATAAAGTTTTTGTGTGTGGCGTCGTAGTTCTATAACACCGTAAATCCAAGTCTTTTACCAAGTCCCTCCTCAAAAATCTTGAAAAGTGTCGAGATTTGAATATCTATTTTACCATTCTCAAGTCGTGATATGTAACTTTTTTTTGTTCCTGTTCTTTTGGCAAGTGCATCTTGTGTCATATGAGCATCTTTTCGGGCTTCCTTAATCATCTCCCCAACAACAAACGATTTGGCTTTAACTTCAAATTCATCCCGCTTTTCTGTTCCGAGTTTCCCATATTTAATATCAAGAAGTTCATCAAATGTCTTGGCATCGCTAATCGTTTTCATGATTTTTCTCCTTTTTGTTTTTAAAATAATCCTGTTTAATCCGTAATGCTTTATCAATCTCTTTTCTTGGCGTCTTTTGGCTCTTTTTTTGAAATCCGTTAAATAAAATCACAATCCGACCAGCATCAAAACAGCAAAAGACCCTATAAATGTCACTGCTTTCTTTAATCCTTATTTCATATAATCCATCTGACCCCTCAATATGTGTCAAAAATTTTTGAGGTATCATGTCCACTGTTCGTATCACTTTGAAAACATATTCAATCTTCTCTTGAACCGATGAATCAAGTGATATATAGAAATCTATGAAATAATTTTCGTAAAATCTGATTTCTCTGGTCATGCCGCAAAGTTAACAAACTTGATAACAAAGTCCAAATATCTTTTTGGTTTAGGTGTGGCTTGGTACAGGACTTTACTTTACGCGACAAAATCTCAGGAGGCCGCCTCAAAAGTAAAATGGAAGTTAAAATCTTCACAAATTGACTTTTGAGACAGCCTCCTTGTTTGATTTGAACAATACACACAACCAGTTGTGTGTATTTCAGCCTTGAACAAAACCTGAATAAAACACAAAAACTTTGATAGGCAGGCCGTTAATGATTTGTATGTGTTTTTCATCCGATTGTGATTATTTAAGTTGAGCCAAATTTATACCTTGTTAAAATCAAAGGAAATAATAATGAATATAATTACGAAGTTATTTATTGAAAGATTTCCCGATCAACAAATATATCTTCCCTGATTTTAGGGATTACTCCTATCGCAGTCGCTTCGCGAAAAAGTGTTTCAACTGCTTTTCGGCCGTCGATGCCGAGTTCCCGGGTAAACTCGTTGACGTATAGGTTAATAAGGCTGAGCATAACGGAGTCGTCCATTGCCTGCGCATGGTGTTTCACAAACGGGTAAGATGCTTTGGGATTTTCAAATGCAAATTCGACACTCCGTTTCATAATCCGGTTTACTTTACGCTGGGTGTCTGCTGGTAATTTTCTGTTGACCACAATTCCCCCTAATGGGATGGCCATTCCTGTTTTGGTTTCCCAAAACTCACCCAAATCGGCTACTTTCTTTAGCCCTTTCTGCTGGTAAGTAAACCGATTTTCGTGAATGATCAGCCCGGCATCCATTTCGCCGGATAAAACAACTTCCTCAATATCTGAAAAGAGATATTCCTTCTTATTCTTATGTTTAGGGTAAGCAATACCAAGCAACAGATTCGCGGTGGTATTTTTCCCGGGAATGGCGATCTTGAGATTGTCGATTTCATCGGGAAAAATTTTGTATTTGCTGATGAGCAGCGGACCGATTTTAAAACCCAGGGTACTTCCTGAGTTTAAAAGTGCGTACGAATCTGCAATATAAGCGTAAGCGTGATAACTGATCTTTGTAATATCGATCTCAGCGGCAAATGTCCGCCGGTTCAGTTCATCAACATCCGACATAATTAGTTCAAAATCAATTCCTTCGGTATCGATACGGCCATGAACAATGGCATCGAAAATGTAAGTGTCATTGGGATAGGTGGAAAACCCAAGAGTTAATTTCATAAGGAGCAATTTTTTTGTTTCCCAAAGTGGGTGATCGCTTTTTTAATAAAGGATTTGAATGCTGCCAGTGCCGGCAGGCAATAGCCAGCTGCAAAAAGTCACACGATTCTTTAATGACTGAAAATATTTTTCACTCAAACATTTTGTCGGGTAACCCCTCCGTTGATCAGGAAAGTTGTTTAACGGCGGCAAATTTACGCAGAAATCTGAAAAGTTCATCAGTCAGGTTTTGCATGGCAGTCGGTATATCCCATTTCTCGGTATCGCGAATGTCAACATAATTGGAGATTGCCCTGATTTCGAGAAACGGAACCTTCTCGAAAAGACAAACATAGAATACCGCGGCACCTTCCATGGATTCGATATCGGGATCAAATTCTTTTTTTATTCTTGAAATACTTTCGAATATACCATGACTAATATTACTTGTAACGCCATGCACAGCCGGCAATTCCAGATTCTCATTCCAATTCGGATTAATTAACTGGCCGTTATGGAAGGGAAAGGCATTTGGATCGACAAAACCAGCATCAAAAACTGTTTTAATATGGCCAGCTTCTTCTATGCCAAAGTCACAGAATTGTTCACTCTTAACATTGACAACCGTACCGATTGCGATCTCGTCCCTGTAACTCCCGGCTATTCCGGCATTAATGACAAGATCATAATTGTAAAGATGGAGTGCCTTTGTGAGAAAATAAGTTGTGAAAGTTGCACCCAATCCCGTGATGATTAAGTCAATATCAAGGTTGTACCACTTATAATGGAAAACTGGTCCCTGATTATCTAACTCCTCCTTGAGGTTTTCGAAAAACTGATATAGTTCAAAACATGTGGCACCTACGAAAAGGATTCTCATCTGCAATGAATTGAAAAAATGATTAAACGCAAAAATATAATAACGATTCGTTAAACAAACGATTCGCTTACATACTTTCATACTCCATTTTTCGAAAAAGGTTAAAAAAAAGTTGTTAATTTGTATGTAAAATTTTGAAAATATTTTTAAAATTTTGAAAACTCTTTATTTTTGACGTTTTTATTTAATGTAAGAATTAAAAATACTGAGTATGAAACGAGCTTTGGCATCCCGGACTTGAGGGATTGTTGCACAGCAGGATGATCCGTCAACTGCCGGATGGCGGTTTCTACCACAAGTGCGGGAGCAATAAATAATAAACAATAAACAGATGAAATTTTCCCTGAACAAAAGAGATAATCAAGGTTACAGTAAGGTTGAGGTTTACCATGAAGATAATGTTCTGAAAATGGCAGAACATTATCGTGAGATTTTGAAATTGCTTGGTGAGGATACCGAACGCGAAGGGTTGCTGCAATCTCCGGTCAGAATCGCGAAGTCCATGCAGTTTTTAACCCAGGGATACAATATGGATCCGGAAATGATTCTGAAATCCGCCATGTTTAAACAGGATTACCGACAGATGGTTATCGTAAAGGATATTGAGCTTTACTCCCTGTGCGAACATCATATGCTTCCTTTTTTCGGTAAGGCTTATGTAGCTTATATTCCCAACGGATACATTACCGGTTTGAGTAAAATTGCCCGGGTAGTAGAGGCTTATTCGAGGCGATTACAGGTACAGGAGCGGCTCACAACACAAATAAAGGAATGTATACAAAATACGCTGAATCCTTTAGGGGTGGCTGTGGTGATCGAGGCAAGGCATATGTGCATGAGCATGAGAGGAATCGAAAAACAGAATTCAGTGACTACAACTTCCGATTTTACAGGGGCATTTCAGAAAGATGCTACCCGCCAGGAGTTTATACGACTGATCAGCTCTGATTTATCGTAGGACTGCCGAAGGCAGGCGGAATAAATAAAAACAGAGGAAAATCAGGTTCTATTTCAGGTCTTCCGCGACGCAAAAAAGGGTGAAAGCCCTTTTTTTATATATTTGCAGTCGAAATTTTACAAAATAAAATTATGAATGCATATGTTTTCCCCGGGCAGGGTGCCCAGTTTGTAGGCATGGGTAAAGACCTGTACGACAATTCAACTATGGCACGTGAGTTATTTGAAAAAGCGAACCAGCTACTTGGTTTCCGCATCACCGACCTGATGTTTAACGGTACTGATGAGGATTTAAGACAAACCAGGGTCACTCAACCGGCCATATTTCTCCATTCGGTACTCCTGGCAAAAACGTTGGGCGACAGTTTCAAACCTGATATGGTTGCAGGACACTCACTGGGAGAATTCTCCGCGTTGGTGGCTAACGGAGCGTTGTCGTTCGAAGACGGACTTTTATTGGTTTCGAAGCGTGCATTGGCGATGCAGAATGCATGTGAAGCTGAACCTTCTACTATGGCGGCGATAGTTGGCCTCGAAGACGAAATCGTTGAAAAAATATGTGGCGGGATTGACGAGATTGTTGTCCCCGCAAATTATAATTGTCCCGGGCAACTTGTGATTTCCGGTTCGGTGCAAGGGATCGACCTTGCCTGTGAAAAACTGACCGAAGCCGGTGCAAAACGCACAATAAAACTAAGCGTTGGGGGAGCATTCCATTCTCCACTTATGGAACCTGCCCGTGCCGAACTGGCTGAAGCCATTAATTCGACACATTTCAGTACTCCGGTATGTCCTGTATATCAGAATGTAAATGCCAGTCCTGTCTCCGATCCTGAGGTGATCAAGAAGAACCTTATCGCTCAGCTTACAGCACCCGTTCGGTGGACACAGACGGTGAAGAATATGATTGCTGATGGTTGTACATCATTTACTGAAGTCGGCCCTGGACAAGTATTGCAGGGGCTTGTGAAAAAGGTAGATCGTTCAATGGTAACTGCTGGGATCAATACTTACCAGGGATAGGTGCTAAGAACAAATAAATTTAAAATAATTGTTTTTTAAACATCTTTATTCATAAGTCTCAGCCTTGTAAACAACCAGAAAATCAGTGATAAGCTAACTCCGACGATCGCTGCAAAGGCCATTCCTTTCAATTGAACTGTTCCGATCCCGACACTTGCGCCGCTTACACCAACCACAAAAGTGATTGCGCCGAGCACCATATTACTGTTCTTGCTGAAATCAACTTTCTGCTCGACAAACATTCTGAATCCTTGAACAACGATAACGCCATACAGCAACATCGTGATACCGCCCATGACGGGTGAAGGGATCGTAGAGATGGCGGCTGAGACTTTCCTGATACACGAGAAGGCAATTGCCAGAATCGCTGCACCGCGAATAATCCAAACTGAATAGACACGTGAAATTACCAATAGTTTTCAAAAAGGAGCAATTTTGTATTTCTATTGAGCAATTACAAATGAAATTCTTTTAATACAATCTGAACCTGAAATATTTCATCGTTTGATTATTTTTGTTGCATAAAATGATAATTTTGACGCAAATTTTTTAGGTGCATTTCTCAGCACTTCGATTTAACAACAAAATTTATTTGCAAAAGAAAAGACCTTCATTATACCGGGAGGAGTTCACAAAACATTCAGAAATTCAATTTACTAACTCAATTATATTCTCATGAATTCAAATGAAAATTCACGGCGGTCGTTTTTGAAAAATGCGCTGTTGCTCTCGGCAGCAACTGCACTTCCTACGATTTGGACAAAAACTTCGGCTAAAACGTTTCCCGGGACTACTCCTGTAAATGCCGGTGAAAAAGTTAATCTTGCCTGTATCGGAATCGGGAACCAGGGCGGATCGGACGTTATGTCCTTATTTAACACTGGTTTGGCTAACATTGTGGCTTTTTGTGATGTTGACATGGGTGCTCCTCATACGCTGAAAGTACTCGAAAAATTTCCCGATGTACCTCGTTTCCAGGATTTCAGAAAGATGTTCGACAAAATGGGCAGTCAAATTGAGGCTGTCTCCGTGGGCGTTCCCGATCATTCCCATTTCCCGATTGTAATGATGGCCATGAGCTTAGGCAAACATGTTTATGTCGAAAAACCGATGGCCCGCACCTTCAACGAAATAGAGCTGATGATGAAGGCGGCAAAGAAATACGATAAGGTCGTTACACAGATGGGAAACCAGGGTCACTCTGAAGCGAACTATTTCCAGTTTAAAGCGTGGACCGAAGCTGGTATTATAAAAGATGTAACAGCAATTACCGCCCACATGAATTCTGCCCGACGCTGGCATGGCTGGGATCCTAAAATTAAAAGTTTCCCTGCTGCCGAACCCATTCCTGGAACACTCGACTGGGAAATTTGGCAGGGTGTTACCCAGAACCATGACTATAACAAGGACTTTATAAACGGACAATGGCGCTGCTGGTACGATTTCGGATTAGGTGCGCTTGGCGATTGGGGTGCTCATATCATCGACACTGCCCACCAGTTCTTAAACCTGGGACTTCCTTATGAAGTGAGCATGCTCAAGGCAGAAGGGCACAATCCCTTTTTCTATCCGATGTCATCAACGATATTATTCAGATTTCCTGCACGTGGCGCCATGCCACCGCTTGACATTACATGGTATGATGGGGTAAACAATATCCCACAGGTTCCCGAAGGTTATGGTGTTTCGGAACTGGATCCTAATATACCGCCTACAAGTGTGGGCAAAATTCAGCCTGCAAAATTGAATCCCGGTAAGATCATTTACAGCAAGGAACTTACCTTTAAAGGTGGTTCACATGGCAGCACACTGTCGATCATTCCTGCTGAAAAAGCCAAAGAGATGGCTTCAAAACTCCCCGAAGTTCCTAAAAGTCCTTCGAACCACTATGCCAATTTCCTTAAGGCTTGTAAAGGGGAGGAAAAAACCCGTTCTCCGTTCGAAATTGCAGGTCCGTTGAGCCAGATTTTCTCACTTGGAGTGATGGCTCAAAAACTGAATACCAAACTGGTCTTCGACAGGGATACAAAAAACATCACCAACAATACACTAGCGAATCAACTATTGGTAGGTCTTCCTCCAAGAAAAGGATGGGAACAATACTATAAAGTTTAAGTTGCTGTATCACAATAAATTGTTTTTATTAATAAAAGGGGCATCCGAAACCGGAGCTCCTTTTATTATTATTGGCATATTAA
>Ga0208789_1000691_pt1 | contig 27206 bp, 25 predicted proteins | sample Methanotroph_Enr_FD_187368 | JGI IMG/M metagenome (GOLD analysis project Ga0208789, IMG submission 187368) | Enriched soil microbial communities from Old Woman Creek wetland in Ohio, USA - Methanotroph_Enrichment_5 (SPAdes) (version 2) | ecosystem: Environmental > Terrestrial > Soil > Wetlands...
GGAGGAACCCGCCGTGGGCCTCGAGGAAGGGCCGGCGCGGATCTTCCGCATCCCCGGCGCCCCCGGGAAGGTGGGCGTCATCTCCACCCTGAGCGCGGACTTCTGCGACCGCTGCAACCGCGTGCGCCTCACCAGCCGCGGCGAACTGAAGGCCTGTCTCTTCGGCAACCAGCCCGTGGACCTGCTGGAGCCCCTCCGCAACCACGCCTCGCACGAGGATCTGACGCGCCTCATCCGGCAGGCCCTCGTGGAGAAGCTGGATTGCCACCCCATGCGTCAGGGCCAGTTCCCGCAGCTCGACAAGGGCATGTGGCAGGTGGGCGGTTGACGGGCCTCCTCCTGCTGAGCGGAGGACAGAGCCGCCGGATGGGCGAGCCCAAGCATTCCCTGGCCCACCCGGAAGGCGGCACCTGGGGGGGGCACCTCGTGCGGGTCTTCGAGGCCGTGTGCCCCGGCGGCCCGGTGGTGGTCCTGGGCGAGCCCCTGCCCGACCGCCCCGGCCTGCCCCGCCTCGACGATCCCCGGGAGGGCCCCGCCGTCGCGCTGCGCACCTGGTGTGCGGCCCCCGCGCCCGGGGCGGCCCGCTGGTGGATCGTGGCCTGCGACCAGGTCCGCTGGACGCCCGATCGCCTGGCGGACTGGTTCCGCCGTGCGGAGGCCGCGGATCCCGGCGCCCAGCACTGGGTGATGGCGGAGCACGGGGACCGGCTCCAGCCCCTGGGGGGGGTGCTCGCGGGGGGCCTCCGACCGGTGCTCGCGCGCTCCGACGAACGCTCCCTCACCCGGCTCGCCCTGGCGGTTCCGCACCTGGTGCTGCCCGCCGAGGGCTCCGAATGGCTGGACCTGGACACGCCGGAGGACCGCCGGGCCTTCGAGGCGGAACGGTAGCCGCTACCGAAGACCGGGACTCAGGCGCCGATGCGCTTGCGCACCAGCCGCTCCACGGGGATCCCGCCCCTGAGGTGGCTCTCGATGATCTCCGGCACATCCTCCACTGAGACGTGGGCATACCAGATGCCGTCCGGGTAGACCAGCACGGCGGGGCCGATGGCGCAGAAGCCGACGGACCCGCAATGAAGACACTGGACCTCGCCATCCGGATTGCGCTTGTAGTAGAGCAGCCCCGCCTCGATCAACTGGGCCTTGAAGGCCTCCAGGACGGCCTCGGATCCGTTGGCAGCACAGCTCTTGCCCGTGCAGACGAAGACCTGCCGCTGGAGGGGATGAGCCATGACGGGCGCCCGTTCGGCGTCCTGGTCTGGCGTTGGATTCGGGCCTTGGTCGGACATGGGGGACCCCCGGAGTCAGGACAGGTTATCAGGCGATCACCTGAGTTTGAGTGTCTTTGGATCTGCTGATTTGATTGCTCATTATTTTACATTCCTTAGTAGTTATTTAATTAATGGTGATGATGGTCACGAACGACTTGACCTCGTTGCTCACCGTTTCATCCTCTATATCGAACCCGGATGGGTCCGCAATCGGATGGATCAGATGCTCCCCCTCTCCCAGACAGCAGGCTACGCGGTACTGGCCCTCAGCTGCCTTGAGGATCCGGGCGGCGATCCGGCCCTCGTGCAGGATGTGGCCGCCCGCACCGGAATTCCCAGGGCCTACCTTTCGAAGCTCATGAACAGCCTCGCCCACAAGGGGCTCATCAAGGCCAAGCGCGGCAACAAGGGCGGCGTCATCCTCGCCCAGCCCGCCCGCGAGATCAGCCTCGATGTCATCGCTGAAGCCGTGGACGGGGACGCCTGGCGCAGCCACTGCCTCCTGGGCTTCAGCTCCTGCTCGGACGACCGCGGCTGCCCCACCCACGCCTTCTGGAAGGAAGAGCGGGAGCGGATCCACGCCCACCTGAAGCAGAACACCCTTGCCGACATCGCCGGCTTCGAGCGGAGTTCCCGCACGTGGCGGCTGATGGACTCGCTCCTCCCGGACAGCGTGTCGCCCTAGCGCGCCCGCCTCCGGCCTCTCCCGGACCCGCATTACCTCCCCAACCCGGAGTCCCCGTCATCCCAGGCCCCAGGCCGCCGACGCACTCCACTTCTCCAACCCACCAGAAAGGATGTGCTCCATGCGGAACACGCTGTTGTCCCTTCTCGCGCTGGCCGCTCTGGCCGCGCCCCTGTCCGCCCAGGGCAGCGAGCTCAAGGGCAAGTTCTTCTTCAAGAAGACCTGCAAGACCTGCCACACCGCCGGCAAGCCCGGCAAGGAAGTCACGCCCCTGACCAAGACCCAGGCCCAGTGGAAGGCCTACTTCGCCGCCAACAAGCACAACAAGGGCAAGGAGAAGCTCGGCACCGGCACCGACCTCAAGCCCGAGCAGATGAAGGACGTGATGACCTTCCTCGTCCAGCACGCCTCCGACTCCCCGCAGCCCATGACCTGCGGCGGCTGATTCCGATCGACCCGCAACACCCCCCCTCCCCTACCCCTGAACCCACGAAATCACGGAGACGAACCGATGAAATCCTCCCGCATCATGCTCGCCCTGGTCGCCGCGCTGGCGCCCGTGGCCCTGAGCGCCCAGTCCAACGACGACGTGCACAAGCAGATCGAAGGCCTCAAGCAGCAGATCCAGGCCCTCGAAGAGAAGGCTGACGCCGCCAAGGACATGGACACGCGCTTGACCAAGGTCGAGACGAAGATCGCCCCCGACAACATCCAGTGGGGCGGCGACCTCCGCACCCGGATCGACAGCGCCGAGTGGCACTTCAAGCCCTACCAGGCCTTCATGGGCTTCGCCCAGAACCCCGCCACCGGCATGCCCATGCCCCTCACCCAGCAGGCGCCGGCCCAGGATTGGACGAACTCCGTCCAGTGGTCGACCCGGCTGCGCCTGAACATGGGCATCACCATCAACGAGCACGCCAAGATCATGGGCCGCCTGGTGATGTACAAGGTCCACGGCGGCGCCGATGTGCCGGTGTTCAACGGCTCCCCGAACACGGTGGCCAACTCCTTCAACACCGGCAAGGTCCCCAGCACGGACGTCCTCCGTGTCGAACGCGCCAGCCTGGTCTACCACTTCCCCCTGGGCATCCTGTCCATCGGGCGCCAGAACACCACGGACGGCCCGCCGTTCGAGGTGCGCGAGGGCGGTGAGCGCGAGGCCACCCCGCAGGCCCTGGCCGTCAACGCGACCATCGACGGCATGGGCTGGAAGTTCGAGCTCGAGAAGATCGGCCTTCCCGAAGGCACCCTGCTGGGCATCTGCTACGGCGTCGGCTACGAGAGCGGCTTCGGCGGCGGCGGCCTGGTGAAGACCAACGCGGCCCCCGTGGGCTTCAACTTCACCAACGTGGACATCAACACCACCACCGGCCAGCCGAACATGAGCAAGGCCGCCATGCAGGTCAACAGCATCGGGCCCCTCAAGGACACCACGGTGCTGGGAGCCATGTATGACATGCCCCTGCTCTTCCAGATCGGCGAGACCGTCCAGAGCGCGAACTTCTACCTGGGCTACAACCGGTTCGGCAACATGACCGACATCCCCTTCGGCAGCCTGACCAACTTCCCCGTGCCGTCCATGCCCGGCGTCGCCGGCATGCCCTCCACCCAGTACGTGACCGCCACCAACAACCTCGGCGACATGGACCAGTGGACCGCCACCTGGAAGCATCGCGTGGGTGAGCAGTTCACCTACTTCATCAGCGGCGGCTACCTCAAGAGCCATCCGAACGGCAAGGTCTCGCAGTACGGCGCCTACTGGGACTTCCCGGCGGCCTACGGCGGAACCCAGCAGCTCGCCGGCTTCGGCGGCCTGATGGGCGATCCGACCAGCAGCCACACCGCCACCGCCTACTACACCGGCATGCGCTGGGATCCCACCGAGAAGATCGGGGTCGGCGTGGAATTCAACCACGGGTCTCCCCGCTGGTTCACCTACAGCCCCGCCACCGGTGAGTACACCGAGAAGCTCGGCGCCCGCGGCGACGTGTGGGAAGGCTACATCCACTGGCGCTTCGCCAAGAACGCCGCCCTCCGCCTGGGCTACATCGACTACAAGTACAGCCACGCCTTCAGCGGCTGGCAGATCTCTCCCGGGGCTATGCCCGGCCAGAGCTGGGAGGACTCGTACGACCTGAGCAAGAACCCCATGCTCCAGTACGCCTTCCCCGCGACGGTCAAGAACACCTACGCCGCGATCGAAGTGAAGTTCTAGCCACTGACTGGGGCCGGAGGTTCTCCCCTCCGGCCCCTCCTTCTCAACCACGGAGACCACGATGGGAACCATTCGCATGGATCGCCGGCTGTTCCTCAAGACAGCAGGTGCCACCGCCGGAGCCGTCGCCGCCACACAGGTGGGATGCTTCAAGTACTTCAAGAAGGGACGCAGCACCGCGGCCGACGCCAAGGAGATTCCGACGACCTGCGAGCTGTGCCCGAACAAGTGTTCGGCCATCGCCGTGGTCGAGGGCGGATTCATCCGCAAGCTCAACCCCAACCCCGAGAATCCCAAGTCCCGCGACATGCTCTGCGCCCGTGGCAATGCCGCGGTCATGCAGGTCTACGACCCCGACCGCATCAAGCAGCCGATGATCCGAGTCGGCGCCCGCGGCGAGGGCAAGTGGAAGCCCGTCAGCTGGGATGAGGCCTTCGACTACGCCGCCAAGAAGCTGGCCGAGATCAAGCAGAAGTACGGCCCCGAGGGCACCCTGTGGTCCTCCACCGAGGGCTTCCAGGAGAAGTTCTTCGTCAATCTGGGCCAGGCCTTCGGCTCCCCCAACATCGTGCGCCACCCCACCCTCTGCCTGGCCTCGGTGAACCTGGCCTACGGGACGACCTTCGGCACCGTGCCCAGCTTCGACATGCTGAACAGCAAGTACGTGATCATGTCCGGCGCGAACCGCTTCGAGAGCATCATCACGCCCGACACGATGGATCTCATCGGCAGCGTGATGGAGCGCAAGGCCAAGCTGGTCTACCTCGATCCCCGCTTCACCGTCACCGCCGCCAAGGCCGACGAGTGGTACCCCATCAAGCCCGGCTCCGACCTGGCCTTCATCCTGGCGATGCTGAACGTGATCATCGCCGAGAAGCGCTACCACAAGGACTTCGTGGAAACCTACACCCTCGGCTTCGACCAGCTCGCCGAGCACGTGAAGCAGTACACCCCCGAGTGGGCCGAGAAGGAAACGGAGATCCCCGCCAAGGACATCATCCGCATCGCCCGCGAGTTCGCCGATGCCGGCACCCGCGCCCTCTACTACTCGGGCCGCCGGTCCTCCTGGTACGAGAACGACTTCCAGATGCGCCGGGCCCAGGCCATCCTCAACACCATCGTGGGGAACTGGGACCAGATGGGCGGCATGGTGCCCAACGCCTCCCTGCCCAAGGGCGAGTTCCTGTTCATGCCCTGGGACGATCCCAAGGCCTCCCGCGTGGACGAGGTCAAGACCAACTTCCCGCTGGCCGCCGCGAGCGATGGCGTCTACCTGAAGCTCCGCGAGAACGTCCTGTCCGGCAAGCCCTACCCCATCAAGGGCTGGATGGTCTACAAGCAGGATCCGATGAACGCCCTGCCCGACCAGGGCAAGACGCTCAAGATGATCGAGGACATGGACTTCATCGGGGTCATCGACCTCCAGATGAGCGACATGGCCTGGTATGCCGACGTCGTGTTCCCCGAGAGCGCCTACCTGGAGCGCACGGATCCGGTGGAGGTGATGCCCGGCATCTGGCCCGCCGTCGTCTACCGGCAGCAGGTGGTCAAGCCCATCCACGACACGAAGCCCAACCTCGAGATCGTGCAGGGCCTCGCCAAGCGCCTGGGCCTTTCCGACTACTTCGACTACACCATCGACCAGTGGGTGGAGGCCGAGTTCAAGGATCTGCCGATCCCCATGGCCGCCGAGCACATGAAGAAGCACGGCGTCTGGGCCGCCACCGGCGAGGCCCACTACGGCAAGACCCTGACCCCCGACCACCGCTTCGTGACCAAGTCCGGGAAGATCGAGATCTTCTCCGAGCGCCTGCAGGAGAACGGCTACGATCCCCTGCCGGTCTACACCCAGATCGCCCAGCCCCCGGCGGACCGGTTCCGCCTGATCCTGGGCCGGGTGGGCTACTTCACGCACGCCAACCAGTCCAACAACGTGTGGCTGCACGAGTTCATGCCGGAGAACGACCTCTGGATCAACCCCGCGCCGGCAGCCCGCCTGGGCATCAAGAACGGCGAGTACGTGAACGTCGCCAGCAGCGTCGGGAGCGTGCGGATCAAGGCCCGCGTGACGGAGGAGATCCGACCCGACTGCGTGTTCATGCTCCACGGGTTCGGCAAGAAATCCAAGATGCAGAGCCTGGTCTACAACGTCGGCGCCAGCGACGCCGTCATCCTGGAAACCGCCTGGGACAAGGTATCGGGGAACGCCGCGTTCCACGGGACCTTCGTCAAGGTCAGCAACGCGTAAGGGGGTGAGACATGGCCATGAAGAAGAAGCGTTACGCCCTCGTCATCGACTCCAGGAAGTGCCTGAACTGCAAGGCCTGCGTCGTCGCCTGCAAGGCGGAGAACAAGGTCCCCGTGGGCCATTTCCGCAACCGGATCAACGAAGAGCGGAAGGGTGAGTACCCGACCCTGAGCATCAACTTCGAGCCGGAACAGTGCCACCACTGCGATGAACCCTCCTGCGTCCGGGTGTGCCCCACCGGGGCCTCCTGGCAGCGCAAGGACGGCATCGTGCTCGTGAACTACGACGAGTGCATCGGCTGCCGCTACTGCATGATCGCGTGCCCCTACGACGCCCGCTACTTCAACGAGGAGGAGGGTGTGGTCGACAAGTGCACCTTCTGCGTCCAGCGGGTGGACAAGGGTGAAGTGCCGGCCTGTGTGGAGACCTGCCCCTCGAAGGTGCGCGTCTTCGGCGACCTGGAGGATCCGAAGAGCCGGATCCGCGAGCTGCTCGCCACGCGCCGCTACAAGGTCAAGGAACCCCAAACGGGCAACGGCCCTCAACTCTATTACCTGCTGTAGGAGGAAGCCATGCACGAAACCAATTGGGGACTCCTCATCGTCGTCTACCTCTTCCTGGGCGGGCTCTCCGCGGGCCTCTTCTTCGCCTCGGGCCTCGCCAACTACCTCAAGGTGGACGACAAGCCCGCCTACGCCCGCGTGGCCCGGATGGGGGCCCTCCTGGCGCCCTGGCCCGTGGCCATCGGTTCCGGCCTGCTCATCCTCGACCTGGGGAACTGGTACCGGTTCTACAAGCTGTTCATGCACTTCCGGTGGGAGAGCCCGATGTCCATCGGCTCCTGGCTCCTCACGGTCTTCACGGTCATCGCCTTCCTCTACCTCTACTCCTGGCTGAAGGAAGATGAACGCACGTGGATCTTCAGCAAGATCCCCGCATCCTGGAAGCTCGTCCACCGCCTCAACGTGGACATCTCCTCCTGGCGCGAGACCCTGGGCATGATCGGCTTCCCCTTCTCCATCGGCGTGGGCATCTACACCGGCGTGCTGCTCGGCGCCGTGTCGTCCCGGCCCTTCTGGAACACCAACCTGGTGGCCCAGATGTTCCTCTTCTCCGCCCTCTCCAGCGGCGCCGCAGCCCTGCTGCTCGCCATGGTCCTGGACAAGAAGAACCCCATCGAGAAGCACGAGACCAAGTTCCTGGTCACCCTGGACGTGGTGTTCATCTCCCTCGAGCTGTTCATCATCCTGCCCTACCTGATCCACGGCGAGCTCTCCACCCAGGCCGTGAAGCAGGCCCTCGACCTCATCCTCGGCGGCCCCTTCACCTTCATCTTCTGGGGCCCCTTCCTGTTCCTCGGGCTGCTGGTGCCCCTGGCCATCGAGGTCTACGAGCTGTTCCCCGCCATCTTCAAGGGCCGGGAGTTCCACGGGAGCCGCAACCTGGCCCTCGCTGCCGCCAGCCTGGTGCTGATCGGCGGCTTCCTCCTCCGCTACATCTTCGTCTACGCTGGCCAGATGAGCAGCTTCCACAGCAAGATGGGGCTGCTGCAATAGAAAAGGACCTTCCATGACGCTCGCCCTCCTGGCGGAACTCTCCGAAACCCTCGCCGAAGTCTTCCTGGAACCGGGCGCCGATCTGAACGAGAGGCTGGGGCAGCTGCTGAGCAGCGGCCCCGGCCCTTCGCTGTACGCCCCCCTGCGCCGCATGGCCGACGCGAGCCAGGATTCCGAGTCCCAGGCGGTGGAGTACGCCCGCCTCTTCATGCACAGCCGCGAGGCGGATGTCGTCCACCTCTACGGCTCGGTGCAGGCCCGGGGCTTCCTGATGGCCCCGGAGATCCTCGCCCCCCTGAAGGAGATCTACGACGGCGCCGACATCAGCCCCCAGGAGGACCTTCTCATTCCGCCGGACCACCTGGGCCTCGAGCTGGCCTGCCTGGGCTACCTCCTGGAGCAGCTGGAGGACATCGAAGCGGCCGAGCCAGCCGAACGCGAGCGCCTCACCGCCCTGGCCCTCCGCCTCATCCGGGAGCACCTGGATCCCCTCGTCCGGGCCGTGGCCACCCAGCTCCCCAGGATCCAGGCCCACACCTACTATCTGGGAGCCGCGGAGCTGGCCCAGGAGCTGCTGAAGGCCGCCGAGGCCGAGCTGGCCTGACCGCACCCAAGCCCGCGCTGGACAGGGGCTTGGGGCCCGTCTAGCTTGGAATCATGCGCCCCCCCATGACCATCCTGCTGGTGGACGACGAGCCGGGCATCCGCCGTTCGCTGGGAGAGGCCCTCAAGGACGAGGGCTACCACGTGGTCAAGGCGGAGCGGGGCGAGCAGGCCCTGGACCTGCTGCAGAACCCCGACGGCGAGGGCATCGACCTGGTGCTGCTGGACGTCTGGCTGCCGGGCATCGACGGGCTGGAGACCCTCAAGCAGGCGCGGATCCTCCGCCCGGCCCTGCCCATCGTCATGATCTCCGGCCACGGCAGCATCGACACGGCCCTGCAGGCCACCAAGCTCGGCGCCTTCGACTTCCTCGAGAAGCCCATCGACCTCGACCGGCTGCTGCTGGTCACCGGCAACGCCCTGCGGCAGTCCCGCCTGGAGCAGGAGAACCAGCGCCTCATGGCGGCCGTGGAGGGAGGCCGGTTCTTCCTGGCGGAGAGCCCCGCCATGAAGCGGCTGCTGTCCGACGTGGGGCTGGTGGCTCCGACTGAGGGCCGCGTCCTGCTCACGGGCGAGAACGGCAGCGGCAAGGAGGAGGTGGCCCGCCTCATCCACGCCCAGAGCGACCGGAGGGACGCCCCCTTCGTGGAGGTGAACTGCGCCGCCATCCCCGAGGAGCTCATCGAGAGCGAGCTCTTCGGCCACCAGAAGGGCGCCTTCACCGGCGCCGTGCGCGACCAGAAGGGCAAGTTCCGCGAGGCCGACGGCGGCACCCTCTTCCTGGACGAGGTGGGCGACATGTCGCTCAAGACCCAGGCCAAGGTCCTGCGCGCCCTCCAGGAGGGCCGCGTGGAGCCCATCGGCGGCGGCGGGGCGGTGGGCGTGGATGTCCGCGTCATCACCGCCACCAACAAGGATCTGGCCGGCGAGATCACCCGGGGCCGCTTCCGCGAGGATCTGTACTTCCGTCTGGCCGTGGTGCCCCTGCGCATCCCCCCCCTGCGCGAGCGGCCCGAGGACATCATCCCCCTGGCGGAGGGCTTCATCGCCCGCATCGCCCGCCAGTACGGCCGTCCGCCCAAGCGCCTCGGCCCCGACGCCCGGGACACCCTGCTGCGCCACGACTGGCCCGGCAACGTGCGCGAGCTGAAGAACCTCATGGAGCGGGCCGTCATCCTGGGCCGCGGCGCCGAGATCGGCCCCCGTGACCTGGGCCCCCTCGCCGTGCGGCACCTCGCCGAAACCGACCCCTTCTCCTTCCCCGAGTTCCCCAGCCTGAAGGAGGCCCGCGACTGGTTCGAGGGCCAGTACCTCCAGCGCGAGCTGAAGCTGCAGAACGGCAACATGACCCGCGTGGCCGAACGCGTGGGCATGGACCGTTCCAACCTCTACAAACGCCTCAAGGCCCTGGGCATCGAGCCCAGGGAATCCTAGGCCTCCGGCCATGGGCGACCGCAAGTGGTTCAAGATTGTCGCGACCATGCGGGTCGCGAAAGGCGCGACTGAATGTCGCGCCTGGAGCGGGGTCCCCGCAAGGAGCGAATCACGACCAGCGGAGGCAGGCCGTGAGTGATCGCACGTGGTTCAAGATTGGCGCGACCATGCGGGTCGCGAAAGGCGCGACTGAATGCCGCGCCTGGAGCGGGGTCCCCGCAAGGAGCGAATCACGACCAGCGGAGGCAGGCCGTGAGTGATCGCAAGTGGTTCAAGATCGGCGAGGCGGCCCAGCAGGTGGGCGTCTCCCCCAAGGAACTGCGCTACTGGGAGGACGTGATCCCCGAGATCAAGGCCCGGCGCAGCAAGGGGAACCTCCGCTACTACCACGCCGACGAACTGCCCCGACTCAAGCGCATCCGGACCTGGCTGGCCGAGGGCCTCACCGTGGCCGACTGCCGGGAACTGCTCCTCCATGGCCACCTCGCCCAGCGCCTCGATCTCGGCCTCGAGCCCGAGGAAGCTCCCGCCGCGCCATCCCTGAAACCCAAACCCACCATCCCGCGCCTGCTGCGGGCCAGCTCCGACCTGCAGCCCGCCATCCGCGCCCTGCGCAGCCTCCTCGACCGCCTCTCCGCCCCGCCCCGTCCTTGACCTGAACCCCCGGACGGTCTACAGTCGAAGGTTCACGGCGCGTGGCGCAGCCTGGTAGCGCACTACCTTGGGGTGGTAGGGGTCGGAGGTTCGAATCCTCTCGCGCCGACCAAAACACCAGAGGGGCCCTCTTCGGAGGGCCCTTCTGGTGTTTTGCCCCATGGACCGAGAGGATTCGAACCTCCGAGTGGGACCGCGGAGACAGCGCGGGGCGCTGTCGGGAGCGGGACCGGCACACGGCGCAGCCGGGTGCGTTCGAATCCCGCCCCGGTGTGGCGGTTCCAGCTACGGAGGGCGGCCACCTCCGAGCGGGCCCCCCTGAGGCGGAGCGCGACTAAGCCTGCGCCCCCCCTGGACCGTTACCCCACCCGAATCCGTTCGCGGAGATCCCATGTCCCGTCCCATCTGGCGGATCGTCCCCGCTGTCCTCGCCGTCACGGCCCTCGGAGCCCAGGCCCCCGCCCAGCTCACCAAGGAAGCCGACCAGGCGTACGGGGAGAAGCGCTTCGCCCAGGCGGGCGTCTTGTACTCGCGGGCCTTCGAGGCGGATGCCTCCAATCCCGCCGCGGCCTACAACGCCGCCTGTGCCTGGGCCCTGGCCGGGGACCGGGAGGCCGCGTTCCGATTCCTCGCGAGCGCGGTCGAGGCCGGTTTCACGGATGCCGACAACGCCGTGAAGGATGCCGACCTGGCGGCCCTCCATGCCGACGCCAGGTGGTCCGGCCTGCTGGAGCGCATGCACGCCCGGTCGGCCCGGGAGGCCGCCCTCTGGGATTCGCCCGCCTTCCGCACCGCCTACCGCGACCAGCTGCCCGAGGACGAGCGCATCGCCGGCCTCTCGCGGTTCTGGTCCGAAGTGAAATTCGGCTTCGCCGATCCGGACCGGCTCGCCACGCTCGACTGGGATGCCCTCTACCTGCAGTACCTCCCGCGGGTCCGGGCGGCGGCCTCCACCGCCGGGTACTACCGTGTGCTCATGGAACTCTGCGCCCGCCTCCAGGATGGCCACACGAACGTCTATCCCCCGGGGGCTGTGGTCGAGGCCACCCTGGCCCGGCCCCTCCTCCGGACCCGTCTCGTCGAAGGCCGGGTGCTGGTCACCGGGGTGTACGACCCCGGCCTGCAAGCAGAAGGACTCCTTCCCGGCACGGAGATCGTCGCCGTGGACGGCCAGCCCGTGAAAGCCTATGCCCAGGCCAACTTGGCCCCCTGGCAGAGTGCCTCCACCCCCCAGGACCTGGAGACCCGGATCTACACCTTCACCTTCCTCGCCGGCCCCCTGACGGAGTCCCCCCTCCTGGGCTGCGTGGGCCCCTCGGGCAAGCCCTTCTCCCTCCGGGTTCCCAGGGTGGATGACGCCACCTGGCGGAAGGCGGTTCCCCCGCCGGCGCCCTTCACATTCCGCATGCTGGCGGGCGGCGTGGCCCTGGTGGCGCTCAACACCTTCGGGGATGACACCGCGGCCAACCAGTTCCTGGCCGCCTTCCCGGAGATCGCCCGGGCCCGGGCCCTCATCCTGGATGTCCGGGCGAACGGCGGGGGCAATTCGGGGGTGGGACACCGCATCCTGGCCACCCTGGCCGACCGGCCCTTCGCGACCAATGCGTGGTCCACGCGGCAGTACAACCCCGCCTTCCGCGCCTGGGGACGCCCCACAGGCCGCTACCGGGGCGAGCCCGGCAGCGTCCTCCCCGACTCCGCGCACCACTTCGCGGGCCCGGTGATCGTCCTCACGGGCCCCGGCACCTACTCCGCGGCGGAGGATTTCGCGGTGGCCTTCGACGCCATGAAGCGCGGCCTCATCGTGGGCGAGCCCACGGGGGGCAGCACGGGCCAGCCCCTGTTCTTCTGGCTGCCCGGCGGCGGCAGCGCACGGGTATGCACCAAGCGGGACACCTATCCGGATGGCCGCGCCTTCGTGGGCGTGGGCGTGCAGCCGGGCCGCCTCGTGCGGCCTACCGTGGCCGATCTCCGCGCGGCCCGGGACACCGTCCTCGAGGCCGCCCTGGCCCAGCTGGGGGAAGCGCCCGTGAGCACCCGGCGCTGATCCGAGCCCGGGCGGCTACGGCCTTGCCCCCTCCTTCACCATCGGCACGAACCGCACGGGCAGCACGCTCTGCCGCTCCAGCCCGCGGGAAGTCCTGCGCAGCAGGACCAGCTCCTGCGCCTCCCAGGCCGGGCCCACGGGGATGATCATGCGGCCGCCCACCTTGAGCTGGGCCACCAGGGGCTGGGGGACGATGTCGGGCGCGCAGGTGACGAGGATGGCGTCGAAAGGGGCGGCCTCGGGCCAGCCGAGGTGGCCGTCGCCCGCGCGCACCCGCACGTTGGCGTAGCCCAGGCGCCGCAGGTCCGCCTCCGCGCGGCGGGCCAGGGGTTCCACGATCTCCACGGTATAGACCTCGGCCACCAGCCCCGACAGCACGGCGGCCTGGTAGCCCGAGCCCGTCCCGATCTCCAGCACCCGGTCCCCGGGCCTGGGATCCACCGCCAGGGTCATGAGGGCCACGATGAAGGGCTGGGAGATGGTCTGCCCGTAGCCGATGGGAAGGGCCCCGTCGTCGTAGGCCTGGGCCTGGACCGCAGCGGGCACGAAGGCGTGCCGCGGGACCCGGCCCATGGCCGCCAGGATGCGGGGATCCCGGAGGCCCCGGGCGGCGAGCTGCTCCCGCACCATGTTCATCCGGGCCGCAGCCTGGGCCGCCTCGGAGGGCGCGGGCGCCTGGGCCCGCTCCGGTTCGCACGCTCCCAGGATCAGCGCCAGGGCCGCGCCGAGGTACCTTCGCATGGCTACGAAGGTACCCCGGCCGCGGCCCCGCGCCAGCCGCTCAGATCCCCCGGTCCAGGGTGATCCGCACCTCGCCCGCCCGGCCCGGCCAGGCTTCCAGCCGCCAGGCCTCGATCAGGGCGATGGCCCGGGCGGAACCGGCGAAGCCGTTCCGGAAGGCCGCCGAAGCCACCCGACCGGCGGCGTCCACCTTCAGGACCAGCACGGTGCCGGCGGAGAGGCCGGCCAGGGCGGAGCGCAGGCCGCCGAGGCCCAGCCTCGCCTGGAGTTCCTGGCGGAGGGTGGGCAGGTCAGGCACGGCCGGGGCCGACAGGGAGCGGATGCGCGCCACCGGGAGCTCCACCTCTCCACGGCCCGGAGCCACCACGCCTCCGACGCGAGGGCCCGGATCCATCTTCGCGCTGCGCGGGGCTTCCCGGCGGACCGCCTGGTCCTGGGCCACGGCTTCCACGGCCAGGCAGGCCGGGGCCGACGTCATCCTGGGCGCCGGGGCCGAGGCCATGCATCCGGCGAGGCCGCCCCCGATCGCCGCGTCGGACACGCCCTCGGGCATGGGCAGGGGCTGGGTGACGGGGGTGACGCCGCCGCCCGCGTTCCGCACCTGGGTGTCCACCGCCACGAAGGAGGTGAAGGCCGTCAGCAGGTGGTAGGCCAGGCCGAGCCGGGTGACCTCGGCCTTCCGGCCCTCGTCCGCCCCGAACGGGTCGTCGTCGGAGAGCCGCTGGATGCGCTGGCGGGCCCAGAGCTGGCCGAGGGCCGGATGCGCCCGGTCCGCCACCTGCCCCACGTCGAAGGTCTGGTGCCAGGGCCCCGCGCCGGTCATGCCCGAGATCGTCACGGTCCCCCGCGCCGGGCCGGTCCACGTGCCGAGGCAGAGGACGGGCCGGTCCGCCAGCACGTCAGGCAGCTGGATGGGCTCCAGGTCCTTCACCGCGAAGCCGTTCGCGGTGAGCCGTACGTTCGTGAGCACGGGGGAGGACACGTAGGCGCGGAACCGCTCCGCTTCCGCGGCGGCCTGCCCGGGCCGCGTGACCACGAAGGCCTCGCCCTGCCCCGCGCGGGCCATGCCCTCGATGAGGTGGCGGTTCACGGAGGAGCCGATGCCGAAGGCGAAGAGGTTCGCGGAGCCCAGGTTCTGGCGGATGAGGTCGAAGACCTGCCCGTCGGCGCTGATGTAGCCGTCCGTGGACACCACGAAGGTGCGCGAGACGCCGGGCACCCGCGGCAGGCTCAGGGCCTTCCGCAGGGCGCTGGCCAGCTCGGTGCCCCCGCCGCCGTGCTGGGCGCCCACGAAGGCCAGGGCCTCCCGGGTGTGCTCCGGCGTGGCGGCCACCGAGCCCTCCGGCGACCAGAACGCGGCGCTGCCCTCGAAGACCATCACGTTGAACCGGTCCTGGGGCCGCAGGCCCTGGATCATCTCCTTCATGAGCGCCTTCGACACCTCGATGGGGAAGCCCATCTGGCTGCCGGAGACATCCATGACGAAGACGTACTCCCGGGGCGGCAGATCCTTCGGCGCCACCCGCTTCGGGGGCTGGGCCATGAGCAGGAAGGTGTTCCCGTCCTTCCCCTGGTCCAGCAGCAGGCCCGACTGCACGGCGCCGCCCGCCAGCTGGTACTTCAGGATGAAGTCCCGGTTGCCGCCCTGGGCCTCGGAGGGATCCAGGCGCAGGGTGGCCTGGTCCCTGCCGTCGTAGGCGAGGGTGGTCCGGTGGGTGTCGCAGCTCATGCGGGCGATGGGCATGCCCGCGGCGAGCGTCAGGGTCAGGTCGAAGGTGGTGGCGGGCTTCTCGCCGGCATGGGTGTACGGATTGGCCACCCAGGCCTCGCCGGTGTCCGAGGCCGTGCCGGCCCTCCCGGCGTAGCGGGGGCCCACCACCGTGGGGAAGACGAAGCGGTAGGCGCCCTCGGTGGGCACGAGCAGCTCCGTGTACGACAGCTCCACCCGGATCTCGTCGCCGGGCAGGATGTTCGCCACGTTCATCTGGAAGACGTTGGGCCGCTGCTGCTCCAGGAGCGACGCGCTGCGCCCCTCCTGCTTCGCCCGCTCGTAGTCGGCCCGGGCCTGGCCCCGCGCCTTGATCTGGGCCCGCAGCACCCGCTCGCCGATGCGCATGGTCATGGCGTGCACGGCGCTGCGCGTGGAACCGGGGAACACATAGACCGCCTCCAGGGGCTTCGCGCCGGTGTTCCGGTAGACCTGGGTCACCGTCACGTCGGCGACGACGCCCGCGATGGCCACCCGGGCGGAGGTGGCCTTCAGCGGCAGCGGGTCCACGGCCGCCTCGCCCTTCACGAAGAAGTAGGGCGACAGGGTGCGGTCGGCGGAGGCCTGCGGATCGGTCCGCTCGGGCTGGGGGCGGCTGCGGGCGGAGGCCAGGGGGGACAGGCCCTGGCAGCAGGCGAGCAGAAGGGCGGGGACGCGGTGCGACATGGGATCCTCCCGGCGGGGCCGCGCGGAGGGCGCGGTTCAGGAGGGAATGCCGCGGCGCCCGGATCCCTTTCAGTGCACCGGGGCCTTTTTCTCCGGCACGGGGATCCGGGTGCGGAACCCATTCACGGGGCCCTCGGCCGGGAGGCGCGCCGGATCGGCGACCGGCGCGTTCAGGATGTAGAGGTCGAGCGCCTCCCCGGGGATGGGACGGAGGTCGATGCGCCAGCGGATCCGCGGACCCTCGCGCCCCGCCTCCACGGGCCGCACCACGGCCACCCCGGCGGCCCCGCGCCGGAGGAGCAGCACCGGCCGCCCCGGGAGGGCCAGCGCCGTCACCCGGAGGGAGCCGTCCGCCCGGGTCGCCACGTCCCAGGCCGGCTCGGGGGCGGCCTCGGCCGCGGCGGCACGGAGGACCCCGGCCACCGGGGCCGGCGGGGCCTGGACCGGGGCGATCCGGGCGGAGGGGATCGCCTCCCTCACCGCCGCGGCCCCCGCGGGCGCGCGGTCGGCCTGGGCGCCAGCCCTGGCGGCATCCTCGGCCTTCAGCCGTTCCTCCGTCCGCTTCCGTTCGAAGGCCTCCGCAGCCACGCCGGGGGCCGGGGCGGCCACGCCGGGGGCCACGGCAGCCGGGGCCCCGAGGCTCTGGTTCGCGGGGGGGAGGGGCGCGGGGGCCGCCTTGGCCCGGGGCGGAGCGACCTTTCGGGCCGGCGTTGCCACCGGCGCCGGAACGGCCGGCCCGGGGGCCCGGGCCGCGGGGGCGGCGCCCTTGCCCTGGGGCGTCGGACGGGAGGCCTCGACGCGGGGCACGGGCGCCGTCCCGGGCCCATGCAGCACGGCCAGCCCCGCCAGCCCGGCCACCAGGAGCCCGGCGGCCACGCCCAGGGCGCCGGGGCGGCGCCAGAGGGGCACCACCCGCGGGGCCAGGGCGGCCAGGAGGTGGGCCCGGGCGGCGGGGTCCGCCAGCAGCTCCCGCAGGGCCTCCTCGTCCGCCAGGGCCTCGAAGAGGTTCTGGTGCTCCAGGGCCGCCTCGTAGAGCGCCCGGCGCTCGGTCCCGGTGAGGGTCCCCGTGGCGTGCCCGCCCAGCAGCTTCTCGGCCTCGTCGCGCCTCACGGGCCCTCCTTCCCGGCCGCCGCCTCCCAGTGTCCGCCCAGCGCGTCGAGCAGCTGCTTCCGGCAGCGGTGGTCCCAGGTGTACACGGTGTTGAGGGTGGCCGCGCCCATCTGGGCCTGGATCTCCGCGAAGGTGCGGCCCTGGAGCTTGAGGCGGAACAGCTCCCGGCAGCGCTCCCCCAGGCGGGCGATGCCGCCCATGAGGCGCGTCAGCAGCTCCTTCCGCTCCAGCACGGCGGCGGGATCGGGGGCGTCCGAGGCCGGCGGGAAGGTCTCCACGTCCACCGCGTCGTACTCGCCGCGGCGGGCGGCCTTGCGGCGGGCGGCGGCCAGCTTGAAGCGCAGGATCTGGAAGGCCAGGGGCACCAGGTCCTCCGCCCGCTCCAGGTGGCCGTACTTCGTGTGGAGCAGCACCAGCACCTCCTGGGCCAGGTCCTCCGCCTGGGCCCCTGCGTACCGGGATGCCGCGAAGGCCACGATCCTTTCACGCAGGCGGGCCAGCACCTCGGCCTTCGCCAGGGGCGCGGCCTCCGCCACCGGCATCGCCGGGGCGGACAGGGCATCGAGCGGAAGGTCGGAGTCCATGGAAGCGGCCCCATCCTCGCATCGTTCCAGGGCGTTCACCACAGCCGGGTAAACTGGCGGCATGTCCGAACGCCTCATCCTCCTCACCAACGACGACGGGCTCTGGGCCCCCGGGCTGGCGGCGCTGGCGCGGGTGGCCTCCCGCTTCGGCCGGGTGGTCACCGTGGCGCCGGACCGCAACCGCTCGGCCATCTCCAGCGCCCTCAGCCTGCACAACATCCTCCGGCTCCACGACCTGGGCCAGGACCGCTTCACCTGCGACGGCACCCCCGTGGACTGCGTGCTCCTGGGCGTCTGCTCCGTGCTCGACCGGCAGCCCGACTGGATCCTCTCCGGCGTGAACCACGGCTTCAACCTGGGGGAGGATGTCTTCTACTCCGGCACCGTGGGCGCGGCCTTCGAGGGCCGCCTCCAGGGCGCCCGGGCCGCGGCCTTCTCCATGCACCCCAAGGGCGACTTCGCCGTGGCCGAGCCCTGGATCGAGCGGTTCCTGCAGCGCTGGGAGGCCCTGGAGCTGCCCGCCAACCGCATCTGGAACCTCAACTTCCCCGAAGGGCAGCCGCGGGGCTTCCGCCTCACGGGCCAGGACAGCCGGGCCTACCACGACATCGTGGAGAAGCGCCTGGATCCCCGCGGCACGCCCTATTTCTGGATCGGCGGCGACATGGGCCCCACCTACGCGAAGAGCCCGGGCTCGGACGCCGAGGCGGTGCTGGACGGCTGGGTGAGCGCCACGCCCCTGCGCCTGGACCTGAGCTGCCCGGAGATCCTGGCCCGGGGCGCGGACTTCGACGCCGCGTTCAACGGCTAGCCCCGTGCGCGCCGCCTTCCGCGTCCGGGGATCCGTGCAGGGGGTCGGCTTCCGCCGCTTCGCGGAGCGGGAGGCCCACGCCCTGGGCCTGGGGGGCTGGGTGCGCAACGACCCGGATGGCGCCGTGAGCGGCGAGGCCGAGGGCCCCGCGATCGACCTGGAGGCCTTCCGCGCCCGCCTGGCCGAGGGCCCGGCCTTCGGGGAGGTCGAGCATCTGGACTGGAGGGCCCTGGATGTGGGATCCTCCCTTCCCCGTCCATTCGAGATCCGCAGGTAGCCATGTCCCTACACCAGTTCGTCCGCGACGTCCCCGACTTCCCCAAGGCGGGCATCCTCTTCCGGGACATCACCCCGCTGCTGGCCAACGCCGACGCCTTCAAGCAGGCGGTGGAGGCCATGGCCCAGCCGGTGCTGAACCTCCAGCCCACCCACGTGCTGGGCCTGGAATCCCGGGGCTTCATCTTCGGCAGCGCCCTGGCCCAGAAGCTGGGCCTGGGCTTCGTGCCCGCCCGCAAGCCGGGCAAGCTGCCCCTGCCCACCCACAAGGAGGCCTACGGCCTGGAGTACGGCTCGGACGCCCTGGAGATCCACACGGACGCCTTCGGCCCCGGCGACCGGGTGCTCATCGTCGACGACGTCATGGCCACCGGCGGCACCGCCGATGCCGCCCGCCGCCTCGTCACCCGCTCCGGGGCCCATCCCGTGGCCCTCACGGTCTTCATCGAGCTGACCTCCCTCCCCGGCCGGGAGAAGGTCCAGGGCCTGCCCGTCTTCAGCGTCCTCCGGTATTGAGGCTGTCCAGGGGGGGCCGCCCGGCCCTGCCGGGCCGCTGCCTCCCCGCCTCCTGATCCGTCAGCCCGGAATCCCCATCTCCGCGAGACTTTCGCGGATGCCGGCCTCCGGATCGCGGGGCGTGACACCCAGCTCCCGCACGAGGCGGTCGTTGGACACCCGCCGGGATTCGCGGAGGAAGGCCAGCAGCCCGGGGCTCAGCCGGTCCTGGGCCTCGGACCAGCCGATCTCGGGCGGGGCGGGGAGTCCCGCCAGGGCCGCCACGCGCTTCGTGAAGGCGGCCATGCTCTCGGCCCGGCCGTCGGTCACGTTGATGACGCCGGACACGGGCCGGTCCAGGACCGCCGCACAGGCTGCCACCAGATCGTCCACATGGATGCGGTTGCCGGGACCCGAGGCTTCCGCCCGGAGCACCGGCTCGCCCCGCCGGAGGCGGTCCAGGGCCAGCCGGTGGGGACCGTAGATGGCCGCCACGCGCAGGATCGCGCAGCGGGCGCCCCGGGCCCCGGCCCAGCGCCGGGCCTGGCCCTCCGCGTCCAGGCGCTGGCGGGCGCGATCGTCCCCGGGCGCGGGGGGCGTGGCCTCGTCCACTTCGGCGCCGCCTGCGTCCCCGTACACGCCCGTGGTGCTCAGGTAGAGCAGCACCCGGGGCCCGGCCTCGCCCAGGCCCGCCAGGAAGCGCCGGAACCGCCCGTCCTCCCCGCTTCGCCCAGCCGGCGGCGCCAGATAGATCACGGCCCCGAGGTCCCCGGGCACCGGGAACGCCGCGCCCCCGTCGAGGTCCGCGGCCACCGCCGGGATCCCCGCGCGGACTAGGGCCGCCGCGGAGGGCCCGGTCCGGACGAGCGCCAGCACCGGGCCCCGGACCGCCAGGCGCCGCGCCAGCCGCGTCCCCGCGTAGCCGCAGCCCGCAATGAGGCAGGTCCCCCCCGATGCCGCGCCGGTCTCCATCCGGCCAGCATACGCCCCGGCGTGAGAGGCTGGAGCGTCCCCGGACGGAGCCCCCGTGCTGCCCCTCTTCAAGATCGTGCTGCTGGCCTGGCTGGTCGTGGGCCCGGTGGGGGTCTGGCTGCGGCGGCGGAGACGCCGGACGAGCTAGCTCCTTCCCTTCGGCAGCACCAGGCTGAACCGGCTGCCGGGGTCCAGGGGCTCGTAGCGGGCGTCGCCGCCGTGGTCCTGGGCGATGCGGCGGACGATGGCCAGGCCCAGGCCCGTGCCCTTTCGCTTGGTGGAGAAGTAGGGCTCGAAGAGCCGTTCCCGGTCGGGCTCCGGCACGCCGGAGCCGTTGTCGACCACGTCGAAGCGGAGGCGGTCCCCCTCGGCCCGGAGGCTGAGGGCGACGGCGCCGGCCTGCCCCTCTAGGGCCGCCAGGGCGTTGTCCACGAGGTTGATGAGGGCCCGCTTCACCATGTCGCCGTCCCAGAGGGCGCTGGCGGCCTCCTCCGGCACCTCGAGGCTCCAGGCGATGTCCGGGCGGTTGGGCCCGTAGAGGGCCGCCACCTGGCGCAGCAGTTCCGCGGGATCGCAGGGGGCGAACTGGGGCACGGGCAGGCGGGCGAAGCGGCTGAAGCTGTCCACCAGCCGCGAGAGGCTGGCCACCTCGGCCAGGATCGTCTCGGCGCCCTCCTGCACGGATTCCGCGTCCAGGCGCCCGTCCCGGCCCCGCCGCAGCAGGCGCTGGGCCGTGAGCTGGATGGGCGTGAGGGGGTTCTTCACCTCGTGGGCCATGCGCCGGGCCACCTCCTGCCAGGCCGCGCGCTTCTCCGCCTGGGCCAGCAGCGAGAGGTCCTCCAGGACCGCCAGCACGCCCCCGCCCTGCAGGGGCTCCAGGATGGCCCGCACGGGGCGGCCCTCGCCCTCGCCGCCCAGGCGCAGCTCCTCCTGGGCGCCCCGGCGGGTCTCCCGCACCCGGGCCACCAGGTCCGGCAGGTGGCCCAGCCGCGGCAGCTGCACCACCTCGTCCCAGGTGGATTCCGCGAGGTCGAAGTCCTCCAGCCCGAGCCAGCTCCGGGCGGCGGCGTTGAAGGTGCGCAGCTCCCCATCCGCCCGCCAGCTCATGACGCCCACGGGCAGGGCCGCCAGCAGCTGGTCCTGGTAGGCCCGCTGCTGTTCCAGGCGGCCGGCCTGGGCCTCGATGGCCGCCCGGTTGGTCCTCAGGTCGCGGGTCATGGCGTTGAAGGTGCGGGCCAGGAAGGCCAGCTCGTCCTCGCCCAGCTCCGGCAGCTGCACGTCCAGATCCCCCGCGCCCACGCGCTGGGCGGCCTTGGCCAGGGCCCGGATGGGTTCCGACAGCGAGCGGGCCAGGGCCAGGCCCGACCACACGGCGAAGAAGAGGGTGAGCAGCGTCAGGAACAGGAAGGTGCTCTGGGGCAGCGTCTGCAGGGGGTCCCGGGCGGCGCGGATCTGCTGGCTCTCCCGGAACCGGTGCTCCAGGGCCAGGAGCCGCTCGTGCACCTCGCGGGGGGTGAAGACGCCGACGATCCACAGGCCGTCGCCCCGCGGCACGGCCCGCAGGAGCCAGGCGCCCTCCCGGATGACCTGGGTGGTGGTGCCGGGGGAGACCGTCAGCGTGGGCGGCGGGGGCCCGGGCAGCAGGTCGAGGGCCCGCACCGGGCCTCCCTCGCCGGGCCCCAGGTAGGCCACCAGGTCCAGCCCCGAGGCCGCCCGGATCAGGGCGGGGTCGTCCGAGGGGGAGGCCAGCAGGCGGTCGGTGCCGAACTCCAGGCGGGCCAGGCTGGCGGCGCGCAGGTCATCGGCGGCCTTCTTCCCCTCCTGGATCACCTGCTCCGTCTCGGGGCTGAACCAGCGCTCCACGTTCTTGCTGATGAAGTTCCGGCCCACCAGGAAGAGGATCAGGCTGGGCACGATGCCCACGATGAAGAGCGTCAGCACCATCCGCGTGCGCAGGCGGGAGCCCAGGATCCCGCTCTTGCGCTCGAAGTAGAGCTTGGCCATGCTGCGCGCCACGATGAAGAAGAGCGTCCCGATGGCCAGGGCGTTGGCCACCCCCACGGCCATGAGGGCCCAGCGGGAGGGCGCGTCCAGGCCGGCGTCCGCGATGCGCCCGCTGAGGGCCTTGTAGCCCAGGATGATGACCACGATGAGGGCGACGAGGCCCATGGCCACGTAGAGGCGCGTCAGCTCGGGATGCCGCCGGGATCGGGAGGGGGCCATGTCCAGCAGGCTATCCTGGATCCCCGGGGAGGGGCAGACGCGGATGACGGCAGGGACGGCGGAGACCGAGCGGCAGGCCTTCCTGGCGGGCTTCCTGCCCGCGCCGGAGGCGGAGGCCGCCTGGGATGCCGTGGCCGCCGGAGGGGAGGCCTACCCGCGCCTCGCCGCCGAGCTCTGGACGTCCCGCCAGCGCCAGGCCGCCAACCTGCACGAGGTGTCGTACCGGGCCTGCTACAAGCCCCAGCTTCCCCGCCACTTCATCGCGCGCCTCACGAACCCCGGCGACCGGGTCTACGACCCCTTCAGCGGCCGGGGCACCACCGCCGTGGAGGCCGCCCTCCTGGGCCGGCGGGTGGCCGCCAACGACGTGAACCCGCTCTCGCGCATCCTGGCGGCCCCCCGGCTGGCGCCGCCCGATCCCCTGGCCGTGGCCGCGCGCCTGGACCAGATCCCCCGCCGGGGCGCCGACGACGGCCTCGACCTCGCCATGTTCTTCCACCCGGACACCGGGGCCGAGATCCGCGGACTCCGCGACTGGTGCCTGGACCGCGAGGCCCGGGGCACCCTCGACGGCGTGGACGCCTGGATCCGCATGGTGGCCACCAACCGCCTCACGGGCCACAGCCCCGGCTTCTTCTCGGTGTACACCCTGCCGCCCAACCAGGCCGTCACCGCCGAGAAGCAGCGGCAGATCAACGCCAAGCGCGACCAGACCCCGGCCTATCGGGACACGCGCGCCCTCATCCTGAAGAAGACGCGGCAGCTCCTCGGGGGCCTGGACCAGGCCCAGCGCCGCAACCTGTCCCTGGCCGACCCGCAGCTCCTCACGGGTGACGCCCGGGCCACCCCAGGGCTGGCGGACGGCTCCGTGCAGCTCACCGTCACCTCCCCGCCCTTCCTCGATGTCGTCGACTACGCCGGCGACAACTGGCTGCGCTGCTGGTTCAACGGCCTGGACGCCGAGGCCATCGGCCGGGACCTCAGCACGCCCCGCACCGTGGCGGCCTGGTCCGGGGCCATGGCCGAAGTCTTCGCCGAGCTGTTCCGCGTGACCCGCCCCGGCGGCTTCGTGGCCTTCGAGGTGGGCGAGGTGCGCGGCGGGAAGCTGCGGCTCGACGAAGTGGTGCTGCCCCTGGGCCTGGCCGCCGGGTTCCGGGCCCACGGCGTGCTGGTGAACGCCCAGGCCTTCACCAAGACCGCCCACATCTGGGGCGTGGCCAACAACGGCAAGGGCACCAACAGCAACCGCGTGGTGCTCTTCCAGAAGGACTGACATGGACGCCGGCACGCCCGACCCCTACGGCCGGATCCACTACCGCGGCCTCATCGCCTGGCCCGCGCGGCTGGCGCGGGAAGGGCCCCTGCTCCTCCGGGTGCTGGGGGACGCGCCCCTGGACCTCCTCGACCTGGGCTGCGGCACCGGCGAGCACACCCGCTTCCTGCAGGCCCAGGGGCACCGGGTGACGGGCGTGGACGCCTCGCCGTCGCAGCTGCAGGCCGCCCGGGAGGCCCCGCCCGCCGCCCCGGACCTGCCCCCGGCCCGCTTCGTGGCGGGCGACCTCGCGGCTCTGGCCGAGCTGGTTGAACCCGGCTTCGGCGGGGCGATCTGCGTGGGCAACACCCTGCCCCACCTGGCCACGGAAGCGGCGCTGGACCGCCTCCTCGCCGGGCTGGCCTCGCGCCTGGCGCCCGGCGCGCCGGTGCTGCTGCAGCTCCTCAACTACGACCGCATCCTCGACCGGGGCGAGCGCACCTTCCCCGTGAACCTCCGCCCCGGGGAGGACGGCGAGACGGTCTTCCTCCGCCTCATGACGCCCCAGGCCGACGGCACGGTGATCTTCACCCCCGCCACGCTGCGCTACCGGCCCGGCGCCGAGCCGCCCCTGGAGCTGGTCGCCGCCCGGGAGGTGGTCCTCCGCGGCTGGCGCCGGGCCGAGCTGGAGGCCGCCCTGGCCCGCGCCGGCTTTGCCGTGCGCGAAGTCCTCGGCGGCATGGCCGGCGAGCCCTGGAGCCCCGCCTCCCAGGACCTGGTGGTCGTGGCGGAACGAAGGGTGGGGGCGGCGGACCGCCCCCGCCCTCCGGATCAGAACCGGTAGCCCACGCCCACACCGTAGAGCATGGGATCCACCTTCACGGTGGTCACCTTGGTGCCGCCGGCCTTCACGTCGCTGCGGATCTGCACGTACTTCACGTCGAGGTTGATGAAGCACTGCTTCGCCACCTTGAAGTCCACGCCCGCCTGGGCCGCGGGGCCGACGCTGGACTTGTCGAGATCCAGGGCGCCGTTGGCCAGCTTCACATCGGAGATTAGGGTGAGGTTCAGGCCCAGACCCACGTAGGGATCCACGGTCTGGCCGGGGCGGAAGTGCCACTGGGCCGTGAGGGTGGGCGGCAGCTCCTTGAAGGTGCCGATCTTCGTGCCGGCCAGGGTCACGTCATGCTCCTGGGGCACCGTCAGCACCAGCTCCGCGGCGAGGTTCTTCGTGAAGAAGTAGCTGAAGTCCACCTCGGGGATGGTCTTGGAGCTGACGTGGATGGCGTCCGCGGGGATGCCGGGGGCCGCATCCGACTTGTCGGCGGGCTGGAGGGCGACGGCGCGCAGGCGCACCATCCAGGGGCCCTCCTGGGCGTGGAGCGGGCCAGAGCCCAGCAGCCCGGCGGCCAGGGCCACCGGCAGGACGTAGGTCTTCATGGAATTCTCCTTGGGATCGTCCGGCGGGATCCCCGGACGCGGGGGTTGGGGCACAGAGGCTCCCCGCCCCACCGTGAGGCGGGGAGCCGGATCGGGATGGGCGGGGGTCAGGCCGGGAACACCGGGGTTCCCCCGCCAGGATTCAGTAGGCGTTGCCGCGCTTCAGGCTCTCGGCCGTGAGCGTGTCGCGGAAGGTCAGGTACACCCACACCTGGTAGCCGATGACGATGGGCAGGAAGCAGAGCACCACGCCCAGCATGATCTTCAGGGTGAGCGGGCTGGAGGCGGCGTTGAAGGCCGTCACCGAGGCCGCGGGGTCCAGGCTGGAGGGCAGCAGGTCGGGGAAGAGGCCCGCCACGCCGAAGAGCACGGCGCCCAGGATGAGGGCCGAGGAGGCGAACCAGGCCTTCCACCAGGCGCCCTTCGCCGCGAAGACCCGCGTCAGCAGCAGGCCCGCCACCGCCAGCAGCGGCAGCGCGAGGAGGACGGGCTTGGCCAGGACGTGCTGCCAGAGCCGGGTGCTGAACCAGGTCATGGCGAGGAAGGCCACGGCCACGACGGCCTCGACGATCCAGAGCGAGGTGGCCATGCGCCCGGCCCGGGCCTGCAGGCCGCCCTCGGTGCGGGTGGCCAGCCACAGGGCGCCGTGCACGGCGAAGATCACCACGAAGAGCACGCCGCCCAGCAGGCCGTAGGGGTTCAGCAGGGTGAACAGGTTGCCGTGGAAGAGGCCCGCGGCATCCAGGGGCAGGCCCTTGAAGATGTTGGCGAAGGCCACGCCCAGCAGCAGGGCCGGCAGGAAGGAGCCCGCCACCAGGGAGGTGTCCCAGGTGGCGCGCCAGCGGGCGCTGTCCACCTTGTTGCGGAACTCGAAGGCCACGCCCCGCAGGATGAGGGCGAAGAGCAGCAGCATGAGCGGCGTGTAGAGGCCGGAGAACATGATGGCATAGGCCCGCGGAAAGGCCGCGAAGGTCACGCCGCCCGCGGTGATGAGCCACACCTCGTTGCCGTCCCAGAAGGGGCCCATGGCGTTCACGAGGATCCGCTTCTCGGACTCGTCCCTGGCCAGGAAGGGGAACAGCGTGCCCAGCCCCAGGTCGAAGCCGTCGAGCATGAAGTACACGGCCCAGGCCACGCCCCAGATCACGAACCAGATGGTCTCGAACATCGTCGCCTCCTACTTCGCCGCCGCGGACGCGGCCTCGGGGCCCTTGCGGGCGAACGTGAACAGCAGGTAGAAGTCCACGGCGCCCAGCAGCGCGTAGACCAGGAAGAAGGCCACCAGGGACGTGCCCACCTGCCCGGTGGAGATGGGCGACACCCCATCGGAAGTCTTCATCAGGCCGTAGACGATCCAGGGCTGGCGGCCCAGCTCCGCGATGGTCCAGCCCAGCTCGTTGGCCAGGTAGGGCAGCGGGATCAGCCAGGGCAGCACCTTCAGGAAGCGGGACTGCTCGGTGATGGTGTGGCGCTTGAGGAAGGCCCAGAGGCCCACGGCCAGGAAGAGGAAGGCCAGGCCCACCATCAGCCGGAAGCTCAGGAAGACCGGCAGCACCGGCGGGCGCTCGGCGGCCGGGTAGTCCTTCAGGCCCTTCACCTCGCCGCTGGTGGAATAGGTGGCCAGCAGGCTGAGGCCGTTGGGCACCGCGAGGCCCTGCACGGCGTTGCGCTCATGGGCGGCGTCGGGCCAGGCGATGAGGTTCATGGGCACGTTCCGGCCCGTCTCCCAGTGGGCCTCCATGGCCGCCAGCTTGGTGGGCTGGGCCTGGCTGAGGATCTCGGCGTTCATGTGGCCCTGGGCGATCTCGAAGAGCGCGAACACCAGGGTCCACACCGCGGCCACGCGGAAGGACTTCCGGAAGAACGCCGTCTCCTGCTTGCGGATCAGGTGCCAGGCGGAGATGCCCAGCACGAAGAAGCCCGCCGTCAGGTAGGCGCCGCCCAGGGTGTGGACGAACTCCAGGATGGCGAACTTCTGGGTGATGACGGCGACGAAGTCCGCCAGCTCGGCGCGGCCGTTCCGCATGACGAAGCCCGTGGGGTGCTGCATCCAGGCGTTGGCCACGAGGATCCAGAAGGCCGAGATGTTCGAGGCGATGGCCACCAGCCAGATGGTGGTGGCATGGGCCTTCTTCGAGAGCTTCTCCCAGCCGAA
>Ga0208789_1000694_pt1 | contig 27036 bp, 22 predicted proteins | sample Methanotroph_Enr_FD_187368 | JGI IMG/M metagenome (GOLD analysis project Ga0208789, IMG submission 187368) | Enriched soil microbial communities from Old Woman Creek wetland in Ohio, USA - Methanotroph_Enrichment_5 (SPAdes) (version 2) | ecosystem: Environmental > Terrestrial > Soil > Wetlands...
ATTTTCAATTGTAATCCGCACTTTTCAGATCGGGGATTTATAATCCCGGAATAATGCAGTCCGATTCCGGACGGTTCTTTGTTATTCGTTTGCAGCAATAAATAAATTAAGTAGCTCAGCCCTGGAGGATATTATTGCTAACCGAAATGCAGTTTACTTTACAATCTATACCTGGATCAAAATAGGAAGCCAAATTCTCGCTTTGATTTATCAGGATAAGTTATGCTTTTTAGATAAGGAATTAGTATATTTGATTTGCAGTTCTTCGCAGGTAGGTTAGTGGTTAAAATCCCTGTCTGTGTGTAACTGTAGTAAAACCAGATGAAAATTTCGATAATAATAAAGCTTTCAAAATGTTCAATAAAGCGGACGTGAATATTATGATTGCAAGCTGAATTTAAACAAACTACAGGTGACAATAAAAACGATTGAAATACCACCGCTTCAACCCTTGCAAGCGTGAAGGACAGGGAGTAAATTTAAATGTAGAATAAAATGAAAAAAATGAATTTGCTTTTATTGTGTTATGTTTTTTGCAGCAGTATTGTTTTTGCACAAAACGACGATGCAGAGGGGTGCAAGGACCACCCAATGTTTAATCGGATGCCGAACTTTCATATCTCCAGTTGCGAGTTTAAAGAATTTGATGCCTGTGATTTTACCATCGAAAATAGTACGGAAGAAAGTGCAAAAAAAGAGACAGTAGAGGGCAAGTACTATTATTATTACTACTATTTAAATGAAGGTTCCACAGAGGTATCAGACTTGCAGGTATTTAGAAATTTTGAAAATGCGCTTAAAAAAATAAATGCCACTATTGTCGGAAAAGTTGTGGAAACTGGAAATAGTTACAACTTCATTTGCGCAAAAGTATCAATGGGGAAAAATGAAACATGGATTAGAATCGAATCCAGTTCACCGGAATATTATTTAAAAATAGTAGAAAGAGAAGCAATGGTACAGGTTATTCAGGCAAACGATATATTGGCAGCCCTGAATACAGATGGCCATATTGCTCTCGATATTTTGTTTGATACTGGAAAATCAACCATTAAAGTCGAATCGCAGGCTATTGTCAATGAGATTTATACATTTTTAAAAAACAATGCATCTTTGAAAATAAGCATCGAAGGACATACCGACAATGTTGGTAATGCTGCTGACAATAAAAAACTTTCGGAAGCACGAGCCAAAGCGGTTATGGATGTTTTGATTGCCAAAGACATTAATAAAGAAAGATTATCATCGTTAGGATGGGGGCAGGAAAAACTTGTTGCAGACAACCTTACTGAAGAAGGAAGAGCAAAGAACCGAAGAGTTGAAATAGTAAAAAAATAAATTATTAAACTTATTACAGATCGTTTATCGGCAATGAATCCATAAAAACTGCAGAACTGAACTGTCTTTTATAACAACTAATAGAACTTTAAAAATGGAAGTAAAAATATCCAGACTAATCATTATCATTTTTGTTCTATCGTCCTGCTGTCAATGTGGAAAATACCAGTAGAAGAAGTTTTGGGTGGATAAGATTAATAATCTGTGTTATAATCCGTGTAATCCGCTTTTACAAAAAAAGGCAGTGTAAAAGAGTTTCCCCTTCTACACTGCCCATATTTATTAGTGGCCGGACTACTAAACCCTGATTGTTGTTCACAATATAGGAATAGCAAGTTACCTGGCAAGTTATGAATCTGCTAACTCAGACGTCGTTTGATAAAACTCTTCAACTGGTGAGACCATAGCGCGAAACGACCCAGGTTGGGGCTATCATCATAGTAACCATGTCCTAAACCATTATAAGAACTGTACCTTCCGGTGTACCCGTATCCATCCATCTTGGTATCATTAAGTATGATTCCCAGGTTTGGCAGCGCTTTATTTGTTCCAAGGTCATCAATAAACTTTATCTGGTTGCGATGACTGTACTTTAAGCGCAACAGGAAAAGATTGACATCGGCATGTGCACCCACGAGTAACCCGTCAGTAACCAGTGAGATTGGCGCATTATCCAGGATGATAAAGTCGAACCTTTTTTTTGCTTCAGCAAGAAACTTACCGAAATATTCATTTTCGAGCAGTTCTGCCGGATTTGGCGGGATAGGTCCCGAAGGGACGAAGCTCAGGTTTTCCACACCGGTTTCTTCAACGATCTCATCAAAAGTGTTGATGTTGATCAGGTATGTGCTCAGACCTTTTTTATTACCTGTTTGAATAAACTTGTGCAGGACTGGTTTGCGCATATCTACACCGACAAGCAGGATTTTCTTACTGTTGAGCGCCAGAATTAATGCCAGGTTAAGCGATACAAATGATTTACCTTCACCCGGGATTGTTGAATGCAGGGCAATCACTTTCTGGTTCTCACCGGGAATGACATATTTGAGGTTGGTTCGTAACGATCGGAACGACTCGGCTATCGATGAGCGGGGATGTTCGATCACGATCATATCTTTACCATAATCGTTGTGGGCAATCATGCCGGTGATCGGCACATTGGTACGTAGTTCCACCTCTTCCTTGGTCTGGATCGAGTCGTTTAAGTTGTCATAAATGATCAGTAATACCAAAGGTGCAACTAAGCCCAGGATCAACCCGATTAAATAGTTGATCATTTTTTTCGGACCAGTCTTTATTGTGGTAATCCTGCGTGCCGGATCAACAACTTTCACATCCGGGACACTTGAGGCCATTGTGATGGCCGTTTCTGCACGTTTTTTTAACAGGAAGTTATAAAGATCGTTGTTCAGGTCAAAACGACGTTTCAGGTTAATCAGCGTCTGCTCATTCTGTGGCAGCTTGGAGAGTTGTCCGCCCAACTGCGCGATACGATTATCGCGGTTCTGCGACTCTATTTGCATACTTGACTGCATGTTATCTACACTTTTGCCAAGGGCATCCAGGGTCATCTGCAACTCTTTATCCAATAGCTGAATGCTTGGCGCCTGCTCTTCGAGCGAGAAGGCCAACACTTCGCGTTTGCTGTAAAGATCGATCAGTTTGGCTACCAAAGAATTGAAGGTCCCGTCTGAGAATCCCGCTACCGATGGGGTTACCATCTGTTTCATTTGCCGCGAGTCCTTCATATCTTTTTTCAGCTTTGCGATGTAGACGAGGCGAATATCTGTCGTTGCTTTTTCCGACTCCAGCTCTTTCAGTTTCACAAGTACTAATCCGGTTTCCTGTGCGATATCAACAACTTTTTTTTCGGAGCGGAAGTTGGTAAAGTTAGACTCTGCCTTGTAAAGTGAGTCGGTAACCCCCAATAACTGGCTGTCAATAAACCGGAGCGTGTTTTCCGATGTCCGGTTTTTTTCCGTTAATCCATACTTGATGTAAACCTTTCCGAGTTCGTTCAGGTAATCCATCTCGCGTATCGGGTTGACCCCTATCAGTTTAAGGCTGATCAGGTCAGATTGTTTATCAACCAGCTTAACGTCAAGCTTCCCTTTGTATATGAGTGACATTTGTTCGATGTCATTAAAACAGAAATAGCACGAATTATAGTCATCTCCCCTGGCCGCGTTGTTTTTTTCTACTTTAAAGGCAAAAGGTCCCTTTTCGAACAGCTGACCGAAGACTCCTTTCTCTTTTAAAGTTATTTGAAGTTCCTTCCCTGTGTTATCAGGCGTTTTAGCATCTGCTTCCACGAGGTATTCAGTGTCTGAAACCGTAGTGATATGAATCGGGATTCCTGTTGCATTATTCTTGTTTGCTGTTGCGGTGACAATGAATGGCGGTTCGCTTCCGTAGAGGTCTTTGTCGTAAAAAGGGGTGTTTTCGTACCACGAAATCTTCCAGCCGAGGTTTTCCAGTGCAGTATAGTTCAGAGAATACGACCGGAGCATACCAATATGGTTTTGGATCTTGACATTTCCGGGCATGTTCAGCCCTTCAAAAAGACCTGCCATGTCCATCCCCTTTTTCTCATCTTCTACCAGTACCGTGGCATTGATTTCGTAATCGGGTGGGGCATAGTGGTTGTATAGCCAGGCTCCTGCCAGGCCAATTATCAGACTTACGGCGAACCATTTCCAATAGTATAAGGTACGCATCAGGAACTCTTTGATACGCACCGGCTCTTCCTGAGGTATGTAAAACTCGGGTGGATTTGAATTTTGCATCATATCTTCTAGTTTAGAATATTGGGATTATTTTTATTTGAAAATCTGGTAAACCAGCAATGCAGTAGTAATGGCCGAAAGTGACATCGTCCATAATTGAGCATTCATACTAAAGTTTTTATAATTGGCGGGAGAAACATAGATCATATCATTGGGGCGCAGGTAGTAGGCCTCTGAACCGATCGTCTCCTTTTTTGTAAGATCGAGACGGTAGCTTTTTGTTCCATCGGGAGTGGAACGCATAACCAGCACTTTTTTAATACTGGCATAGTCATTGATCCCGTTGGCCATGCTGAGCGCTTCAAAAATGGTGACTGATTTGCTGTAATTATAATAAACACCTGGATTTTTTACTTCGCCCATCACCGTTATTTTATAAGAGAGCAACTTTACTTTAACGGTGGCGTCTTTCACAAATTGCCGTGTTTTTTGTTCAACTAACAGGAGTGCCTCATTCACTTTAAGACCTCCGACGGTGATCTTCCCCAGCAGAGGCAGCGTGATGGCACCTTCTTTATCCACCAGATAGCCACTCAGGTACTGTCCCGAGAGCTGTCCGTACATTTGCTGGACCCCGCCTGACTGGTTGTTGCCCGTTTGCGTGGGGGTGAGGAGTTGATTGACTTCAGGATTTAATGATTGAATCTCAACAAAGAGATTATCATCCGGTTTGATTTGATAATCGGGTGCCTGGCCGGGAAGGCCTTGCAGTAACTGCTCATTGTTCATATCCTGCATCACAGTAATATCCTTTGTTGAACGGCAAGCAGTAAAGTTCAGGGCTAAAATCAGGCCTGAAAAAATAAATAGGGTGTTTTTCATTTGAAAAGAATGAATTATTAAAATTGATAAATAAATATTTTATAGGTAATCGTAGTTATGTCTATTATAAATTACCTGTTATTAGCTTCCATTCATCGATAATACTGTTCCGACGGTTTTCATACATAAGACCAGGTCGAGTTTGATTGACCAGTTGTCGATATATTCAAGGTCCATACGCATCCAATCGTCGAAGCTGGTTTCATTGCGCCCTGAAACCTGCCAGATACAGGTTATTCCCGGTTTAATGGAGATGCGGCGTAATTGCCAGGGTTCATATTGTAACACTTCGGTTGGGATCGGAGGGCGCGGTCCGACAACCGACATGTCGCCGATAAGGACATTGAGAAATTGGGGGAATTCATCGATGCTTGTCTTCCGAAGGAACCTTCCGATACGTGTTATTCTCGGGTCATTTTTGATTTTAAATACCGGCCCGTCCATTTCGTTCAGTTCTTCCAGATTTTCACGCAGTTCATCTGAATTAACAACCATGGTTCTGAACTTAAAAAGTTTAAACTTGCGACCTCTTAACCCGGAACGGATCTGGCAATAAAAAACCGGTCCTTTGGAGTTGAACTTAATCAGAATTGCAATAATCAACATGAATGGGAGACCGAGGGTGATCGCAAATAGCGAAACGCTGAGGTCCATTATCCGCTTTAATCTAAGTTGCAGATAGTTATCAGGTAGGTTGGATATAGTAATAAAGGGTATTTCAGCCAAATAATCGATTGTGGAATTGGTAGAGAGCTGGTTGAAAAGGATCGATTTCATCCTGAAAATGACACCAACCTCCTGGCAACTGTAGACAAGGTCACGAAGTTCTTTCGTTTTAAAGTCGTCTTTACAATAGTGCAGCTCATGAATAGGATTATCAATCAAGTAGTTGCGGATATCTGAGTGTTTTGAAATGATTGTGATAGTTTGGCTGTACTTTTCTATAAGAACAGGCGAATCGGTCACAACCGCTTTGATAATGAATCGTGTACCCGGATTATTCAATATTTTGTCGATCACATAGTCGCTTTTATCATCAGCGATTACTATCACGTTACGATTATTACGGATGTGGTCACTCCTTCTGGTTAATAACTTATTGATTAATATTTTGAAAGTGTAGAGCAGGATGAAATTGAGCACAATAAACCGGAAAAAGACATCTTCGCGAACAATGTCTAATTTGAATAAATTGAGCGCAATATACACAGCTGCTGCACATATAAGCGCCGCTTTCATATAGTCAAACAATAGTTCGATATAACTGCGGATAACCTGAATCTTGTGTACATTAAACATCTGGGTCGTCAGGTACCATACGGGTACATGAATCAGGAAGAGAACCATGTATTCACGATTTGAATTCGATAAGTGCATGCCTGTCAACCAATAAAAGGATATTAATAGTGCCATTAGTGTGATCAACACATCGATCATGCTAAAAATCCGGTCAAAATTCTTTTCTTTTGCTCGCAACATATTATTTGCAGGAATAAAGTTTTATGAAATCAAAATGTCCAGCTCATACCGGCGGTTCCTCCGAGACGGTTTTGGAAACGTTCTCCGTAATCGGCTGCCATCCCGCAATTGATTCTTAACGGAACTGTTTTAAACTGGTAGTTCAGCTCATATAAATATGAAAACTGGTTTAATTTTTCAGGATAGGGCTTTTCGAAGGTACCGGAACTACGCGACAAGGTCATCAATGTTCTCCATGTTAACCTGTCAATAATTGTACCGCCTATACCCAGATGGTGCATTTCGATCCTCGTATTATCAAACCCGGTGGAGATGCCGTTTGCCCCGATCACCGGAGTAAAAAGGGGAGTCCCCATCATTTTGTTATAATAGACGTGGCCTGATGAGTAAAATTTCGCAAAGCCGCCGGGTCCAAGGGCAAAGTAATTGTCCCTTCCGCGACCTGTCAGAACACCCGGTTCACCTGAAGGTACCAGGTGGTAGCTTCCGCTTTGGCTAAGGGTACCCATGTATTCATAGACAATATCGCTGAACAGCGCCACCCTTTTTTTGTTCCTGAAATGCAACCCCCATACCCCGTCAGGCATATTGGCCAACTCGAGGCCCGAACGGTCTTCAAAAGGGTGGTTCCAGTAGAAGGTAAGGGTATGACCACCGAAATTTTTCGCCACCTCAAGCACGTACATTCCTATTGAACTACCTGACGAATTTGCCTGGTCGGAGAGAGATGAGCTCTCTCCACCTTTCATCCCAAAGATATACCGGGGATAATATTTTATTCCCGGGGTTGTACCAAGTGTACGTGATGTCCCTCCCCAATAGACCCAGTGGTCCAGACCTAATGTAAAGATCCAATCCTTCATTTTTGCCTTTCCATAGAGGTATTTATGGTGTAACATCGCGTTTTTCATATCCCGTTTGTCAATTAAAATGTTCTCTTCATAAAGCGCTTTGACAGTGAACCACTTTTTCCAAAAGAAGAAAGGGATATAGTCATTGGTCGATAAAGTAAACCCTGGCAATGGACGTGCATTGTTTGACCACATCATATTGCCGTTTGTGTGCGATAATCCGGCAAACCGGACCGTATCACTCTTTGCTCCTATTTTTATATTAAGCCATTTTTGACGTGCACCCAACCAGTATTGGTTAAACTGAATACCGGTTTTATCGCCAATACCTGCAATGATAGTAGTGCCGTAGGTGAAATCCCATTTTTTTAAGGAATCCTTGACCAATTCATGCGCGAAACCAGCTCTGAACAGCTGGTAGTAACCATTTTCAGATGTGAAAGCGCCGTTTTGGTTGCTTGTCATCCAGAAGGGCAGGGCCTTGCCTGTTGAGGCATAAGAATTGAAACTGATCGTAAAGTCGTGCTGCACCGATGTCGTATCCCGGGGCCTGGAACTAATTAAGAAGTCATGATTCACTGATGTCGTATCCTGGGGCATAGCTCTGATTGAAAGCAGGATAATAAAGAATAGAAATGTTGATTTCATCATGTGATTTATAATGAAGGAATTAATGGGGTGGTAGAATCGCATGGCAGGAGACTCAAGATGTGCGATTTAATGATGAAGGAATCAAAAATGTAAGGGTGAAGAAAATGAGATGATTTTGCCGCAATCGCGGTTCCCGTATTATTTAAAGTCCCGGATTTATCTGCTTTCAGCCGCATAGCTGTGACCTCTTTATCGAATCAAGCATTTGAATTTCCAAATGTCACTGTAAGTCGTAAGTAATGCATTTATTTTTGGCAAATCCTTTTAAAAGAACGCTCTTTCTGTCGGTATCTTTCAATGCTTTTTTAGCATTTTCAGTATTATTCCTGCCGTTTTCAAATTCCACATCCCATCCGGTCCACTCACGAAAAGAATGATAGGTCCAGTTCCATCCATATTCGTCAAAAATATCAATGCAATCACTAATATATTGTGATGCTCCCGGTGCCCAGCGTACAGCGGTAAATTCTCCTACGTAAATTGGTACATGATACATCAGTTGAAAATCAAGAACAGGTTGTAATATTTCCTTTAATTTATTTTTATCATAGTATTTGCCACCGATAATACCCGGGTATGTAACATTACTTGTGCTATTACCAACACCCTGGTGAGTAAATGTAAAAGGAAGATACATATGAACTTCATAAATTATATTTGACATATTGATAGCAGTAAAAGTGCCGAATCGATTAGGCGCATCTGACCCGTTGACTTGTATTATAATCGAAGTTTTTTGATCAATTTTCCTGATCTCCTCAGCAGCCCTGGTCTGCGTTTCAATGTAATCCATCCCCTCAGGTGATGGTTTGTATTGAATTGGTTCATTTGTTAAATCATAACCCCAAACCGTGGGATTCTCCCTGTAGCGTTGCGCTATTACCTGCCATATTGTTATAAAATGATCATTGTATTTTTTCTCGTGGAACATGTTTGTTTCTCCGGTAGCGTCGCGTCCCCCCGGTGCAAAATGTAAATCTATCACAACTTTTATACCATATTTATTGCATGCAATTAATGCTTTATCCAATTCTGTCAATTTTTTATTTAACCAACGATCGTATTCCTCCAAATTGGTATTTGACAAATTAACTTCATTTTGATTCATTGTTAATTGCCACCGTATTAAATTGGCCTTCCATTCAAGTCCTAACGTTTTTATATCTTTTTCATTAAAGGAACCGGGAGACATTACACCCCGTAGACCGCTGTCTTTACTGACTTCGTTTGTTTTTTCACTGTTTGTGAGAGGGATTGGAGGTGCGTTTTCCACAGTAACCGATAAATTATCGAACCACACTTTCCCTGAACTGCCCTGGATCCCTAAATACAGATCACCAATTGATGCATCATTTGGAATGGTTACAGTAAAAGAGAGATCTTTCCAATCAAAGGTTCCGTTAATGTTTCCCTCATTTTTCCATATATCGTTCGAATAAGATTTGTAATGTAGCATATATTTTATGCCGTTGTGTGATTGTACGGGTTTTGTGACTTTTTCGGCTTTTACCCGACATTTAAATAAGAGTGTCATCCCCCTAAACGGGGATAAAGGGACAGATGCATGCACCATACCTTCTCCTTTTACTAAAAGGCAGGTATTACCGGAAACGTCGTCTTTCACCCATTCGGCATTATTGAGCTTTGACCAATGCGTTCTGTTTGTTTCGAGGTTGAAATTGGAGGTAAATACAATATCTCCTTTTTTTACGGGTACTGCGGAAAGCAGATAAGTTTGAAAAACCATGAACAGACAGATTACAATTTTAAATTTTCCCATGTGTATTTAATTTATACATAATTTAAATACTTTATATGTAAAATATTTAGTTTTTATTCTTTTCAATGTTTGTAATTATAGTTGAAAAGTATTTTTCATATTGATTAATGATATTATCCCAACTGTAAATAGTGGAGATTTTGAGCATGTTGTTTGTTATAAGATTGTTATATTGATTCTTTAACCTGGTATTTATGATTTCTGTTAAGAATGTGGCATCTGAAAAGGCAAATCCATCTTCACCGACTATTGCTTTATTAAATTCGTTGTTATGATAGCAGATAAGTGCAGATGAACCCATTGCTTCAAGCAGGGAAGGGTTCGTCCCTCCAACCGAATGTCCATGGAAATATAAATTGGAGAAATGACGAAGATTATTCAATGCTGTTTGATCATAAATAGCTCCCATAAAACGGATTCGTTTATCTGAACTATATGTTTGAAACATGCGCCTGCCAAATTGGGTATGGCTGTGCTTCCCGACTAAAAGCAATTGTCTTTTCGTATTCGATTGACAAAAAGCGTTTAATATCATTTCTATATTATTTTCAGGCTCGAAGCGGGCAATCAGCATATCATAATTGTATGAAGTAACCCCATAATCAATAAGTCCATTTTCATCGGCGTTCTCAAATACGAAACTTCCATAAGGCAAGTAGGTTGAATCAACATTGTATTTCTGTTTTAAATACGATTGTATTCCTATCGAATCTGCGACCAAATGGTCACTATATTTTACGCCGAGTTTTTCAGCATACATCAGGAATTTCTGAACCTTACCTGAATATTTACTTCGTTTCCATTCGAGTCCGTCCATATTCGTGATTATTACAGCACCTTTTTTAAAGATTGATCGCTGCCAGATTGAACTGCTCGTATATCCCAGCATATAGATAACATCGAAATCTTTTTTACGGGCATCAATCATACACAAAAGATCGTATATAAATTGACCTGCTGTACCTATTCGGTTCTCCGGGTCAAATTTATGGATAAGATTCACCTTCTTATATAAAGGCTCTTTGTAAAGATGATTAGCTGAGCAATATACAGTAACATTATGCCCTTTTTCGATCAATCCTTGTGAAAGGATATCTGCAAATTGCTCAAAACCACCATAATGGTTAGGAATACCCCGTGTTCCTATAATTGCGATCTTCATTATTTCAGAGAAGTAAATTTGTATACAATTGTTTTATTTTTTGCAGGTGATTATCGGGAGAATATTCAAATTCATTCCTGCATATTTCCTTATTATAATCTTCTATAATCTCATAATTATTTAGAATAACCTGCAACTTTAAGTACAGGGCTTCCTGTGAAGGGTGAAAAATAAAATCGGGATTATATCCATCTACAATATCCTTAGCTCCTACATTATTTGATACCAGTACAGGTACACCATATGAAAGTGCTTCCAGTGTGGTTAAGCTGAAGGTCTCTTTCCAAACCGAAGGAACAATCAGCAAATCAAAATTATTGTATACAGGTTCCATGTTGTCAGGTGAATATTTCCCTTTATAATAAATCTTATCACAATCCACGTCAGGGCCCGTGGCACCTCCCCATACCTGCAACGACCAATTGGTTATCCCATTATTGTTCAGATTGCACAAAACCTTTTTCAACATTGGGAATCCTTTATAAACTGTTGTTCCGCCAATAAACGCTAACCGAATGTGATTTTTGTCAATATTTTTTAGTCTCCTGTCATCTTTAATGCCTAAATGGGATATCGGCAATACAACTGATTGTTTTGGAGTGAGGTATTTTTCATAAACCTCTTTTGAAATAGTGCTGTTAAAGTGAATGCAATCAACATGTTCAAAAAGCACCTGATAATAATTCAGCAAATTTGAGTAGGCAGCAACCTGATCATACCCGGGAGCAAATATTTTGGGTGTAGATTCTCTTTTAATCTCTTTGTTCAATCCTGTACCGGCTAATTTCGCTTTGTGTTTTAGTATGTACCCTGAATTCCGCAGCCTCAAAAAAAGCGAACCGGGGGCATTGCGATTACAAAATGCACATTGTTTTCCACCAGGTGTATTGCACAATTCGCCGTCCTGGTTGATGAAATTTACTTTCATACACAGTCCATAGTAATCGTGTGAAGTAAAAATAATTTTCACCCCTTTCTTTTTAAAGAATACCAGTAATTCGAGCGGTAATCCCATCAATGTATGAATGTGAAAAACCTCGGGTTTCACTTCATTGTAAAATTGATTTAATACCCGTTCTGAAAGCTTTTGACGATTATTGAATAGGTCTGATGGATTACGAACGCCATGCAAAAGAGGGACAGGAGAAGGATTTTTTATTTCGTAAACCGATGTATTGTTATAGGTTTTTTTTCCTGCTATTTTCATTTTCGGCAAACGCCAAAATGTATAATCCCCGGGATAAAGTAAAAAAACCACTTCACCATTGGCACTTTGCGCAGACATCAGGTCACCTGCGTACTTAGTCAAGCCTCCGCTTCGGTAAGGAGGTAATCCTAATGCATAATGGAGTATATTCATTTAAAAGTTACTTTAATGCTGTCTCGAGATATTTTATTGAGCCAACTTTTTCAAATTCCAGGTTAATTTTCAAAATATCGAAATTTATGACCGGAATATTTGTTGAAGGAATGCTGTCGTATGGTATAAGCCTGTTTTGTGCCTGACAGGTTTTTAATAAAGTATAGATCCTTGAATTTTGGTTCTCTTTTTCATTGCCAAACCTTTCAAACGTAAAAAACTGTCTCTCAAAAAGAATGGAGAAAATAGTACCGTGAAAAGAATCTGTACAAACATATGCGGCATTAGCAATGTATGTTATAAATTCAGAAGGTGATGCATCAGCAATACATTCTCCCTGGATTGAATTTAATGTCCTGAATGTGCAAATATTTATAATTCTATATCCAGTTTGGTTTTTCAGATTTTCGATAAACTTATATGGTATATAGGCCCCGCCTAAAAAATAGCACAAAATATAGGGTTCACTTCCTGTATCTGCCTGTGTTGCCAATTTAACCCACTCTTTCCGGTCAAGTAATAAAGTGGGATCAAGAACAACAGGTGCATCTCTGTTGGTAAGTTCTTTAATTATTTCGGATCCTGTTTCCTCGCGTACAGATATAAAGTGAATTGAGTCAATAAGATTTTTAATTTGATCCCTGTTTTGTCCAATTGAGTTAATGCCAAAACTTGGTGCATATGCAATTGTTTTTGTGCGATCCTTGTTACAGAAGTCCAAAAACAGCGTTGGATCAAAAAGTAGCGGACTCCATATCTGATCACTACCACAGATACATATATCACAATCTTTTGCTGCCCTGGCTATAGCTTTGGAAGTATTGAATTTTTTTTTTGTCAAAGTCAGGTTATCTCTTTCGAAAATATCAAATTTTCCTTGTTGTGTGTTTCTCTCTATTAGCCACCTGTATTTATTTTTTGCTACAAGTTCTGATAGTGTTGGTATTAAACACATTACTTTGAAAAGGCAATCGTTTATAAAAGGACGTATACGCCATTTTATATTATGATAATATTCATCGTAGTTAATAATCTCATTCTTATATCCTAATTTTTCAACAGTGAGCTGTAATGCATAAGCTTGTAAGGAAGAACCAAAATTATGACCCGCTCTCCGGGTAATAATCCAAACTTTCTTATTATCTTTCATAAATAGATTACTTTAAAGACCTCGTTATATTTTTTACCCATGATGGAATTAATCGTCGAATGAAATAAAAGCGAGGTTTCAGATAAGTTTCTGCCAGGAATGTAAATCCATGATCATTTAAATCCTTATACACACGATTCCGCAATTTCGGTCGGTTGCCGCTTCTTAACAGCCGGGAATCTCCTTTTTGCGCATATTCCAATTTCGATTCAACATAAGTAATTTTTAATTTTATATCGGAAAAAAGATCAATTCCTTTCTCCGAATTGCACATTATCATATTTATCCCATACTTATGCTTGTTATTTAACTCAGGATGTGATTTTTCAACCCCCCAATAGTCTGAAAGCGTAATATCACCGGGTCTGTTGCCGGAAGAGTATCTGCACAAATAGCAACTTTCACGGTTAATAAATTCGTTATAAAAACCAAACATATAAGGTTCCAACCCTCCAAGTCGGAAAGCTTTTTTTGATGTCCTTACATTTACCCAGGAGATATAAGAACGCCATCCCGATTTCTTTTTATCCCTGAATTTCAAAGAGATAATTTTACTGTTTTCTTTTTTTTCGATAAATGAAATATAGGCAGAAAGCATTTTTGGACTTGGCGTTCCGTGACATACAAGATCTATAGTAAAAAGATTTTCTGCCCTGTTTCCTATAAACAATTTTAGACCAGCTATTTGACAACCTGTCCCACTGTATAATACCTGCAACCCATTCTTCAAATCCTCTTTAACCTTCTGAAAAGTATTTTCAGTTGAACTTTGCACATATTTTGAACCCTTTAATTTAAAAAGATCTTCTGGTTTAGTAACACGAATATGAATTGCACGAAGTTCGTCATCAGCCCAGGCACAACCATATACGACACCACCTTTGTTTAATATCGATTTTGCCAGTAACGGGAAGATGGCAGCACTGGTGCTTTCCATGATCTGAGTTAAATCATTATTCCATCCCGCATATACATGTGTTGACTGAAGATTATGTGTTTTTATTACATTTTCCTCTATTACCGGGCATACTTTTTGACACAGGTTACACACTGTACAGGTATCGCAGTCTATCAGAGGGAATAAAAAACCCTCACTATTAGGTACCATTGTAATAGAATTTTTTGGACATACCTGGGAGCATGCACCACACCCATAGCATTGATTCACTTCGCCGTCAAACACATTTACCTTCATATGGCCTGTTTGATCTTTGACATATAAAATATAACAAGCATGCGTAAAAATCTAAATGAATTTTTTGCTGCAGAAAGTGTATGGTTTTTTTGCCTGATATGATAGGTTTCAACTATGGCTTTTGCTGAATAGCTCATTCCGCCTCTTTGCATTTTTACTGTTACAAAATCGATAAAACCAGCAGTCATATTGCCTTGAGTTCGTAAAAAGAGTTCTGAATCACCACAGATTTTAAACGTAGTATCAAACAAACCATTTCTGACGAATAGCAGTGAACTGTGTAACAAACCCGGATGGGCAAAGGACATTTTACTCATTTTGAATTTTTTCCAGTTCCATGGTTCTCCAATATACCTGATATGAGATCCATTTTCTGTTACATAATCTAATTTTGAAGATATGATATCTAAACCTTTTCCGTTTTGTTTTATATATTTTACGAGGGCGTACAAAGAGTCAGGAAGCAACAGGTCGTCAGCTCCCAAAAACATAATCCATTCGCCTTTCGCCTTTATTATTCCTTTATTCCATGCGTCATATATGCCATTATCACGTTCACTGATCCAATATGATATATCCTGTTGATTGTTCCTTATAATCTCAATCGTATTATCTTTTGACCCTCCATCAATGATGATTAATTCGGCTAGTTCATTTTTTTGTGGAATAATGCTGTCCAAACAATTTTGTAAGTATTTTCCGGCATTGTAAGTTGCTATGATTATTGTGATTGGACTCATAAGTTTATATTTTGTTTCAGAGTTTTATATTTCACATTCAAAATCCAGTATGAAAGTGGGAACATCAAAAAAAGAGATGTGTATGCTATTGGTTCAGATATCATTGATAATAAAGGTATTAGGCAATATATTACTCTTTCGGTTATATCATTACCAACAAATCTGTTTTTAAAATAAAAGAAGTATATTAAAAAACTAACAGGGATGCCATACCAGGCAATTAAACCTAGCAGGCCATTCGTATAGCCTCCTCCCATATCACCGGTTATTTCAAGATATTCTTCTGAGAATAATTCACCCTCAGTAGATGTGACATAACTTTTTGTTTTCAGGTAATCACTTTCAAATTTGCCATGTCCTAAAATTGGTTTTTCCTTTATTAAATCTATGCCAACTATCATATCTCTTAGGCGGACAAGCCCGGATGTATTTTCTCCGTTTATTTTTTCGATTGTGTTTCCTTTTAAAATTGGAACAAATAAAATTAATGTGAATATAATCACAGCGATATGCGAAAAGGAAACATGACCTGATTTATATTTGACATAAAAGTAGTAACCAAAATTAATTGTGAGTATAACTAATCCGACTGTTGAAAAAGAACTCAGTACAATAAGAATTCCGCTTATTATATGGAAGAAATTTTTCTTAAATTTTATACAATAGAATAAATATAGGTTCATAACCAGTTGGAACACTCCAGGTTCCCAAAATAGACCAGTATTTCTCTTAAAACCCATAAAATCGCCCGATGAAACATAAAATAAATGGGCAAATGTATTGTTCATTCCATTAAATGAAACAAATTTTCCGGGTATAATTAAGTAGATTATATATCCAAGAATGGCATGGTATGCAAAAAGTGTTAAGGCAGTGAAGAACTCTTTTTGAATCAGATTTGGATATCTTCTGTATTGGATTATAAAGAGATAAGTTGAAAAGATAAGAGAGATTTGAAAAACCAGACTTGAGAGTGAAAATGAAGACGGGTTAAAGATTTTACAAGTTAGTAAAAATAGCGTTGAAATAAACAGGAAATTATAATCTCTAAAGGTTAACAGGTATAAGCTTCTGTAGGATAGAATAATTATTATAAGTGAAAGCAACGTACCTTGTCCGCTAAAAAAACGAATACCAATGCTTTGAATAATAATCAGGCAAAAAGTAAATACCCGCCAATTAATTATATTATTATTTATATTTTTATCTTCAAACATTCCCGTTGAAGTTAATGCTTTTATGATTAGCGTTTGCATTGTTGAGTTCTTCATAAATATTCAAAAGATCGTTTTTTATCGTCTCTTTGCGGTGCCTGGCACACGCTGATTTCCTTCCATTTTTACCTGTTTCGGTTGCTTTCTCAGGATTGTTTTTTAATTCAATAATCCTTGCTGCCAAAGCATATGGGTCATTGGAAGGAATTAGATACCCGCTTTTTGTATTGTCGATCAGGCTTGAAATTCCGCCAACGTTGGTTGAAATAACAGGAATGCCAAGCATTTGGGCTTCGCAAACGCTGTTCGGACTATTGTCTATATAGGATGGATGAACAAAAAAGTCTGCTGCCTGTATGTTTTTTACCAGCGTTTCGCTATCCGCTATCCCTTTTAAAACGACACCTACATCAGGGTAATTAATTTTAAGGGAATCCCCCCATTCCTTGTATTCTTTTACTCCAAAAACATTCCATTCAACATTTTGTGTTGTAAGCTCTTTTAATAACCTTGCTGCTTTTAAAATTAAATCGAATCCCTTATAGGTAGTTTTTGAAATGACAGAGACAAGAATTATCTTATCTCTATTTTTAAGTTGCCAGGGTGAAGAAGTGTAAAAAATGTCGCGTAAGACTTCGCTGCAATAAAAATATTTTGCACCTGGGGCATAAAGTGAAGTTACATCTCTATCCCAATTTGTCCTGCCCATGAAATATTTGCTATTTTTAAGTATTTCTGCTTCTCTTTTTACGTTGTAATTAAAAAATGAAAATACACGCAAAAGGTCAAACAATTTCGCGGGCTTAAAAAAATGCTGTGTAATTAGATTCAATTTATTACTGCCCGGAGCAAAATAGGCATTTTGACAAGGATTTAAGAGCCCCTGGATGTGGATGACCACTGGGATATTGGTCCGCGTTGTGATTAATCCAAAACTGCTTTCACTTCCGAAGACATGTATAACATCAGGCTGGTAATCCTCAATAACTTTCAAATAGTAAGTAATTTCCTTTTCATCATATTTATTGTAAAAAAGATTGTGCTTCAGCTTTTTTGATTTGGTGTTATAAAGCGGTATAGGGTAATACGTGGTATTGCCTTGTTTGCTTTTAAAACATTCATCCGTATGGAAAAAGCTAACTGCCAGTTCAATGTTTTTTTCGCCAGCAATTATCTGCTCGAGCGAAGCTATCCACCCACAGCCGTTGTACTTTGACGGGGTCTTCTTATATAATGAGGGGGTATTTGTAAACCAGAGGATTTTCATTTGTAGATTTATAATTTCCCTATTAAATACTTTACCTGAGGAGAACAAAGTACTTCATACGAATATTTTTTAATGAATAATTCCCGGGCACGGGTTTTCATTGCACCCAGAATTTGAGCATCGCAACTTAATAGTTGATCCAGGGCCTGTGATAAAGATTCTATACTATCCTCACGGGCACAAAAACCAATATTTTCACTTTCAACAATATCTCTTAATGATTCATTATTTGAGCCTAAAACTGTGACGCCATACGCCATAAACTCAAACAATTTTGTTGGTGCACAATACTTTTGGTTTAATGTTGGCTCTACACTATAGGTATAATCTATCACTCCGATATCTGCTTCATGCATTGCAGGCATTAGTTTTGAACGTTGAATCCCTTTGCGGATGTGATAACTTCCCGGCTTTAATTTTGTGGCGGCATAACCTGATAATAGTTGAATTTCTTCTGTTTGACCACTGCAAAAGGCCAGGAAAAAAACATCTTTTTTACACATGGCAATGGCATCAATCACTCGTTCAAGCGGCTTTTCTTTCCCAATTCCGCCAGCGTGTAACAATACAGGAATACCTTTCGGAAACTCAACTCCTGCAATCTGTGCCAAAGTCCCATCGACCGAGGGACTCATTACATTTTGTGCTGGCATTGTATTCATAAGAACAAAGGGTTTATGCTGCAACCCAACTTTTTCTTTGCGTGCCTGGGCGCGATGAGGCTCTACATCGATCACAACATCCGGTATTTTGGCATAACGGGCATAAATCTTAGCTGATTTATTATCCGGATATTCTTCCACCAAATTTAGTTCCTGACAAAAATGAACAAGTAGCAATGAAGGTTTCATTTTTTTTACCAAAGCACTTAAAAACAGATACTTTGTCTCAGTTACTAAAACAGAATTAAAAGTCAACATTTTGAAAAAAAGGATTAACCGGAAAAACAACCCTTCAATTTTACCGGGAATTTGTAATGGATTAAATTTTGTCACATAAAGCTGAATTTTTAAGGGTAAGTTTCGATACTCATCTGCCTCTTCCGGACTACAGCGCAAAACTACACGGACATCTACTCCGTTGCCCAATAATTCATCAATTAAATATTGTGTTCCGGAGTATGCCCTAATGAAACCAGTTCCAGGGACAACCAGTATTTTATTCTTATTTTGATGTTTCATACAAAATGGATAAAGTTTTTTTCGAAGTAAACTTCGTGTTCTATTTTAAGTTTCCTGCAAAAAAATCCTCTAATGCTTTAAGATGCCGATCGGTTGCTTTACCATCTCCATATGGATTATGCGCAAGCGACATAACATCATAAATACTCTGATCTGTTAATAAATCGCTCATTTCGTTTACAATAGCCTCGTAATCAGTTCCGACGAGCCGCACTGTCCCCGCTTCGACCGCTTCAGGGCGCTCGGTTGTGTCGCGCATGACAATCACGGGTTTGCCAAGGCTGGGAGCTTCTTCCTGTACTCCGCCGGAGTCGGTCATGATGATATGTGCTCTGTTCATTAGTGCCACGAATGGAAGATAGTCGAGAGGCGCAAGCAGGTGAATATTGCTTATTTTTGATTTCTCCCCCAGGATGCGCTCGACTGGTTCGCGTACATTAGGGTTGAGGTGTACGGGGTAAACAAAATGCACATCCTGAAATTTTTGTGCAAGTTTGGCGATGGCATTGCAGATGTTTTCAAATCCCTGCCCAAGGTTTTCACGACGGTGACCTGTGATCAGCACCATACGCGGTTCTGATTTAGAATTCGGCTCATGATTTGAGACAGGCTGCAGGAAATCGGGCAAGGAGGGAATAAATGGGGGATTCTGCCTGATTTTTTCAAGTGCCAGGAAGAGTGCGTCAATAACAGTATTTCCGGTAACAACGATCTGTTCAGCAGGAACATGTTCATAAAGAAGATTTTGACGGCTGTTTTCTGTCGGAGCAAAATGAAGTGTTGCAATCCGTGAGGTTAATACACGGTTGGCTTCCTCAGGCCAGGGCGACATCATATTGCCCGTCCGCAGACCCGCTTCAACATGCCCCACGGGTATTTTGTTGTAAAACGATACCAGGGCAGCACTGAATACAGTGGTTGTATCGCCCTGCACCAATACCATATCTGGTTTGTAATCGTCAAGGTACTGATCAACTCCGGTTACTACCCTGGCAGTGAGGCCAGCCAGGGTTTGATTCGGTTTCATTATATCCAGATCAATGTCCGGTGTGATATTGAAAATATGCAATACCTGGTCGAGCATTTGCCGATGCTGCGCGGTTACACATACATGACATTCAAAATCAGGATGCTTCTTAAGTGCAAGAATGATCGGAGCCAGTTTAATTGCTTCTGGTCGTGTTCCAAAAATTACTGATATTTTAAACATACAATTTCTTAATAATTGCAGGGCTAAGCCCTTTATTGTTTTAATTTTATTTGTAAATAATCTGTTTTTTAATCCCGCAAATGTGGGATTTCATAATCTATTTCTATTGACTACCAACACTCAATGATATCATGGATTTTAACATAGGTTGAAATTACAATTGTTGTGCATTTAAATAACCAATCGCATTTTTCCGCATTAATGCTATTTTATTATCAACCTGGCTCCAATCGATTTTTTCTTTATCGATTCCTTCAGATACCGTATTTTTATGACGAAGAATCCGATGAGTTAGTCCTACTGGCGTGAGCAAGTCAATAATACGCGAATTCATCGGGCTGATTTCTCCGTCAATTAGCATCACGATGAACGGGGTGTGAAAAATGAGGCAGAAAACCACCCCGTGAAAAGAGTTGGTAACCACAAAGCCTGCATCCCGGATATCCCTCAGCCAGTCAATTGTTGCCGGAAGGGTGTAGCCTATGTGAAGTGCTGTTTTATGCGCATCACATTTCAGTATTTTAAAGTGTAACGAACCGGAAATATTTTTGCACACATCTGCAGTATCTTGCTCAAGTCCATGCAGCATATAGCTGAACAAATAGGCGTTGCGTTTTTTTGCCTGGCCTGCAAGATTATCATAATAAGCCCTTTCCAATAATAGTGTCGGATCTGCAACCTGGACGGCATCATCTCGTCCGCACAGTTCCCGAACCAGAGATACACCAGATTGCTCCCTTACGCTGATTGCATCCATGTCTTTCAGTTTTTCACCGACAATTTTTTGCCATTCTTCTTTTATTGTGGTCTTGTCGGCATGTCCGAAACTGGCAGCATACGAAATCCTGCGGGCTTTTGGATCTGCGAAAGTGAGAAAGCAAAAGTCAAAAAGTCCGTTTAACTGAGAGAGCCACTTAGGATTCCAAACCTGATCGCTACCGGTGATTAACAGGTCAAATCTGTTTGAAAGAGACTCTAATTCATCTGCTGACTTAAAAACTTCGGGAGTGCGCACCAGGTATTTTTCACGGAAGTGATTGAATAAGTTCATTTTGTATACTGCCTCCCATTTGAGCACAATACGATGCGGCGTTTTGGCAAGCCATTTTTGGTACCAAAGTAAAGGAGGAAGAGGCTGATAGTTAATGACCTGAACCGAATGCCCCCGCTCTTTTAGAAACGACTGTAATGCATGCGCCTGTAATAAAGCCCCGTAATTATCAGCCCATTGAAATGTCGATATACCAATTTTCATAGCTTTCATGTTACTTCTTTGAATGTTTTCTTCTGAAATGATATATCCTTGTAGCATAGGCTAATAATGTCCTGTATTTGGAGATTTTTTTATCAAAACTGATTGCATTATTATTAGACCTCCAAATATTTAAGCTTGCACTTCTTAATTTCATCCTGATTTTCTGAACAATTTTAAAATCAAGAGAAACCTTTTCATTTCCAAATCTTTTTGGGGGTATCGGTATTTTTTTCATTTTTGCCTGTTTCAGGCGTGCCGAAAGCCCGATGTGCCGGTGATTGAAATTGCCCTGTTGAGATTTTATGAAATGTTCAATTTGAAGATTATCAATGTGAAGTCTGCCGGTTTTTATTCCATCCTGTATCAGATTATCAGCCAATATAGTCCTGGTAACAATTACATTTGTGCCTCCGCCATCCTGGTCGTAAGGATTCACCCAGGCATCACCCAATGATATATCTGCCAATTCGTTTGTAACGTCATCGCAAAAATCACAGGCATTGGCCTTAAAAAGTCCTGTACCCCACATATCGCCCAGAGTTTGCATCTTTACAGTTTTATTCTGGTTATCATTCATACTAATACAACCAAAGGAATAGTCAATGGCAGAACTATTTAAATCTTTGATTCGGTACTCAGGTTTGTAATAAAATTCTTTGGATACACCTACCTTATCAGCCAGATATTCAGTAAAAAACCGGCTTTTTATACCCCCGCAAATAATTCCCACTAAAAATGGGATCTTCTCTTTTAGTATCTGGTCTGTATGTTGTGCCAGTCTTATCGATTTAATAAAACAAGCGATACCCACAATTGCCACCTTACCCTCCAGTTCGTCGATTTTAGAGAATACATTTGCCAATGTTACCGGGTAATATCTCGTTTTTGAAGAAGCCAAAAGTTCCTGTCTATTATTGCTGACAGCATATTCATAATGTATGCCTGGAGTTTTTGATTCTTTGACCGAGAAAATATGATTGACGATTCCCCGCTCTAATAAATCGGTCATAATAAAAGTTGCTATACCACCTGATGAAGACGTTGCACGGAATTCTTCAGTGTATCCTGCATATATGCCCTCATATTTGCCTACTTTGGGATGAAACAAAGTTGCATCTTTTAAATAAATGTCAGATAATTCATTTTCCGTCCTGACTTCGTCATCAGGTTTGGGATTAAATGGGCAAACAGCCAGGCAAGAGCCATCTGTTTCACAATTTCCGTTTAACACAGGGACAAGGAATCCAAATTCATTACATTGCATTTCCAAAGCATTATTCGGACATTTATATGTACACATACCGCAGCCAATGCAGAGGTCATTGTTAACTACTAAGTCAATAACTTTAGGTATATTATACATCTTGGATTTTATTTGCATTTTATTTTAGCAATTGCACCTGGTTTATTCACCTTTAATTTTAGCAACAACCTGTCTTAGTTTCTCTTTTATAAATTGCTGTTCATTTTGTCTTAATCCCACCCAATATATGGATGCAGTGACAGATAGCACTGAAACCAGGCTGACCGCAAAGAATCTGATTAATTCCTGATCAATACTAAATTTAACGATAAGGGGTAAAATGAGCGAAAATACAGTTACCGCTAAAACACGGAATAACACACGCCGGGTAAATGCCAGAATGGATAAATTGACTAGCGGACTTATGATCCAAAGTCTTGCAAATAGTGCAACTATTGAAACGGAGATACTTACAAAAAGGGTTGTTTGCGGAGGAAAACCAAGTTTTAAGAACAGGTATGAAATGGGCAGTATTGAAAGTAATAATCCACCTATTACAGATTGATAGATTTTTATTTTACCTGTGGCCTGCGCAGCAGTCATTAGTGGGCCGGAAATACAATCTATCAAGGTATTAATTAGTACCAATCTGCAAAACAATGCCGTATAATCGGGGACAATCTTTAACCACCACCTGAGAATGGTTTCTGTTTCAAATAAGATTGGTAATGAAAAGAACAGGAGTAAAAAAAAAGAATATTTGGATCCCTGATATATCAGGTTGTGCATATAATTCCGGTCTCCGGTAGCGTAGGATTTAACGATTTGCGGATTAATGGCCATTTGAAAATTACTGACAAATCCATTGATTGCTGCGTTTACCTGGTAAGCAATACCCCGGGCTGCATTTATCACTGGTCCAAAAAATACATTTAACAGTATGTTTATCCCTTGATTAAAGGTTACAGCAGCTGCATTTCCCCACAAATTCCATCCGGCATAGCTAATTAAAGTTTTATAAAGCGTTTTATCCCATGAAAAATGATACTTGCATTCGGTAAAATTACTCCTGCTGTAAATGCCATAGATAGAGCTAATCAGTATTGAGACTCCAAAAACCAGTACTGCATATAACTTGAGTTTATCATATCCCAACCATTGGAGAATAAATACAATAAGCAGTTTTAATACTACTTCAACAATGCTCACATAGGCATATACATTCATCCTTTCATGAGCTATTATTGAGGCATTATAGGGAACTATTACAACTGTCAACATGAATGACAGAATTGTAAACTGGTACACCCAATTGGCGGCTTCCATCCTTTCATCAGGGATGATGAGGTGTGTATTTAGAAACCATAAACCAATAGTTTCAGCAAGTAAAAAAATGATAAGCGCAATTGTTGCATGAATATTAATGCTCATGCTGAAGACCTTTCCAAGTTGTGCAAAGTTCTTTTTTCCTAATTCAAACGAAAGAAAGCGTTGTGTTCCGGAAGACATTGCACTGCTTAGAAAGGAAAACATAACTACAATACCGCCAACTACGTTATAAATACCAAAATTTTCTACGCCCAAAGTGTTTAATACTATTCTGGAGGTATACAGAGACACCGCCATCGTAAATAACATACGGAAATAAAGCATCGCAGCATTCTTTGCTATTCGCTTATTATTTTCAGTATTCTGCATCAAGACTATTTAATTGATAATTGGTCTGGCTCTTTGGATGGAAGTTTGTTTTTCCTTGATTAAAGCAGAACCTACTTATAGTTAAATTATAAACTGTTGTGAATCTAAAATGAATTGTCATCTATTAATATATATACATAGCTTCGCTTCTTCAGTCACGCTTTTCGTAACTAATTTTCGCGAATTGCAGAATAAATACACGGTTTATTCGCGGAACAAAGTAAATTACTATTTTACCGCGGTTATGTTAAAATATAATTAATTAAATTAAACATGTCGAGTGCGGTGATAATGGTAACAGCTGTATGCATTTATTGCATAGGTGTACCCGTCTGAAAAGCAGGGGGTGAGAAAGATATTTTTTAACTATTTGCTTGTACCTTAAAAATAAATCCTCCAAATTCCTGTGTTACTCGTTTCAGATAATTGAAACAATTACAATTTAAGTTATTCTTAAAATATATAAATGTTAATCAGGGTACTTCACATACACTGAATTTTCGTTAATATTTTTGATGAATTCTTAAGGTGTAAAGTAGTCTCCAAACGATCTGGAAAGTGTTGCATAATTATAAAAAAGTGTTACATTATTCACAGGTTTTATTCGTAATAAAAAGCGTTGTTTTTTGCGCCCTCTTGCTGTATTACTCATTAGATCGCCTTGATTATGGCCCTAAATTTGGCGCGGGAATCAACATTAAAAAGATTCAATTGGGGGTAGCATTTGGAATAAGGCTCCAGAATTTCTCGAATAATGGAATTTTAAAATAAAGAAACCGGGTTCTGAAATTATTTATAGCCTATAAAATTAAAAGCCTAAAAAGAGAAGCTTAAAAAATGAATGGTAGTTCATACGTAACAAAATATTTTGGCTTAGGTGGCACCGGTAAAAATTTTGGCTATTCTGTGCGGTGTGTAAAGGATTAATATTTATGCCTGTTTAAGTGCAGCATTCTGGATCCCCCTCGTTTGCAACTGCCAGCCCCGTATTTTCGGGGAGGGGGTAACTGTCAGTTGTTTGCAACGATAAATTCATCCAATAATAGTTTGAAGATAGGTTCCAAACTCAAAAAAATGCCAATTGCTCATCAAAATGTTTAATTTTGGCTGAAGCCGCTCTTTATCTAAAACCCAATACCCCAACCTGAAGGTCGGGGCAATTCAGATCAGTTGAAATGATAAATATGTAAGATAAATCATCCTGAGAAGATACTACCGCCACCCGAAATAGAGCATACTTCCTGACCTTTACCTGGACCCAGTTACTACGACCCGATTCCTGCCTTGGCCGACCGTGATGAAGTGGTTAAAATCCCTTCTGCGTTTAATTGCGCAATAAATGTGTCCTATTAGAAAGTCTTTCAACCTGATTTTGTCTTTTTTGACAAGGATTTTGAGTATCTTTAGTTTTTAAAATAAGTCATTTAAAACATTAAACATGGGTAAGTTAATTATTAACAGACTTGATTATGCACGGATTAAAAAGTGCATTAGCGATGCTAAACAGTTTAAATCGATTACTAATGATGAGGCTAATCGATTAGTAAAAGAATTGGAATCAGCTAAAATTGTTGAGCCTGAGGCCATACCATCTAACGTAGTAACGATGAACTCAATAGTAAAGTTGAGCTTTTTAAACAATAATAAGCAGGTTCAGTTTCAGATAGTTTATCCGGATCAGGCAAACTTAAAAGAAAATAAGATATCTATATTTTCACCAATAGCAACTGCTTTGATTGGATATGGAGTCACAGATGAAATAGAATGGATTGTTCCGGCTGGTCTTACAAAAATCAGGATTGATGAAATAATTTATCAACCCGAAGCTGCAGGTGATTATAATTTATAAATAATAAAACCATGAATATTATCTGGGAAATAAGCGAATCAGACATTGAAAAAGTCATCGGTTTTGTTAATGTGCACAAAAATCCATTTGTTGAAAACAGGATTAATCGCAATATTAATCGAAAGAATATTCAAATAAACAGGGATACAATCATAAAGACAATGCTTATGTGTTTGTTGACTTCTCAGCAGGATTCAATCCCTGACAGCAATATTGGCGTTTTCTTAAGAAAAAAACCTTTTTTGTTGACCTATGAGTTTCTTTCAAAGGTTACCGTTATCGAAGTTGTTTTGAGTAGTGTATTGAAAGAAAATGGATTGACAAGATTTTTCAATAAGGTCCCGAAATATTTCTCAAATAATTTTTCCTACCTGGAAGAAACAAATTGGGCATTACTGACAAAACTTGAGAATAGTCTTAAAAGGGAATCAACAAAACAGTCAGAACGTGCCTTAGCTGATAGTGTAGACAAAATATTTAAAGGTTTTGGTTCAAAACAGGCAAGAAATTTTCTGCAGTCATTAGGTTTAACCAGGTATGAAATACCTATTGACTCACGGATAATGAATTGGATGAAAGACTTTGGTTTTCCGATTTTGTTTTCACCAACAGCACTTCAGGATAAAGCATTTTATCATTTTGTGTCTGATGGAATACAGTTATTGTGTGAGAAAGCTAATATATATCCTTGTGTGCTTGATGCTGCTATTTTTTCGAGTAACAATAATGTTATCTGGCCTAAGGATAAATTAATACTATAATTGCATTTAACCAGATAAAAATAGTATATTTTAGAAAATAAATT
>Ga0208789_1000696_pt1 | contig 26932 bp, 27 predicted proteins | sample Methanotroph_Enr_FD_187368 | JGI IMG/M metagenome (GOLD analysis project Ga0208789, IMG submission 187368) | Enriched soil microbial communities from Old Woman Creek wetland in Ohio, USA - Methanotroph_Enrichment_5 (SPAdes) (version 2) | ecosystem: Environmental > Terrestrial > Soil > Wetlands...
TCGGAATGAATTTGCTTTAAAAACATTTTGTCCTTTGCCGGGAATTGTAGGATAAAACGCAAAGGATAGTTGAAATGTATTTATTACCAGGTGGTCATTTTTAATTAAAACTCCCATTCCTATGTGTGAATATACATTGCTGTTTTTAAATCCTGTTGCTGCATCGCCAAGCATGCCAAGCGAAACAGTCAGGTACGGGCCGAAACGGAACCCGATAAAATTCCAGGGACTGTAGAATTGTGTCTGCAAGGTTAACACTATCCTTTTGTTTCCTGACAAATCAGAACTGTTAAATCCATCCAGTCCATGACCATCATTAATTGTGATGCTATCATAATCGAACCTGTGTATCCCGATAGTAAACTGCGGTTTTACAAATTGCCTGAATTTCCAGCTCCCTATTTCAACCAACCCCGTAAAGTAATTTATGCCAGCTGTAATTACGCCCTGCTCAGCATGCGAGCCATTAAGAAACGTGCCATATTCGCCGTTAAAACTCAGGTATCCCCAGGGATGATAATTGCCTGACGAAACACGGGCTCCAAGGTAAATCCGGCCATGATTATTTTTTACCTGGTAACCGCCTGTCAGGCTGTAGACTCTGCCGACAGGAACATCTTCTGTCAGCCCAAATTTAAAAATAAACTTATCCTGGACATATTTTCGTGTTGAGATACCTAAGCTCGCCAGGTAAAATGTTTCATTTGAAAAAAAATGTTGTGTATCGTATGCACTATCAGGCTTTTCGAAATAGCGGACCTGTAAATAACGTGCTGCAGCAATAAAATTAGTTGTACGGTTGAATTCCGTATTTCCTTTGAATATCCGGATGGCTTGGCCAGCCCAGTAGTCCTGGGTATTAAATTTAAATCGCTGCAAGGTCAGTAGTGAATCATATGCATGAATGTAATCAAGGCGAAACTGCTGCATAAAACTTGCACCGGCTGCCCACCTGGCAAAGGGTGAAAAAAACGGGCGGTCGATTGCAAAACTTCTTGTGAAATTGCCCGATTCCTCAGTGCCAAGATGCAGCGTGGCATTAATGTATGTATTCCTGATACTGGGAATGTAGTAATTTATCTTGTAGGCGTAATTGCCTGCAGCATCATTCCAGGTAAACCCATTCTGGGATTCGTGACCCAGACCTAAAAAATTTTTATCATTTAAATTAACGGTGAAGCTTGTCGGGGAAGCACTGATATTGGGAATCATGCTCCAATTATCCAATTCACGGATAATAATATCGACAGAATCGGAGTGCTTAGCTGTTGCCTGTACGAAAAAAGAAACATCGGTTACAAATCTGCTACTGCGTACCAATCGCTCCGATTCTTTTACAAGCAACGAATCGAATACCTGGTTTTTATGGATCAGCAAAAGGTTACGAATGGTTATACGCTGCGATTTAATGTGTAGCTTATTCCCGGTATTGGTTATAAAGTTTTGCGCCCGTACGTTGGTATCAGAAACGGAATAACCAAACGGATCGAGTGTTGTAATGTTAATATGCCTGATAATTTTCCCCTCAAAAGCGCTGTAAGGCTTTTGTACCAGTTTCCTATATACTTTCTTTTTAGCTTTCTTACCATGGAAACTGACAGGAACTGGTCTGAAAACCAATTTGTACATAAATTTAGTAAACTTGCGTTTTACTGAAAAGGACTCAATATTCTCGTAAACCTGAGTTGAATCTTTTGTGACGGGAGTTTTTTGAGCAAATGCAAGATCACTTGTTATAACTGAAACAAAAACCAGGATAGAAAGTATTTTGGACCATGTTTTCATTTACTGTCTTTGAATATTTTGAAATCACCAATTTATTCAGTCGCCGATAATTTCACCTCTATTTTTTTTGCTCTTCAGCGTTCTCTTTCTTCTTTTCAGCGTCTCTTGCTTTCTTTTTAAAATATCCCTTTAAGAAAATATTATGTTTCACGGCTTTCATGTTTTCATCCAGCCCTTTGGAACTTGTTTTAAGATTCACGATGGTTTGGTTCAGATTTTCGGCAATGGTCGTATCCTGAATCAACCTGCCCAGTGTTCCCCGCCCGCCGTTTATATTAGACATAATATCTGCAAGCTGCTGCGAAATAACTTCGGCGTTGGCTGCTGTCACCTCCAGGCTTGCCATGATGGCATCTGTTTCAACAGGCTCGGTTGATATAAGTTTTTGACCTTCCTTCGCTAACTGGGCATCGGTACTGCCTTGTGTAATAACGAGGAGCCGGTCGCCAATAATTCCTTCGGAACCAATTGTCACCTGGCAGTCGGATTTAATAAACTGGTGAACTTCTTTTCTGATCAACATATCAACCCTCACGGTGGAATCATTAATAATGACAATATTGTCGACTGTGCCAACATTAATTCCTGAAAAACGGATGTTATTGCCAACCTGCAGACCACTTACGTTGTAAAACGTTGTGGTTAGTTTAAAAACAGGATTAAACAGGTTTTTTTGTCTTCCGATAATAAAAATGGCCAGTACAAAAATGGCCAGTCCACCTGCGACAAAAAGCCCTAAGCGTATTTTAAATTTTTGTGAGTGCGTTTCCATGAGATGTTTTTTTGTGCTCGATGAGTTTTAACTAGTCACTAGCAACTAGTGACTTGAAACAGGTTATTAATTATTTAATTGAAAAATGACTTTATCAGCGGATCGGCTGAGTGTTCGAAATCTTTAAGCTTGCCTTCCTTGTATACTTCACCTTCAGTTAACATCATCATCCGGTCGGCAGTTGCAATCGCACATTTAATATCATGTGTTATGATGAGAGATGAAGTTTTATATTTTTTCTGGACTTCATTGATGAGTTCACTTATTTCATCTGAAGTTACAGGATCAAGTCCCGTGGTGGGTTCGTCGTAAAGCATGATCATCGGGTCCACAACAATGGTACGTGCCAGGCTTATCCGCTTGCGCATGCCGCCCGAAAGTTGCGAAGGCATTTTATGCAGTGCATCAGCCAGGCCAACATTTTCGAGAACTTCGTTGATTTTTTCTGCCATTTCTTTTTCTGAAAGGTTCTTTTTTATCCTGCGCAACGGGAATTCCAGGTTCTCTTTCACCGTCATGGAATCATATAGTGCGCCACTTTGAAAAAGGAAACCGATTTTCTGCCTCAATTCGCCCATTTCCTTTGTATTCAAGGTAGTTACATTTTTATTGAACACGTTTATAGTACCAGCATCCGGTCGCAACAAACCAACAATACATTTTATCAAAACTGATTTGCCACTGCCTGATTTTCCTAGTACCACCATGTTTTCACCATTAAAAAGTTTCAACGAAACATCTTTTAATACTTCGTTTGAACCAAATGATTTCTTCAGATGATTTATTTCAATAACCGGCTCTTTAACCGGAATTTGCGATACAGCCTCAACTGTGGTTTCAATTTGTTCCTTCATCATGATAAAAGCATATCGGTAAACTGTACTGCAATCATATCAACAATTATTACAAGAAGTGATGCCAATACTACCGCAGAATTCGCCGCAATGCCGACACTTTCAGTTCCACGCCCTGCATTATACCCTTTATAGGTTCCAACCAATCCGATTACGGCTCCGAAGAAAAATGATTTTATAACGGCAGGCAAGAAATCCATAAAATTAACTGAAGCAAATGCCTGGGAGAAAAACAGGACAAACGACACACTGCCTTTTATATTGGCTCCTGCCCAACTGCCTAATATGCCAAGTGCATCGGCATACAAAATCAGCAGCGGAATCATAAGCGTTGCGGCCAACACCCTGGTTACCACCAAAAATTTCATGGGATTTGTTGAAGATACCTCCATTGCGTCAATCTGCTCAGTTACTTTCATGGAACCCAGTTCGGCTCCCATGCCTGATCCAATTTTCCCGGCGCATATCAATGCAGTTATTACCGGTCCCATTTCCCTGATCAGTGAAACTGCCACCATCCCCGGAAGCATACTCACCGCCCCGAAATTTATAAGTACTGGCCTTGATTGAATGGTAAGTACCAAACCCATGATTGCCCCGGTGACTGAAATAAGCGGTAACGATTTATACCCGATTTGAAAGCACTGGCGGAAAAATTCTTTAAATTCGAAGTTACGCGAGAATGTTTCTTTTACGATTCGCGTTAAGAACAAAATTACATCGGCAAAATCAGTTAAGAAGCTGCCGGCGGCTTCTGTTTTTTCCAGTGTTTTATCGCTGAGCTTACTCATGGATTGCACGGTAGCCACACGTATCTTTGGTATAGCCTTTCTTACAGGACCTGTTTTTTTTATTTTATCCATGCCTTAGCGTGTTTTGGGAGAAGCTATTTTATCGTTATTTAAATTCTTTTACACCTCTCACTCAGGTAAATCTTAATGAAAAGGTCAGTACTATTTAATAAGCACAAAAGTATCGGGTTTCTCAGGTGAAAGTGTTACACAACTTCATGTTTATGTTACATGATTCACACATTTAAGGTGGTCACAGCTAATCATTTATTCGTAAACAAAACTTTCTTCAACTAAATTCCTGAAGCTACCTGAAATTTATCATGAAAATTTGGGACCCGACCTTTTTATTAACGGCAAACCTTGATGAAGTTAGTAAATGGAACAACCATAGAAATAGGATAAAGGGTGGGGATAACTTTTATTTAAATAATCTTTTTTGACTTTACTATTATACGTAGCGAACCTTTTGGAGTTCATGAGATAAAATTTTGGCAGGCATTTCCCGCAACCAGGGCTTCCGGATCATATTAGGGACAAGGATACGCTTTGTGCAAGTCCTGCCTGTAATACGGCTATAACACGCCGGACTCATCATGCTCCATGTCACTAAGATGCAGATCCAAAGCTCTGACAGAAATCTGAATTTCATAGATGGATATGCCCAGGGATGCAATCATCATAACTAAGGCAACGCCAAATATCCAGACTGCGACAAGCTGTTCGCCGACAAAAATCAGGAACATAGTGCCAACACAAAGGAATAAACTGGTTACACCCAAAATCTGCATGTTCTTGGTTAAGTATAGCCGCTTGCGAAGGTTTGCTATTTGACCTTTCAATAGTTCGTTAGGATTGACCTTGAATTTCTCATGTAAAGTGCGGATCAGGGTTGCATATCCTAAAAACCGGTTTGTATAGGCTAATAAAATCAGCGAGATTGCCGAAAACAGAAGTGCCGGAGTGGTAAGTGTTATTTGTTCTTGCATAGTCCGAAATCAGAATTAAAAACGGTCATATCAGGTTTATATCATCAGGTTAGTAAAACAGGTATTGGTGGATTGGTTAAATTATAATCATTTCCCATGAAATCTCCGGGGTTCAATAGAATGTCAAATCACGGCTTTTTAAGAAACAAAATTATTCTTCAGGAATTTCCGGCGCTTTCTTTTTACGGAAAATATTCCTGATAAAAAGAGTAATTGATTTGACGATTTCGGGATTGCGTGTGATATACATGTTAATACCATCCATTATAAGAATTCCCACCTGCGCAAATACAGGGCTGCGACGCTTTCCGGCAGATGCATTTTTACTAAAAATTACGGTCGCTAAAGGAATTAACAACCCCAGAAGATCATTTCTTACTTCGGGCGATCCGGTAATTGCATTGAATGAATTTTTGAGTACATGGAAAGGATTCAAACTCTCAATGGTGAGTTTAAATTGATCTTTCAGCAATTGCCCCTGAAAAGTCTTCTTTTGTTCCAGAATTTCAATAGCTTTTTTGAGGTCGGAATATGGAGTATTTTCTGGCATATGGCTTTACTTTAGCAATTGTTTGATTACAGCGTTTCGTATGCGTTCTTTAAGCTTATCGTGCACCAGAAAATGGATTATAATTCCGGATACCAAATAAAATGCTGCTACGGTAAAGAATCCCAGGTAAACCGACCCCCAGATTTCGCCCAGCCAAAACGCAATACCTAAATTAAGGAAAAGCACGAAAATTAATATGAAAATCACAACCACTGAATGAGGAAGAAGTGTAGATACAATATCCGAAGTTTTATCAACAGCTTTGAGTTTTACCAATTCAATATTTGTCTTTCCAAAATCTTCAACTTTTTCCCAGAGAGGTTCAAGTATATTTTCTTTTTCTTTCATTTTGCGCTTTTTTAGCCGCGGTTATTATTGATTGTTGAATTTACTGATACCAGAAGAAAAAAATCTCAGTGTATGTTTTAACCTGTGATTTAACAGTAATACATTCTGTTCTGAAAGGCAATCTTTCAAAACGGAATTGTATGCCTTTGGGAATAGGTATAGGACAAGAAGTTTCTTTTGTTAAATGGCAGAAGAGTTTCGGATCTGAAATGTTTTGAAGTGAATTTGTATAAGGTTCCCTTAAAACATGGAAATCCGAAACGCTTCAATCCCGGTAGCCAGCGGGAATTCAAATTCTACTGCCTAGCTTGCTTCAACTTTCTCTTCGTTAACAGCAGAAGCTTCTTTTTTTGCTTTATCAAACTGATCAGCGATACTGTCGACAAATTCGTTGAATTTATCTTTTAATGCGCCCGTGGTGTCTTTGCTTTTTTTAGCTATTTTTTTACGGGTCTCGGTCCCTTTTTCAGGGGCAAACAAAACGCCCAGCAATGCACCAACTGCAATGCCTGCCAGTGCTCCGATTACTACGTTAACTTTGCTCATGGTTTCATTTTTTAAAGGTTATGAATAGTAGATTTTGATATGATATTACCAGTTACACCTATTAAACAGTTCTGTTTCCTACCTGTTCGATACGAATAGTTTTAAATCATCACCCATATTGAGACTGGATTTATATTGCTGAAATTTTACATCAACTTTAATAGTATCCGAAGGTGAAATAAAGCAAACATCATTTCTCAGCAATCCATTGTTTGTAAGCTATATGATCTAAGGACTGAACAAGATAAGAGTTTAATTTTGCAGTATCTAAAGATACGAAATAATAATCCTGAATCTGCAGGAAATTAAGAATTTTTTAGATATTCGATCTTTAACAAAAAGGATTGCATTGCTTAATGACTTTTCATATATATACTCCACATATTGCAAAAAATGAATCTTGTTAAAACACGGGAGCTGAAAATTAATATTGGCAATTCTTTGATGTGTTCACTATCGATATAGAGAAATCAAAGGAGCTCCCGGATAAAGGTTATGCAGAATCCTCTTTTATCATAAATGCAAATCATGAACACACTCCCCCAAGAAAGTGTGAGACTAGCAGATTTATCCGGATTTTAGATAAGAAAACATTTGAATTATATAATATTTCTTCTTCCCCTTATAAAGTGTCGGTTTATTGCTGCCATAAGATATGAGCTGATTCCAACGGAACCGCGACACCCGGGTAATATGGTATTACCCGCGTGGTATAATCTGCTGCAGGCCGCGTTGCAGGCAGTTCTCCATGATAAACAAATTCATTTATAACTCCGGATGACTGCTTTTCCTGGGTCATCTCCAGTTTTACCGGATCATTGCCATTGATACCATCGGCATATAGTTCCACTCTCACTGAATCTGGATCAAGACCATTCAGATAAACCTGAGCTTCAAATAAATACTGACCACCTTCGGTTTTAAAAGAAATATCACCGAAGTGTAATCCTGCCCATTTCTGATTTAATGAGTGTTGCCATTCTGTTATCTTTTTAGCCGCCAAACCCTTATTTTCAGAACGATCTGAAAATGCCTTTGCAGCGGGCAGATAATGTTTCTCTGTATAATCGCGAACTGTGCGGGTCGCGCTGAATTGGGGGGTAAGATGTGCCATACTTTCCCTTATCCTGGCTATCCAGCCAGCAGGAATGTTATTATCCTGGCGCCTGTAAAATTCAGGGATTACCTCCTGTTCGAGCAGGTTGTAGAGTGCATCAGCTTCTACAGCGTCCCAGCCAGGATCGTTTCCATGTTCCCGGCCATCTCCCAAAGCCCAGCCTAATTCAGGAGTATAGGCTTCGGCCCACCATCCATCCAATTCCGAAAGATTAATACCTCCATTTGCCAGCACTTTCATGCCACTGGTTCCGCAAGCTTCCCAGGGCCGGCGTGGCGTATTGATCCAAACATCAACACCCTGGACGAGATGTTCGGTCAAAAGCATATCATAATCGCTGAGAAACATAACATGCGGACGAATTTCAGGTTGCCTGATGAAATGAATCCATTCTCGGATCAGGGCCTGCCCCTGGGTGTCAGCCGGATGCGCTTTCCCTGCAAGGATGAGCTGCACCGGAAATTCCGAATCAGTTAATATCCGGGTTAACCTCTGTGGGTCATGCAACAACAGGTTCGGTCTTTTATAGGTCGCAAAACGACGGGCAAAACCCAGTGTCAACGCGTTAGGGTTAAAAAATTGTCTCGCCTCACTAATCGCTTCAAGCGTTGCACCCGATGCCTCCAGTTGCAGGGATAATCGTTCGCGGGCATAATTAATCAGCGACTTGCGGTCAGTCGTTCGCATTTGCCAGAGTTTGTCGTCCGAAACGCTATGGATATCTTTTTTGAGTGTCTGGGTCATTCCCAGCCACCGGTCTTTCCCACAAGCCTCGGTCCAGATAGCATCAGCAGCTTCAGAGTCCCAACTAGGAATATGAACGCCATTAGTCACATGTCCGACCGGCACTTCATCTACCGGCCATCGTGTATACAGCGGGGAAATAATCTGTCGGCTGACTTTCCCGTGCAGGCGGCTTACCCCATTCACGGTTCCGCTTCCGCGGATAGCAAGGTATGCCATATTAAAACTCTCCGAAGGATCATCTGCATTCAACCGGCCAAGGGCCAGCAGATCCGAAAGTGGAATGCCAAGTTTCTTTTGAGCATAGGCACCAAGATATTGCTCTATCAGAAATGGGGTGAAACGATCAAAACCGGCTTCAACGGCAGTATGTGTTGTGAAAACATTACCCGACCTTGTAGCAGCCAGTGCAACCTCGAAGGATTGTCCTGATTCCTGCATAAAATCATATGCTCTTTCTAAAACGGCAAACCCGGCATGTCCTTCATTCAGGTGACACACCTGGGGTTTGATGCCGAGTTCGCTGAGCAGCCGCCATCCGCCTATACCAAGAAGCAATTCCTGCTGGAGGCGCAATTCCGGTCCGCCGCCATAAAGCTCACTCGTGATGCCCCGATGAACAGGAATATTGGCAGTATCGTTGCTGTCGAGCAGGTATAGTTTTACCCTGCCGACCAGGACTTGCCAGGCACGCAACCAAACGGAATAGCCAGGCAATTCAATTTTCAGCCGTAGCCATTCTCCATCACTCTGACGAAGCGGCATAATAGGCAACTGACCTGGATCGTTATACGGAAAAAGGGCTTGTTGTCCACCGTCCTTATCAATCGCCTGACGGAAATAGCCTTGCTGGTAAAGCAATCCAACACCAACTACGGGAACACCAAGATCGCTGGCTGCCTTGAGCTGGTCGCCGGCCACGTTTCCCAATCCACCGGAATAAATCGGCAAAGCCTCACTTAACATGAATTCCATGCTGAAATAAGCCACACAAGTGAGTGGTGATTGCGGATGTTGCTGATGAAACCAGGCAGAAGTATCGGATGCTTTCTTTTTCAATTTAAGCATACTATCAACTTTCTTGCGGAAAGCCGGATCCGCCAGCTTCCCGGCGAGTAATTCCCGCGATACGGTTTGAAGTACGATCCAGGGATTATGGGTCGTTCGCCATAAATCAGGGTCAAGTTCATCCCATAATTCATCAGCAGTGTGGTTCCAGGACCAACGCATATCAAGGGCAAGCTCAGCAAGGGAATCGAATCCGCTGAGTTCAGCCGGTAAAAAACGGTAAATCGGATTTATAACTTGTTTTTCTTGGCTCATAGCTTCTGATTTGTATTATTCAGTATGAATGTGTACTATTATTTCAGATTCTGATCAGTCCAAAATTCATTCAAGCAGATTAAATGCAGCGTTTGGCACACTTGCCAGAAAAGGTCTTAATGCCAAGGCATTTCAAAGGTACGACAATAGATCACCAGATTCTTCTCCCCGTTGTTCCGCAGTAAAAATGTATACTCCATTGCAGTTAAAGTCTCAGGCTTTCTGGTTAATAAACGGGAATATGATCCAGACAGAGATGTAAGCATCCGGACAATTTTATCTAAACCTTCCGGCATTCTGTAAAATTACTGATCTTTTTCTCTTTATCTTTTATTTTGGAATATCCCTGAGCAAAAAATTACTCTGAACTACTTTCAGGTCTTTGTCCAGCTTCCGGGAGCTGGCTTCAAGATTTTAACGGTTTGTTTTATGTGTGCGACTCATTCCTTCTCGTGCAAAAATATACCAGTTTAACTATAAGAATTACTGCCAGTTATATTAATTGCAGTTATAAACACAGCCGAAACACTGTATCTGAAATTCCATTTTTTGTCAATATATAAGGTCGCATGGTATAATGACCTGGCCGGGACATTGTTTCTGCCAGACCAGAATGAAGCAATTTCTTTATAATGAAGCCCTATCTCACATTATCCTAAGAATTATGAATAATCAGGTTGTCATCAGAAGATTATTAATGATAGAATCTTCTGTTTCATGATGACAAATATATGATTCTGCCCTTGTTTCCACCTGATCATGCCGGTATTTACAGGCCTGCCTGACAGACCTGGATCTGCGCTGACGAAATATTGTTACATCCTCTTAAGTTCACTCTTTTCATCCCATGCCTATGAACACATCCTGAGGAATACCAGCAGATCGTCAATGTTTAATAATTCTTTAATTTCCCAAAAACGGATTTGAGAGAAGCTAACAATTTATCAAGAGCTCCTTTTACAGCTTGTTCAGTGGTACCTGCCTGATTTGTGACGGCAATGGGCTGCATTCCTTCAATACGGGCTTCAAGCATACAACGTTTGTCATTTAGTCCGCTTTTATGGCTGTTCTCATCCGAAAGATGAACTTCCAGCCGGGAGATCTTGTCACTATACCTTATTAAGGTTTCAGATATTGAGGCATCTAAATAAGCAGAATGTTTATCTGAACCAGTTATATTGTTATCGGTGTTTATTTGAATTATCATTTTTGTTGGTTTTAAAATTCGTGGATATGTATAAATTGAAATCGGCCTTATGAAGTATACCTTCCCCTACTTTCAGGTATGTTAAAGCAGAGCCATATCTGCTTTCATGCTCATAAAATTTGTTTATTTCAGTAATGAGATGTAGCAAAACATCAGGAAAATCTGATGACCCTTAACATTTTAACGCTAAACTTTTCTATTTCTTTGCGTAACGAATATTTACCAGGTAATTAATGAACATTAAAAGTATCTTCAAAATATTCAGGCATATTTTTGCAATATGTTTTTAAGCGATTCGTAATACTCAGTCAACACTTTCATGTTAATTTCCGGGTTACTTTCGTTAGGAATGGTAACCGGCATTTCTTCAAGAAGCTTTGACAATTCAGGATGTTTGGTCTGAATTTGGATGGTTATTGCTAAAATTTTAGCATTAATTTCTTCTTCTGTTTTCATAATGTTTAATTTTATTAATAATAAAGGTCTTCACTCCTATTCGGAAGCAATTTGAATTATTTAATCCCCGTTAAGATCTTTCAAAAAGAGCCGGGGATTTGTGAAGAATCCAGCTTTAACAGAAACTTCAAGAATGGATATGCTTATCCTACTCCATTTTATCAAGCTTGGTGTAGTAAACACGTAACTCCTCTAAATGTTCCCAGGATATTTCATCAGTCAGTTTTCCATCCATACCTGAAATATTGACTTTCGTGCCGGTTATTCCATGTTCAGATTCATTATATAATCCTTTCATAAACTTGTCCAGTATCGCCTCATTCCGATTGATACTAAGCTCGTTCCATATTTTGTTTGCAGCGTTTTGGCTAAACCTTTTCATTGTTTTCCTTTTTAGATAATACCACTCTTCCATCTCTTGATTGCCTTGCATGTTTCACCGGGTCAAATCTCTCGCCGGAAACGGACCGAATGATCTTTACTGATTCGTAACCAGCGATTTACTTATTGTTAAGTACTCATCAGGTCCGGCTATTTTTTCGAATCCTAGCATAAATCCCTGCAACAATCACCAGAAATGCGATGCCTAGAATCCATCCCCATCCCCTTCCCAGGTCAGGAATGTATTCCATAAATCCGCTCATCATAATATACCTCTTTCGTTTAATGTTGCTAATTCTATCATTCTTCTTAGGTTATTCAACCCTAATCCTGGGTTCATCCAAACCAACCATAACCAGTGCCATATTACAAACCGGGCATACCCCGGGCTGATTATAGGTTTTATTGCCTTCACAGTTCATAGGGCACTGATATTTTGTTTCCAGCTGGTCTTTACTTGTATGTTGGTTGTTTCCCTCTATGTTGCCGGATAAGCTCATATTATGTGCTTCGGTATTCTTTTCATTTTCGTTTAAAGGAATGTCAATTGCTATCATAATCATTGTTTTTTTTAAAAGATTGTGCTAATCCAATATATTTCTACCTGTACCTGGTTTATCAGAGTACAAAATTGGTTGACTTTGAATTGATTAGTATTACACATTTCTGAAAATAAGTTACATAATTATCATATAATAAAACATACCCGTTTTGCCTGTCCGGATCTTTATGTTAATGTCCGGAATACGGTACATAAAGCCTAACGGCATTGAAGAAATATCCTGAAATAATTCTCAAAATTTCACTCTCTTATAAAAAATATTCTTGGCAAGTTCGGCTGTAACAATGTAAACCGCCACAATTAAAAATAAAAATAAATAGGTTGAAATGGTAAGCGGAATAAACCCGAACAATGTACCAAGCGGTGTAAATGGTATAAGAATAGTTATGAAAACAATTGACAATGTTGCTATTAAAAGGTATTTACCGGGCTTGCTCCTGAAAAATGGACTCCGGCTACGGATTACCAGTACAATTAATGATGCGGATATAACCGATTCAACGAACCAGCCAGTTCTGAACTGTGCTTCACTGGCATGCAGAACCAGTAAAAGCAAGCCGAAGGTAAGGTAGTCGAATACTGAACTAACCAGTCCGAACGTAATCATAAACTTTCGGATCGCCTTAATATCCCAGCGCCTAGGGTAGTTAATCATTTCATCGTCCACATTATCCGTTGCAATGGTCATTTCCGGAAAATCGGTCATCAGGTTGGTGAGCAAAATCTGTTTGGGCAGCAACGGAAGAAAAGGAATAAACAGGGATACTCCAGCCATACTAAACATATTACCAAAATTGGCACTTGTAGCCATAAACACATATTTCAATGTGTTGGCAAACGTCGTCCGTCCTTCGCGCACACCTTCGACCAGAACGCCCAGAACTTTTTCAAGTAAAACAATATCAGCGGCATCCTTGGCCACATCGGCAGCGGTATCCACCGAAATCCCTACATCAGCTACATGAAGTGCCGAAGCATCATTTATGCCATCACCCATGTAACCTACAACATTTCCAGCCTTCTTCAGGGCAATGATGATTCGTTCTTTCTGATTGGGTTCAATTTCGGCAAATACATCCACACTTCCCACACGTTTGAGCAATGCACCATCGCTCAACTTATGAAGTTCGGGACCGGTCAGGATTTTATTATCCGAAAGCCCCATCTTTTTACTGATGCTTGCAGCTACAAGATGATTATCGCCGGTAATAATTTTGAGCGAAACGCCTAATTTTTTCAGGCTGTCAATAGTCAGAGCGATATTATCTTTTGGCGGGTCAAAAAGGGTTAGAAACCCAAGGAATGTCATACCGGTTTCATCACTCTTATTTATGACGGGATCAGATGAAATGCTCTTGTATGCAATGCCTAACGTGCGAAATCCCTGGTTGCTGAATTCTTCAAAAAGTTTTTGAATGTTATTCTTGACAGAGGCAATTTTAACAGTAGTTCCCTCTGCGGTTTCGGCCAGTGAACAAACTTCGAGTATATTGGCCAGAGCGCCTTTGGTCACCATCAAATGCTCACTTGCATGTGTTACTACGATACTTAATCGTTTCCGGAGAAAATCATACGGAATCTCGTCTTGCTTCTTGTACGCCTTAAGGTCAACGGGCTTATAGGTGCGAATGGCTTCATCGATCGGGTTAGTAAAACCTGTTTCATAAAAAGCATTGAGATAGGCATACAACAGGACTTTGTCGCTTGAAACGCCCTGTACGTCAAGGGCCGACTGCACTTTCACAATCCCTTCGGTGAGCGTTCCGGTTTTATCGGAGCATATCACATTCATACTACCAAAGTTTTCGATAGAAGCAAGTCGTTTGACGATTACCTTCTTCTCCGCCATTTTTTTAGCGCCATGAGCCAGGTTGATGCTGATAATCGCAGGCAATAGCTGGGGTGTCAGCCCGACAGCAAGCGCAAGAGAAAAGAGAAAAGCTTCCAGAACAGGACGATGCAAATACACATTGATTGCAAAAATCAGGACTACCAATACCATCGTGACTTCACCAAGAAAATAGCCAAACCTTCGAATGCCATGTTCAAAATCTGTTTCTTCGGGTTTAAGCATTAACCGTTGTGATACTTTTCCGAACTCGGTTTCTTTACCGGTAAGCGTAACCAACACCTTTGCGCTGCCACTTACGATGTGGGTTCCCATCCATAGTGAATTCGTTCGCTGCGCAAGCGCAGTATCGGCAGGTAATACCGAAATCACTTTTTCAACAGGGAAAGTTTCACCTGTAAGCATGGCTTCATCCACAAAAATGTCTTTCGATTCCAAAAGCAGGCAATCGCCGGGAACAACATCCCCGGCATTCAGGATAACAATGTCACCCGGAACAATGTCTTCAACTGGAATTTCGAGTTCTTTTCCATCCCGGAGTACCGAAGCTTTAATTTGCACGATGGCAAGCAACTTAGCAACAGCATCTGTTGCGCTGTGTTCCTGCCAGAAACCAAGCAGCCCGCTTACAATGACTATGATAAGAATAATGGTTGCATCAACCAGGTTATGCAGGAAAAAGGATAAGACAGTTGCGCCCAGCAGAATAAGAATTATGGGGCTTTTAAACTGAGAGATCAGTAAAGATAATACACCTGATCGCTTTTGAGGTTTCAGACGGTTGGCGCCATAACTTGAAAGCCGTTTTTCAGCTTCGGAAGTGGTGAGACCACTTGCCTTTGCCTGGAGGTTGGCAAGTACTTCGTCAGCAGGAATGTTCCAAAAAGGCTGAGCGTTTTGATCCATGGGTTTGTACTTTAGTATCGAAAGCCAATGTCATTATTGTTCAAACATACATGTTTTGGGTACCCTAATATACATTAATTTTCACTTCTTACTTCCGGAATTCTTCTTTTTATCAGCTGCCTCGTGATACTCTGTACGAATCCGGGAAATATTTACGGTCGGCTCAGGAATCTGAATGTCAAGTTTTTTCATTGTTTCGACGATGATCTGCGATATGGCGAGGTCGCGGAACCATTTGTGATCAGAGGGGATAATATACCAGGGGGCATCGCTGGTGCTACATTTGCTGAGAGCGGATTCATATGCTGCCTCGTAATCATTCCAATATATTCTTTCGGTGTAATCCGCTTCACTGATTTTCCAAAGCCGTGAAGGGTCGTTGAGCCGTTGCCTGAAGCGACGCAATTGCTCTTTCTTGCTGATATGAAGGAAGAATTTCAAAATATGCGTATCCTTAGCGATAAGTTGCTGCTCAAAGTCATTGATCTTCCCGTAACGTCCTGACCAGACTTCTTCCGGTACAAGATTGTGAACGCGAACTATGAGTACATCTTCATATTGGGAACGGTTAAAAATAACAACTTCACCAGGCCTGGGAGTCTGACTTTTAATCCTCCATAAAAAATCATGTGTGAGTTCCATGGCTGATGGTTCCTTGAAACTGACGACACGACAGCCCTGAGGATTCATTGCGCCTATAACATGCCTGACGACGCCATCTTTCCCACCCGCATCAGGAGCCTGAAGTATTATTAAAAGTGAATGTTTATTTTCTGCATAAAGGCTGTATTGTAACTCGTCCATCCGGTGTTTTAGTTTCCTGATCTCCGGCATGGCAGATTTTTTATTTTTGTGATTACCCGTAAATTTAGGATCGAAGTCGCTTAACCGGATACTGTTTCCCGGCGTTATTAAAAATTTCTTATTATAGTTCATTATCTATAGTTTTAAAAGTTTCAGGAATAAGGTATCCTAAAGTTTGCCATGTGATAAACCAGCAAGGATTTGTTATTTATTAGGGAATGCAAATTGCTTGATTGTTCTTTGTAATGCTTACATCTCCTTTTCCAGTGCGGCAGTATATTCGCCACGGCGAGCCTCCCGGTTGCATCGGCAACGATGAATCAACGCCTGTTGCGCTGCCAATACATTTGACTCCTTTCCATGCCATATTCCCAGGGCCGGCTGTTGAATGGCACGCCCGTACGAAAATGACAAACCCCATGGAAGTTGTCCCTTAAATCGTTTGTTCATGGCATTTAAACGGTCCGAAGCCAGTTCGCAAGATTGCCCACCCGACAAGAACATAATTCCAGGAACAGCAGCAGGAACTGCGCGCATCATACATTTTACCGTGGCGTCAGCTACCTTATCCACCGATTCCTGAACTGAACAGTTTAATCCCGGAACCACCATATTAGGTTTTAACAGCATCCCCTCCAACATGACACTTTGTTGGAACAGGTGGTGAAAAACCGTTCGTAAGACTACTTCGGTTACAATAAAACAACGCTCCATGTTATGTCCGCCGTCCATGAGCACTTCCGGCTCGACAACGGGAACCAGTCCTGCTTCCTGGCATAATGCTGCATAACGAGCCAGGGCATGCGCATTGGCTTCAATGCAACTGATGCCGGGAATGTTATCACCTATGGTAATCACTGCGCGCCACTTGGCAAATCGCGCGCCCATTTCATAGTATTCCGCAAGGCGGTCACGCAATCCATCCAGCCCTTCAGTTATCCTCTCCTCCGGATGCCCTGCCATGTTTTTGGCGCCGGTATCCACTTTGATACCCGGAATGATCCCGGCATCAGTGATCACTTTGACAAAGGGAGTACCATCTGTCTTATGCTGACGGATGGTTTCGTCAAAAAGGATCACTCCACTGATAAACTCACCTAAACCGGGAGTGGTTATGATCAGTTCCCGATAGGTGCGCCGTGAATCTTCCGTTTGAGCAATTCCAAACTGATCAAAGCGATTTGAAATGGTTGGGGTACTTTCGTCCATTGCCAGGATGCCCTTGTAACCTGCTACCAGCGCCTGCGCTGTTTTGATAAGCTCGATTGTTTTCAATCCGGATATATTTATTTCAATTTTTGGGTTTTCAGCATATCTTCTGCATGTATACAATATTATTCTGCCTGATCCCTAAATCAGGAATAATGAAATACAGCCCCATTGAACAGCTTTTTAACAATATGCGTTCTACTTGACCGTATATTTCAATTTCATTGTTTTGGCAATATCACCAACAGTGACACTAACGGTAAGCTGATATTCACCCTTTTCATCTAGTGTAAGACCGCCTCCGAAGTGATTCATCATAGGCATTTTGAGGTCGACCAAAGATTCTTTGTTAGAAGGAGAAATAATCGCTACTTTGGCAGAACTGGCGTTTGAAACTTCTTTCCCGCTTACTGTGTTTTTTACCTCGATCATTATGTGATGTGTGCCCGCCATCATAGCTTCTTTTGTCTCAGTGTCCATCCCCATACCTTTACTTTTCATCGAATTGGTATCCTTCTTCATTCCCATGCCCTTATCCTTCATTCCTTTCATATCTTTATTCATTCCCATGTCCTTTTCGTTCATTTCCTTCATCATCTTTTGATGTTCCTGCTGTGTTATAATCCATATGCTAAATTGAAGATCGCCTGATGTTGCTTCAAATGTAGGCTTGCCCATCATGCTCAACCTATCATGTTGCTTCATTCCGGCCTTTGGTATTGTGTCGGGAGTGTACTGTGCATACATCGGCAATGCGAAAGCCATCGTCAGAACGAAAGCGAAAAATGCAATTTTGTTTTTCATGATTAATCCTTTCTGTTTTGGTTTATGAATTGTATGAATAACGGATAGCGTGCAATTCCAGCTGAAGTAAATTTACTTCCGGATTATTGCATTACAAAATTGAGTATCCCTGAACGAAAAAGCGTTACATAATTCCGTGAATTATTTACAAGATTCTCACTTTTTATTATGGCGAAACATTTTTCTTCAAACCCTTATAATTACTGGCATAAAAAAAACCGTTCTGCCATTAGGCAAGACGGCTTTATAAATACGAAAGGTGGTTTTACTTCTTAACTTTATTGGTTTTTAACCCCCATATTTCGACGCGGGCTTTTTCATCCTTACTGTTAGGGAGTGTTTTGTATACAAAAACAATTTTCTTTATGCTTCGCTCTGCACCACCTTTCAAATCAATTACGCGGCTTTCGCCAGGTGTTTTGACGGTCTGGTTAATCTTTACGTTTTGATTGTCTCCGCTTTCGTAAAAGATTTCAAGGGAAATCAGATCAATTGCAGCTTCCGTTACTTTAAATTTGATGGTAGCGAACCTGTCGGATCCGATAACCGAAATTTCATCACGGTCCTTCTTAAAGTCAACTGTCCTTTCGCCGATTTTGTGCCATCCTGCTGCATCACTTATCATAACTGCCGGCGTCTGTGCACTTGCTATACCAATGCTCCCGGCAATGATAAGCAACATGATAATCATTGTTTTCTTCATTTTCATGGTTTTTGAATTAAATTGGTTTATAATTATGCAAAGGTCACTCTCCTGAAACCATAAAATGTTATACAATTCCGGGGATGAATTACATGATTCACATATTATTCAATAAAACATCGCAAAAATGTGCACAAACTATGATGGAATTTCATAGCCGGCTTATACTGATGAAAAATTATTCTTGATCTATTTGCAGCAAAAGCTCAGTGGCAGAATAGTATTCATACAACTTATTCGTCGAAAGAAAATGTTGCTTAGCGAAGCGAGTCTTCCCGATTCCTGAAAATTACGCCTGTCAGGATGGTTTACAAAGCTGAAATATAACGCTTAAAATTCTGATCGGTGAAACATATTTGAAATGGCATTATGCATTTCTTTCAGATTCGACATAATCCCGACACGGATTCCCAGGTAAAAATTGTGCGAACCTGCATATACGTTATGCGTATTGCTGATCTGAAACTGTTTCTGGTTAATATCAGTTAATCCTAAAGCTCCCTCGAGTGAAAGCGACCATATTATTTTCTCAGAAGATCTGTAGGGAATTACGTCATGTATTTTTATCGGGAAAAAGTTCGTCAATCCAAATGCCAGCATGATATCAACCGGTTTAAAGCGGTTAATCACATTAACACTTCCCTGGCTCATCAGTTCAGGATGAGGAATAAGCCTTTCACCTGTGCGGCTGAAATCCTGCCGGGCTGAAAGCAGGAACATAAACTGCGGCCCCACCGATAACCATGTCTGCCGGCGTTTACCTCCGAGATTATACATTCCCATAACCGGTAATTCAAGATAAGTTAAATTTACCTTGCGTTTCGCATTTGCCCCTGCCATTTCTCCTTCATAATTCTGGCCCAGGTTTGCAATCCCTAATCCCGCAGAATAGCCATATTTATCAATAAAATGATGATAAGATAGTTCACCCGAATAACCAATCGTGGCACTGTAGGGCAACTCGGTGTTCCCATACATATTCTGATTCAAAATCCAGGTATTGTTTGCCCCTAAATCAGCGGATATCCAGGATGTATTGTTTTTTTGTCCCAAAGCAAATATCGGACTGGCCAATATTGCAACAATAAAAACAGCCGTAAATAAATTTTTCATTTTCTGGGTTATTTGTCAAAAATCAGGATACTTTAAAATCGGGGTAAATGTAATCCTTTTTGCTTTGAGATTTAACCTGAATGTTAACTAAGGATACGAGTAATATTGTTTAAAAAGCGAGATTCAAGCCTTCAAGGATTTATACAATTCTGCAATTAATCAACAATTATGGCTCAGAGGGCTGGATGTACCTGCCTGAAAATGCTGCACAATTCTGCGAATAACCTACTTGATTCATACATACTGCAGCTAAATTTCCGGAAAAGAGATATATCCTTCGTCTTGTGGGATTCGTAAACACGCCTAAAAATGAAGCAAAAAGAAAGTGGTCCCTAGCCCAATTTTGTTGGTTATGGGAATGTCTTTTGAATATCAACCAAGGAACATCGATTCTTGATTTTCGGAGTTTCATTATATCAAAGATTTACATCTGAAATTTTAAATCGTTAATCCTTGTTCTTAAATCAGTTGAAATTTCAAATCGTTAATCCCCGTTCTTAAATCAGCTAATGCTTTTTTAATACTATTGGGTCCGCGACCGCCTTCTCTTTTAACAAATCTTTCGGCTGAAATCGTTGTAATGACGTTCGGATCCGCCATGAAGATCACTTTTAAGATTATTGATCCCGATCAACCGGCATCCTTTAATGATATCGTGATTGCTGCATCGATCAATAAAAATTCGAACAATGGGAATCCTGCATTTTCACGAATGTTTTTTTCTCCGTCAAGATTTCACCTTGAGTAAAATACTGACTCTTAGTGGAAATCCGGCTTATTCGTTTTTCTCTTTATCCTTTTTTTTGAAATATCCCCTGAGCAAAAAATTACTTTGAGCTGCCTTCAGGTCTTCATCCAGTTTCTGAGAGCTGGCTTCCAGGTTTTTGATGGTTTGCTTTATGCGTGCGCCTGATTCCTCATCGCGTAACAATATACCCACTGAAGTATGAGGATTACTTCCTGCTTTTTTGAGATCGGTAATAAAAGCCGTTGCGGTATCTGCAATCTGTTGCAGTTGCAGCACGGAAGCTTTTACTGATTTAAAGACTAATGTATCGGTTGTCAATTCGTTTGCCAGGGTTCCTTTTTTATTCAGACCCGAACTGAAAGTGGCAAGCGAACTCACTAATTCCTGCGCTTTTGCAGACGCAGTCTGAAGCGATGCAGTGGCAGCGTTGATGTGGGCGTAAACGGCATCGTCGGTGAGCAATTTGCCGATGGTGCCTTCCCCGGCAGCTAATTTTTTACTTATAACCTTAAAATCACTGGTAATTGCCAGGAAGTTTTTATTGTTCTCCTGCAGTGTATTAATCATATCATCCGAAGTAAAAGTTTTCTCCACACCCAAGGTATCCCCTTCCTGCACCTCGGGTGAACCGGTTGTGCCACCATAAATAACAAGAATTTTATTCCCGATAAGTCCGTCGCTGCTTAATTTCACCTTGGCATCTTTGCGGATATACTGCTGTGCCTTAATTTCGATGTTCATACTTACTTCAACCTGCGAGGTTCCGTAAAAACGCAGGCTGCTCACTGTACCTATTTTCACACCCGAGAACCAGACATTATTACCCTTTTGCAAACCGCCGACATCGTCAAAAAGTGAAACCACTTCCATTTTCCGTTTAAAGGTCTCGTGAAGGTTGCCAACCATAAGGATTCCTCCTATAAAAAACAATATGCCCAGGATGACAAAAAGGCCTACTATTACTGCGCGTCTGTTTGGTGATTCAATCATGGCTTATTGTATAAAATTGTAATTAAAGAAACCTTTTACCTGTTCGTCATCGCTGTCAAAAACATCCTCAAATTTTCCGACTTTTAAAAATATACCGTTGAGCAACATCGCTATACGGTTACCTGTATTTTTTGCACATGTCAGATCATGGGTAATAATAACAGAACTGGTATTGTATTTTTGCTGGACTTGATTGATAAGATCAATAATTTCAGCACTTGTTATGGGGTCCAGGCCCGATGTGGGTTCATCATAGAGCATGATTTCAGGTTTCAGGATTAAGGTGCGTGCAATACCTATGCGTTTCCTTTGTCCACCCGAAAGATCCGAAGGCATCTGGTTTAACTTATCCTTTAATCCAACGGCATCCAGTACTTCTTCCACTGCATCCTTCACTTCATTTTTGCTGATGTTTTTTAAGTTCATCGTTAAGGGGAATGCCAGGTTCTGGTATACATTCATGCTGTCGTACAAAGCACTGCTCTGAAACGAAAATCCTATACGCAGCCGCAATGCATCCAGTTCTTTATAGTTTAATTTATCGACCGCTTGCCCGAGTACATTCACTTCACCCCTGTCGGGCTTTAGCAGGCCCACGATGATTTTTATCAGAACTGACTTTCCGGTGCCTGATTTCCCAAGCACTGCAACATTCTCCCCTTTAAACAAATTAAAATCTATGCCTTTTAAAACGTTCAGGTCCTCAAATGATTTATATAAGCCCTTGATAGAGATAACCTGCTCATCAGTATTTATGCTATGTTGCTGAAAGTTTTCCATTGCTTTAAAAATACCGGATCCAATTGGCTACCTGAACAATTATAAGTTCCTCTATAAATATCAGGAACATGGCAAGCACAACAGCCTGGTTTGCCGCTTTGCCTACACCACGGGTTCCCTGTGTGGCATGAAATCCTTTGTATGCCCCGACCATTCCGATAGTAAAACCGTAAACAAGTGCTTTGGTTACAGAGGTAAATATATCGAGGAAGCTAATGGTTGAAAATGCGCTTTGATAAAAACTGATAAGACTGCTGGTCTCTTCCGCATGAACATTTAGGTATGAACCATACAATGCGACAAAACTGCAATACAGCGACAGGATGGGAATAGTGATTGTGGTAGCCATCACCCGCGTAACCACCAGGTATTTAAACGGGTTAATAGCCGAAACTTCCATGGCATCTATTTGCTCGGTAACTTTCATGGAACCCAGTTCAGCACCTATACTCGACCCTACTTTGCCTGCGCAGATAAGCGCGGTTACCAGTGGTCCTAACGCTCTCACGATGGCAATGCCAATTAACGAAGGCAGCCACGATGTCGCCCCGAAATCCTCGAGAGAGGGTCGCGACTGTTTTGTAAAAACAACGCCTACAATGAAACCTGTAAGCGTAATTAACGGCAACGATTTTAATCCTACCTCAAAACTCTGGTTAATAATCTCGCGCAGGTGAAAAGGTCGCCTGAAAACTTCTTTAAAAAATCGTGCAGTAAATTTCCAGGCGCTGTGAACGCCCATAAAATACTGGTCAATCCCTTTCGAGAATAAATATTTTTTGCTGTTATCAATGGCCATTTAGCTCATGGTTATATTGAAAGTACCAGGTTTTATAAAGGAAACTAATGGATTTATTTTTTTTGAAATGCAGGTAAATGCGTTACTCAAAATTATCCTGTTCCTTATAGATTTTTGCTATCGGATTATACGACAAAGATGAATATAACTGAAAAGAATTTTATTACATAACTATTTAAATAAGTTACATAATTCACACATTTATAAAAACTTCAGGAATAGCGTCCAGCCTTTTTACAGTATATTTACTCAGAGCGCACCTTTGATTTTATCACGCAGCTTTTTAAATATTTTTCGCGGTGCTTCATTATTTAATTCATTTATATTACGGTATGCCTTTATCAGTGCTTCAGGATAATCGCCTTTGTAATCTATTTTATAGAATGAAAACCCGTTGTAAGGAATAACGCTTTCGCCTGAAGAAATTTTTACCCGCTTTTCGACTCCTCTATCCTTAAAGAAAGCGATGAAAATATTCTCTCTTTCCTTGTTCAACTGCCTGAATTTATTATCAATCAGATTTCCGCCTATAAGCCTGGCGCATTTGCCCTGGATTGTATAAAGCATCGAGTCGTTGGTTTGCCGGTTCAGATATTTGATAAACTGAGCGTCCTTAGCCGACATTTTATCAACCTTTGCAGAATCGTCCTTACTAAATGTTTGTGCATTTCGATGGTTGACCGCCATGAAATATTTTTTCTTTGCCTCGTAAAATAGAATGTATTCTTTTTCTTTAACAGCATATTGCTGAGGCGAAACGGTTATAGAGGCATCAGGGTTTTTCACCAGGAAATCTGCCATTCTTTTGATAAACTTTTCCTGAACCGGCCTGAGTGAGCTATGGCGCATCTCCCATTTCATAGTGAGCGATTTTTCGATCTCGGTTTCAACACTTTTCACTTCCATCCGGTAAGGTGTTGTAACAGGTTTGACAAAAATATTTCCGAGCACATCGAAGATAACATCTTTTAAATGAAATTTCGGATTCTTCAAATCACCTGTAATCGGTATTTTGAAATCAATAACATTGCCGCGCTCGCGAATAAATGCCATGATCAGCCGGGCAGGAAGCCATTTTGTATCCTGATTTTTCAACCGCTTTGTTACACGTGGATCGATAATAATCAAATGATTGTCACTTTTAATATTTCCGTTTCTCACATGCCAGGAGCCATTCATGGCAATGGTTCCCCTGTCTATAGGGAATGATGTATACGTGATTACATATGGATTTAACATGGAAGCCGGGAATTTCGCAAGCTGATACTGAAGATCGAAATCAGAACTGTCTTTCGGGTTTATGCTCAGATTCACGGTTGCATTACCAAACGGATGAATACCGGTTTTGAAAAATACACCTACCCGTTTTTGATTTTTGGTGATGGAATCGGCAAATACAAACAACGGGCTTAATTTGATGGCGAATTTTTCGCTTACTGAATAATCATTGTACTCCAGATTACCACTATAAATCGCCAGGCGGTTGATCTTGTAATCGCTGTGGAAAAAATTCCGCGACAGGTTCTTTATATAATTTCCTATTACCAGTACAAGATTAAACGGGGCAGAAGGCGATTGGGAAGCAGCCGCAGCATCCCCTTGTGTTACAAACAGTTTTTCAAGATTATCTGATGAATCATAACGCTCATATCGGAAGAAAGGATTATTGAGCGAAACAGAATCGAAAAGATATTTATGATTCTTCGGGCTAAGCTCATATATCGCCAATGCCAATTTGTCGAAGGAAGCATAATCTTCATTTATATTGTCCCCGGCATGAAAATCATTTATTGCAAGGAGCCCTGTAAAAGTAACATCCTGTGCTTCTTTAAAACTGCCTTTTACTTTAAGTTTAGCATCAAGATTAGCAGTGAAGTATCCATAATTCGTTATATTCCAGAGATATTGTTCCAGGATATTTAAATCGAATTTTTGAATATCAATAGCCAGCCGGTAATCCAGGTTTTTGAAATTGATAGTAAAATTACCTTGCATACTACCGCTCCCAGTGCCCGACAGAAAAGAAAATGTTGCGGCAATAGTGTCTGAATCCCAATGAATTCCAGTGCTTTCAATATCTGCCTTTTTAATATAGTAGTTTATTGGTGTAACTACATCCTGGAAATGGAACTCTCCTTCAATTATTTTTATACGGAGAATATTAAAATGAACAGGCACTTTGGCTTTAATGGAATCCACTTTTGAAGAAAACCTTTCGATCAGGTCATCAAAATTTAAAACCTTTTTGTTCTGAATAAGGATCCCGCGTGGATGACTGAGCGTTAACTCACTTATTTCATAGGTCTTATTAAGTAATTTTCGCATGGCAAAATTAATACTTACACCTTGCGCTGAAATGAAAACGCTGTCACTGTTCAGTTCATATATTTTCAGGTTTTCAAAATGAAAATAACCGGTAAACGGATTTACATATGCCCAGTCCATTGTAATCTGTCGTCCGGTATATTTCACATCATACTTTTCGACCAGGTATTTTGTAATGGGTGATATCAATGCTATAACAACCCCCATTGCAATCAATATAGTAATGAAAGAAATAATCACCGCTTTTTTCCATCGGGGCATATGTCGGGCCCGAATGTGCTTGCTGTTCATGGATTTCAGAAAAGCAACAATCCTGTTGTAATAAGTGCTCAATCGTTTTGGTATTCCTTGCATCTACATTTCCATTACTTTCTTTACTATGGCTTTTGACCGGATGTAAAAATGGATGCAAAGTTGAGCATGATGGATGTATAAAATGTTACACAACTCTGATTTTAAGTTACATCATTCACACATTCAAACCTTGTTTACCTCTAAACAGCCCTGCTTATATCTATTCTCAGGATAGTGAATGCGATTTTTAAATTCCCAAGAATGATCCACCGGCAATGTGTGAATGATGTAACTATTAAAAGCAATTGTGTAACTTTTTCAGATTTATTGGCCCGTCCTTTGTCGGGTGAAAAAATTCTCACTAACTAACAAAATAAATAACATGAAAACAAACCGATCAAGATTATGGATGACTACACTCGTAGCTTTCTTATCTTTTGCAGCATTAGTAAGTAGTTGCAAAAAAGATACCTACGTAGGAACTGTTGGATTATGCCCGGTAGTGGTATCAACCAACCCTAATTCAAATGCTACGCTTGTACCCCTCAACCAGGTAATTTCAGCAACCTTCAATGAGAAGATGGACCCTGCATCTTTCTCACAGGCATCTTTTGCTATAAACGGCACTGCATTAAAAGCGTCTATTCCAGGCATAGTGTCTTACAACGCTACTGATAGTACGATGAGTTTTACACCTACAGGCAGACTCGCACTTCACACTTCTTATGAATGTATTGTCAAAGCGACAGTTAAGGATTTAAGAGGCAATTTCTTACAAACCGATTACCGATGGGTATTCAGTACCGGGCCGGTTGTCGATCCTATTGTGACTTTAACTGATCCAATAAATAATGCCACGAACGTTGCAACTAATAAAATAATTAATGCAACCTTCAGTATCCCAATGGATCCGTCAACGATTACTTCATCCACATTTACAATAATGGCTGGTACCACACCGGTTTCAGGAGCGGTAACCTATGCTGGTTTAATTGCCACCTTCACAGGTAATCTTTTACCCGGTACTGTCTATACCGCCACCATTACTACCGGTGCAATGAATGCAGATGGCACTCCATTGCAAGCAAACTATGTATGGACATTTACTACCGGTATACCACCCACAGTGGTTTCTACCGACCCGACAAATAATGCCACGGGGGTTGTCCTGAACAAAATCGTC